>VTLG01006631.1_pt1 | contig 12186 bp, 21 predicted proteins | sample 4694571 | NCBI WGS metagenome assembly VTLG01 (sample SAMN12604809, study PRJNA352737) | marine metagenome | biome: ENVO:00000447; feature: ENVO:00000209|ENVO:00000569|ENVO:01000036; material: ENVO:00002151; isolation source: viral sequences binned using virsorter ... | reverse complement strand
TATTTGTAATTCTTCTTCAGTTAATTCTACTTTAATTTTTTTCATTTACCCTCCCTCTTTATATGTTTATAATCAAGATACCCAGAACACCACTCATAAAAATCGTGGTCATCATCACTCCAACACTCCGCAAATACTGGGTCATCATTTCTCATCTGATTATATTCTTGTCTTACTCTTATTTCTTCTTTTGTTTTTGTCATACATCCTCACTATCATTTAGTCCTTTATGTACCTCTTCTATCTGGTCAAAGTAGCACCAGAATTCATCTGGAAAACTATCATCATTCTTAAATGATACTGACCCCAGATATTTTAAATCAGTATCATATTCTTTAACACTTACTCCACTCTCACCTGCTATATCAGATTTATCTAGTCCAATTTGTATGTTAGTTATAGTTCCATATCTATAGTTCATTATATAATTGCCACTCATCTTGACAGAAATATAATCACCTATTTTTATTTTCATTTTTTTCCTTGAATAATGGATTAAAATATGTTGCTTTCCAGTCATCTGTTGCTGATAAAAGTTTAGGTTTCACACCTAATATATCTTTTATATATGCGTCACCATACTCCCAACTATCATATGTCATTGGTGATTTACAAGCAGTCATCCACCTTGCATACTCATTCTTGTCTTCATTCTTTTTTACTTGATATGTCTTTAAAATTTTCCATTCAAAGTACATATGTTTATCTTTTGGATGTTGATATCTGTATGTTGCATAAGCATTCTCAACATCAACAGACTTTCCAAAAAGATTTTTACTCATTTGTTCCTCCATTTGTTGTTGTTATTTGTGGCTTTTTTTATACCCACAATGTCAATTCATTGGGACAGGAATAAATTTAATAGGATTTCCTGTAGTGTCCTAGTCCCTCTCGGTGTTCTGGACTTTTCTATAACCCTAACCACAATTCTTTAATTCTTTTTTTGTTGTGATAATAATACTTCATCAATATTATCCTCATCAATACTTATCAATTCTAAATTATCAACCTTTAAAATTTCTGTCTTTGCTTTTTCAAAACTATAAGTACCTTGAATATAATGTTCAAGTATTTCATCAACTTTTTTTTCAGCAGTATCAATAGCCCATTGTTTTACTTTACCCATTTAATTTTTTCTTCCTTCCTAATGGTAGTTTTTGTAGTTTGCTTAATTCAATTCCATTCTTAACCCACTCAACTACAACTTCTTTAAGTTTAGGATTTTTATTTTGAAAACTTTTTACTGCTTTCTTATATCCTCTACTCTCTATCTCATCTGTAATAATTGGTGTTCTTAAATCATCACTACCAATAAATTTATATATTGTTTTATCACTCATATTTTTACCTCCAATTTTTTAAGTGTGGTTTAGCGGATAACATTTTGAAACCACAAAATTTGTCTCTTGAATAGACCGCCAATCTTATATTAGTTTATATTTATAGTTTGTTCATCATCAAATTTTATATTCAATGTGTCCAAGATATAAGTATTAGTTCTGATTTTACCTCTTCTAAAATAGTTTGGGTAGTACCAGTTCTTTTTACCTTTAGATATTCTAACAAAACCCTCACCGCAATTTCCACCGCTAGTTAGGTCAATAAAATATCCATTATTAACCACCTCATTTTTTCTATATCGAGTTGGTTTGATACCTCTCATCTGGAAATTCCAGAAATGAAAAGCATATACTCGTACTTTATTTATTAATTTATTAAACATTTAACCTCCATTAGTTTATTGTTTAATTATTCTTAACTATTTAATTAAGAATTCTTTTTTTATAAAAATATTAAAACATTATATTATGTCACAATTAAGTTTAAATTGTGGCAACAATAAGTATTTTAAAAAATAATTTTAAAGTTATCCACAAGTGACATTTATATCACATGACATTTATATCACAACTGTGTGACATTTATATCACATGTGACAACTTGTCTCACCTTATATTTTTTTCTCAATGCTATCAACTTTGTCTTTAATCTCATTGATTTCATCAATTAAATCTATATTATCAAATGTATATTTACTATGTACTCTAACAAAATGAGTAATATCCATATCACCTAATCTGATATATTCTTTTTTAGATTTAGACCAATACTTGCTTTCCAAAATTTCTGGAATGTCGCAAGGTGTTGCTCTCTCATCTAGTACAGATTGTACTTCAAAGATTTTATCTAGTTTCATTTTAACCTCCTTCCATTTTTATTTTTTTTTTAATTCATTACAAATCCGCTTGTATCTTTTTTGGCTTTGCCTTTAGCTTTTAATCCTACTACTACATTTTTTTCATCTAGGTATCTTAAGTCATGCTCATCACCATTTATTACTTTATACCCATTGAAAGTTTGCGGTAAATCTTTACGAAATACTACCGCCACATTTCCGCCATTTTTCAGTACTTCTATTGCCTTATTATAGTTATCCTCATTTAAACTATAAGTCAAGTGATAATTCGGAGGATATTCACCTCTTGCGAATTTCATTGCTCGTTTTTGTATCTTTGTATAGTCATAAAATTGTAGTGTTGGAAACCTCTCAAATAAGTTGTATATTTCCCAACTTATATCGGAAGTTGTATTTAATCTAACTACTCCAATTTTATTATTTTTCTTGCACCATTTTACAAAATTTTCTAGTTCTCGTACTAGTTGTTTCATAAAATTGGCTCTATCTTGCATATAATATCTTGCCCGATTAATCCGCCCTTTATCTTTTTGGGCTTGAAAAACTGGATTTCCCGCAGTATGAAGACATGCTTTTTTGCAACCCATACTTGCCATTGGACAAACATTATAACCAGACAAATCACTCGGAGCAAGATTTAAATGTAATACTACAATATTTTCTAGCCCTTCGACAGACTGGTTTTTGTCTGTTTTTGGATTTCCGCTTTTAAACATTAATCGGACTGGCTTATCATATGGCAAGTTTAATTTGCCATTCATAATATAAACCCTTCCTTTGTTTATGCTATTACACCGATTTATTGGTTTTACTAATAGTCTTTTTTATTTACTCTAATAAAAATACCTTAACATGCTTTTAATTTTTTGTCAAGTCTTTTTTTATTATTTTTATCAATTAAAGCAATTAGTCTATTTTCTTGATTTTCTTTTATATAGTTATATTTACTATCATTTAAACCATATAAAGACACTCCAAGCGGTGAATATACACTTGAAGTTGCAAAAACTATAAGATTATTTCTTAAAGTCTTTTTTGCTTTTTGCTTTAATCGTTCTTTTTTTCCTAGTCTCATAAAAACCAATATAGCATATATTAAAATTAATGCAAGATATTTTTTTAATTTTTTTTAAAATAAATTTCTTGACTTCAATTTAATTTTGTGATATTCTGGAAAGTTTTATATTTTTTAAGGAAGGCATAAAAAAAGCCCAAAATCAATTATTAGTTGAAATCGGGCTTTTTAAATGTTTTTAACTATTTTTAGTTAGTTAAAGGGTAAGTTGTTTTTTCTATTAAGCAATAAGTGATATTTCTAGTATCTGGTGAAATTTTATAAGATACTCCAAATCCCCGCTTATTTGCTTTATAAGTCAATTTTGTAATGAATAACCTAGTCAATAATTCATTAGCAAAATTTCTAGTTTTTTTCTTACTAACTTCTATTAAATCTAACATAAAACCTCCATTAGTTATATTTATATTTAATTTAATATAGTTGTTATTTCATAAATATATAATGCTGTCAACCATTAATTTAAATTATTTTATAAATTATTATTTCTATTGATTTTATTGAGTTATTGAGTTTTTAAAGGTGAATAAAATATATTATAGATATATCTCATTTAAATATATTTTGTTAACCAGTATGAGTTGAATATTTTTTATTTTTTTTTATAATATGTCTTAATCTTGCCATAATTTAATGCTATTGACATATAGTATATAATGGACATATTGTTTTTTTAAAAATCTGGTAAGTTGTGATATAAATGCAACACCCATAGGCAAGTGCCATACCCCCTCGGGTGGGTTATAATATAATACTCATACAAAATTTATAGATTTAGCTGTTAACTAGTTCGGGGTGCGTTACAGGCATAAAAAAACCCCACCGATTTTGGCAGGGTTGAGTAATCTAAATATATAAATAAGTGATATAGGGGTGTTATAGCCCCGGCATATCTATATATATTATACACCCCTCTGCGAAATTGTCAAGAAGAAAAAAAAGTGTTGACAAATGTTAACTAGAGGTGTATAATAGGATATATGAGTTTTTTACAAACACAAAATCAAACAAAAAAACGAGAGTTAACTGATAAACAGCAGAAATTCCTAGATACTTTAGGTTCTGAAGCCCGAGGTGATATTAAATATGCATTAAAGGTTGCAGGTTATGAGGATACTAGTTATTATGCTGTTGTCAAAAGTCTCCGACAGGAGATTATCGACACAGCTAATACGATATTAGCCCATTCAGCACCCAAGGCGGCAGCTAAATTGGTTGAAGTATTAGAGAGTGACGCACCTATTCCTCAAGTTAATGCAAAATTACAAGCAGCACAGACATTGTTAGACAGAGTTGGTGTTGCAAAACGAGAACATATTAATGTTAATCATAATGTATCAGGTGGAATCTTTATTCTTCCAGATAAAAAAGAAACAATCATAGACGCAGAGACAGTAGAAGTAAAAGATGACTAAGGTAGTATTCTTACTTATGTTTTTAAGTAGCACAAGTCATCCACAATATTTTTATAAGGGTATGTATTTTCTTTCTATGGATGATTGTAATTCTCATAAAGAATCACAAATAGAAAAAATGACAATGGAAGCTGATATGTTAGGATATAAAGATGTTCATATAGATGCTAGATGTTTAGAAATGGATATAAAGAAATTTAAACCTAGTATTGGTGCATAATTTATGTTAAAGAAAAGAACAACCTCCACAATACCTTTTGGATACAGAGAGTCAGATGAAAAAGGTTTCTTAGAACCCATTGAATCAGAGCTAACTGCTCTTAAGGAAACTAAGCAACATATTTTAGATGGCTCTCTGTCTCTAAGAGGTGCATCAGAACAACTAGAACATAAGACTGGTCGAAAGATATCTTATGTTGGTTTAAAGAAGATAGTGGATAAAGATAAAACAAAGGCACTACTAGACAGGAGTTAAGTAATACATGGTAGGCAGACCTAAAGGTTCTTCTGCACCGAGACATTTGTCAATGGAAACAAAGGCAAAGCTTCAAGCAAGAAGAGAACTAAGAGAAAAAGAAAAAGAATTAAAAAAGTTAGAGAAGAAAGTTTTTAAAGCTAGAACAAATTTGGCAGATAAGAAACATGTTCTTAATAAAGTTGAATTAGCTGTTGACCCAAAGGAACAACAATCAACAAATAAGAACACAGTCCTAACTAAATCAGAATTTGAGAAAGCTCCAAAGAAGGTAAGAGACTTTATTGAAGAGAATAAAGAATCAATTGTTTTTAAACCTAATGATGGACCTCAGACAGATTTTTTAGCGGCAGGGGAACAAGATGTTCTTTATGGCGGTGCAGCAGGAGGTGGTAAATCTTTTGCTATGTTAGTTGACCCATTAAGATTTATGAATAGGTCAGAACATAGAGCATTACTTCTTCGTAGAAGTATGCCTGAACTAAGAGAATTAATAGATAAGTCCAGAGAATTATATACTAAAGCTTTTCCGGGTGCAAAATTTAGAGAAGTTGAAAAGGTTTGGAAGTTTCCTTCTGGTGCTACATTAGAATTTGGATACCTTGATAGAGACGCAGATGTCTATAGATATCAAGGACAATCCTATAGTTGGATAGGTATTGATGAATTAACACAATATCCAACAGAATTTCCACTACAGTATTTGCAGTCACGATTAAGAACAACAGACTCAGAAATAAAACCTTATATTCGGTGTACGGCAAACCCCGGTGGAGTTGGTGGGCATTGGGTAAGAAAAAGATATCTTACTCCTGCTCCTCCTAACGAAGCATTTAAAGGACCAGATGGTTTAACAAGAAAGTTTATACCTGCAAGATTAGAAGATAATCCTTATCTATCTAAAGATGGAAGATATGAACAGATGTTAGCATCTCTTCCTCCAGTACAAAGAAAACAATTATTAGAAGGTAATTGGGATGTAGCTGAAGGTGCAGCATTTGTAGAATTTAATCCAGAGATACATGTTATTCCACCTTTTAAGATTCCTATTCATTGGGCAAAGTATAAAGGAGTTGACTATGGCTATGCAGCAGAATCATGTTGTGTATGGGCAACAATAGACCCAGATGATAATACTTTAATTATTTATAGAGAACTTTATAGAAAAGGTCTTACAGGTTCAGCACTAGCAGAAATGATTACTGCTTATGAAAAAGATGACAATAAAAGTATTCAAGGAGTATTAGATACTGCGGCATGGAATAAGACTGGTGTGGGAGGACCAACAGTAGGAGAGACATTGGTCCGAGCAGGACATAAGTTAAGACCAGCAGATAAAAATAGAATTCAAGGAAAAATACAGATACATGAGTATCTTAAACAAGACAAAACAACAGGAAGACCAAAGTTACAAATATTTTCTAACTGTGTAAATCTTATAAGAGAATTACAAAGTATTCCTGTTGACCCTAATAAACCAGAGGATGTTGATACAAAAGCATCAGACCACGCATATGATGCACTTAGATATTTAATTATGTCAAGACCATCTAAACCTTCTGCTTATAGTCAGATGAAAGAAATAAAACGATTTATTCCATCTGACCCTACATTTGGATATTAACCCATGGAGGATAAGGATATGTTTTTAGCAAACAATAAAATGAAACAAAAAATAATTGAAGCTCTAATAGCTCATGCTGAAGGCAACATTAAAAAACATGTTGCTAATGTACTAGTCTTTTTAGAAAATCCTGCAGGTGTTGGAGAACATGGAGATTTATTAGAGACTGTAAAGAACGAAGCTAAAAAGATAGCTGATAATGAAGAAGTTATTAGTGTATTAAAAAAATACTTTTAATGCCTACATATACTTTTAAAGATTTAAAAACTGGTAAAGAGTATGATAAAATAATGTCATACGAAGATATGCTTAAATATAAAAAGAAACCAAACATTGAATATGTATTTAAAGCACCAAAGATATTTAGATTAAATGATATGGGCGGACCAGAAGATAGTTTTCGAGAATGGGTAAAACAAAGTCCAGATGATGTTGATATAAGTAAATCTAATAATTTTAGACAATCAAAAAAAGAATACTTATATGGAGATAAAGAAGATAAATGAAAAAGCTAAGTGACCCTTTAATTCTAGGAGATAAGACTTATTATAAATATTTAATTATATGGGAAGATATCTTAGGAGATAGCTCAATTGCTGAATATAATGTATTTAATAATATGAAAGTAGCCACAATTCATACTGAAGCTTACATCTTTAGAAAAGATAATAAGTATGTTTATAGCTTTGCTTCATATCAAAATGAAAATGGCGACATAGCTTTTGGAGATAGGAATGTTTATCCTCGAAGTGTTATTAAAAAAATGATAAGGATATAACTGGTTAACAAAAAAAAATACTTGACAAAAACAACAAGTAGGTGTATAATAAAAGGTATAACTAAATATGGTAGATATTACTAATAAATCTGATACTGAAAATAAGATTCAAGAAACAAAAGAAAGAGAAGCTAATAGATTAGCTGGTCTTATCAATAAAAAATTTTCTGAATCTGAAAGAGCAAGACAATCTGATGAAGACAGATGGCTTGAAGCTTTCCATAATTACAGAGGTAAATATTATAAGAATGTTCATTTTAGAGAACATGAGAAGTCAAGAGTATTTGTTAAGGTAACTAAAACAAAAGTTCTTGCTGCTTATGGTCAATTAGTGGATGTATTATTCTCTGCTAATAAATTTCCAATTTCAGTAGAAGCTACAAAAGTTCCGGAAGGTGTAGCAGAATATGCTCATCTTAATCCAGTTACAGAAAATTTACAAAATGTAGGACCTTCAATAGAAGGAGGTATGACTCCTCCAACTGAAGCAGAACAATCACCAGAGCAAATGTCTCTTGTTGGTTTTGATGGTGATGGACGAGAGTTACCTCCGGGTGCAACATTTGGTGGTCTATCAGAAAATAAAGAATTTTTAGGGTCTCTTAAAAAAGAATTAGGAGATGAGTCAGTCCAAGAAGGTTCTGCTCCAATGCCAGAAATGGCACAGATTAAACCTGCTACTAAACTAGCAAGAAGAATGGAGAAGTTAATCCACGACCAAATAGATGAGTCTAGTGGTTCTCAGGAATTAAGAAGTGCAATTTTTGAATCTGTTTTATTAGGAACAGGTATTATTAAAGGTCCTTTTACTTTTAATAAAACTTTACATAGATATGTTAAAAAAGAAGATGGTTCAAGAACTTATGAACCAGAACAAGTTAAAGTTCCTAGATTAGAATTTGTTAGTGCTTGGGATTTCTATCCAGACCCTCAAGCAAAAAATTTAGAAGAGTGTGAGTATGTAGTTCACAGACATAAATTTAATAGACAACAACTTATAGAATTACTTGAAAAACCTTTCTTTGATAAAAAAGAAATTATTGAAACTCTTAAAGATGGACCTAACTATCGTAATAGAACATATGAAGCAGAAATAAGACAAGAAGATAGTGCTTATAGAAGTGAATCCGATAGATTTGAAATATTAGAATACTGGGGTTGTATAGATAAAAAAGTTTTAGAAGATGCTCAGATGCCAGTACCAGAAGGTATGGAAGATGAAGATGTTCTTCAAATAAATGCATGGGCAACAGATAAGAGAATTTTAAGAATGGTAGTTAATCCATTTAAACCTTATCGAATACCTTATAATTCATTTCCATATGAAAAGAATCCATATAGTTTTTTTGGTATAGGTGTACCAGAAAATATGAATGATGCTCAACAAATTATGAATGGTCATGCAAGAATGGCTATTGATAATTTAGCTTTATCAGGTTCACTTGTATTTGATGTTGATGAATCAGCATTAGTTGCAGGTCAAAACATGGAAGTATATCCGGGCAAAATATTTAGAAGACAAGCAGGAATGCCGGGTCAAGCTATTCATGGATTAAAATTTCCAAACACATCAACTGAAAATATGATGATGTTTGATAAGTTCAGACAGTTGGCAGATGAGTCAACAGGAATACCATCATACTCTCATGGACAAACAGGTGTTCAAAGTATGACAAGAACAGCTTCTGGTATGTCTATGTTACTTAGTGCAGCAAACTTAAATATAAAAACTGTCGTAAAAAATTTAGATGATTTCTTATTAAAACCTTTAGGCGAAGCATACTTCCAATGGAACATGCAGTTTTATCAAGGAGACTTGGCAGTAGAGGGCGACCTTGAGATTAAAGCAACAGGAACTTCTTCACTTATGCAAAAAGAAGTAAGGTCTCAAAGGTTAACAATGTTCTTACAAAGTGTACAGAATCCTGCGATTGCTCCATTCGTTAAGATTCCAGAACTAGTAAAAGAACTAGCATATACATTAGACCTTGACCCAGAGTCAATTATTAATGACCCTAACGAAGCTGAGATATATGCAAAAATAATAGGATTACAGAATGCAAGACAACAACAAGCAGGACCGGCAACTGGTGGAGCAGATAGTCCAGAGTCCCCAATGGAAGTCCCTGAAGCAGTACCTCAAGAACCGACAGGACCAGACAACTCGGGAGTTGGCAATGGCACAATCGGAACAGGCGGTGTACCGCAACCAAGGGAAATGGAATTTACTGGAACAGTTAATCCGGCTTGAAGAAACTAATAAGTTAAACAAACAGGATTAATCTATGGCAACTAAATCTTTAATGGGTAAAAAAGATGAGTTTTTAACTCCTACTTCAGATGAAGTTCCTACACTTAATGCGTATGATGTTAATACACCTCAAGCAGCAAGAGAAGGATTACCTTTAAGATTATTTGATAAAAATAGAGCAAGATATAATAAAGGTGAAGTTGTTGATGCCGATTCAAAACAATATACTCAAGCATTAAATATTTATCATTTAATGATAAGAGAAGGAAAAAATTCATCTGAAATTAAAACTAGAATAGGGGAAAATATGTATAATAAAATTACTATGAATAAACAAAATATTAGACAAAAAGCAGCAACAGGTGGTGTAATGCCAACTGACCCTTTACTTGACCCTAGATTTGGTAGATATTTTGAGAAGCCAGAATATAGAGCTTATGCTGAAGGTGGAGAAGTAGAAGGTCCTATGGAAGTACCAGAACTTACTCCAGAACAAGAAACAAATTTAGATATGCAAATGGAAGAAGCAATTCCTCCTATGGAAGAAATGGAACAAGATGAAGATACTGTTTTAGATACTTCAATGTTAGATGAAGAAGAAAAAGTTTTATTAAATGAAGCAGTAGAAATGCATCCAGAATTAGAAACTATTATTCCAAAAATAGTTGCAACAGAATTTACCGGTGAAGGCGAAGTAGATGGACCGGGAACAGGAACTTCAGACTCGATACCTGCAATGTTATCAGATGGTGAGTTTGTCTTTACAGCAAAAGCTACAAAGCAACTTGGTGTAGATAAACTTAGAAAACAAATGAAAGCAGCAGAACAAGAGTATGATAACAGTATGGCAGTTCAAGATTCAGAAATGAATAATGAACAACCCATGATGTACAAAGGCGGACTAATGTCTGCTGATAAGTACAAAATATAGAGCTACCCGGGTCATCACCTAGGCACTCTATATCGGCTACTTTTGCAATAACGCAAAACCCCAATAACAAGAAAGGTGATAAAAATGGTAGATAGTAGTGAGAACCCTTTACTTAGTAAAGCAACTTCTCAGAAAAGTAACGAAAAAAAGCAAGAGCCAAATCCATATAACATGAAAAAAGATTATCTTGATTATGATGCAATGGATGAAGCAGCAAAAACCTCGTTTGCTAATGCAAACACAATGGCGGTTAAGAAAGACCCTCCTAAAGTTGTAGTAGATACAATGGAAAAACAAGAGGATACTCCAGAAGAACCGACCCCAGAAGCCAAACCTTATACAAAGGTTGACTATAAAAAAAGATATGATGACCTCAAGAAACATTATGATGGTCGGGTAAATTCTTTTAAGGCAAGAGAAGAAGAACTTATAGCTGAAGTTAGGTCAAATAGACCTAAGTATAAAGCTCCAAAGAGTTCTGACGAACTTGCAGCTTTTAAAAAAGAATACCCAGATGTTTATGGTGTTGTTGAATCAGTCTCACATCTTCAAGCTACTAAAGAAGTAGAAGATTTAAAAGGAGAATTAAATTCTCTTAAAAAATTAAATATGACTATTTCTAAAGAAAAAGCTGAAGCACGATTATCGAGATTACATCCAGACTTTGAACAAATTCGAGAGTCAGATGAGTTTCATAGTTGGGCAGAAAGTCAACCCGAAGATATTAAGAAATGGATTTATGGAAATAGTGCTGATGCTGAATTAGCATCTCGAGCAATCGACCTTTTCAAACAGGATACCGGCAAGTCTAAAAATAAATCAGAAGTATCTGGTGATACTGTACCTGCGTCAGAAATGATAAAGGTAAAAAACAGTAAAGAAATCGGATATGGTACGAGGAAAATTTGGACTCGTTCTCAAATCGCAGCTATGTCTCAATCAGAGTTTGCAAAGAATGAGAAAGCCATTGAAGAAGCAGCTAGAGATGGTCGTGTCGTAAATGACATGGCTAAAAACTATGGCGGTTCAGGCAATCCAACAATTTAAAAACAAAGAAAAAGATAGAGCTGTATCACATAAACAACAACTAACTAAACTACAAGGAGGAAGTAATGGGAACATTACAAAATGCTGGTGGTGCGGGTAGTTCTAACTTTAATGTCGGAACTTCAGGACAAACAAATGAATTTTGGGTCCCGGAAATATTTTCGAAGAAGATACAAAACTTCTTTAGAAAAACATCTGTCATTGAAGCGATAACTAATACAGACTATGCTGGTGAAATTAGTGCTTTTGGCGATACTGTTAAAATCATTAAAGAACCAAGTGTAACTGTTGCAGCTTATACTAGAGCAGCTTCCACTACTAAACAGTACCTTGGAGACCAAGAAGTTTCTCTTGTTATTGATAAAGCGAATTCATTTAAATTCATTATTGATG
>VTLG01017098.1_pt1 | contig 12188 bp, 14 predicted proteins | sample 4694571 | NCBI WGS metagenome assembly VTLG01 (sample SAMN12604809, study PRJNA352737) | marine metagenome | biome: ENVO:00000447; feature: ENVO:00000209|ENVO:00000569|ENVO:01000036; material: ENVO:00002151; isolation source: viral sequences binned using virsorter ... | reverse complement strand
AGTAATCTAGCGAGTTTTGTAACGCTGTCGTATTTTCTTGATCTTAGATGTTTAAGGTATGTGTGAAACTGGTTCACTTCAATATCTTTGAAATTTCGTCTGTGAGCTTTTCTTTTGCTTTATCGGCGGCTTCGTCCACTACTTTATCTACAATGGCCTCAGTGGCCTTTTCTGTGACCTTATCAGCTATCTTTTCATGTATCTCTTCTTTCTTATGACCGAAAATAAAAGCAAGGGAGACAGATAGAGCTATAATAGCCAAAGTTATGATGATTTTCTTTTTAGTAATCTTCATATAACTTATTACACGCATCAGTGTATATTAAGGCAATACCATGATGGTAAAAAACATTCTTAAATACGGACTGGTAGCAATCATAGCATCAGTGTTAACCACCGCCGAAGCCAAACCGAGTAAACACAAAGGTAAACCTCGCCCCGAAAAAATCGACAAAGATAAAATAAAGGAAAGATTTAAAGCCGCGGCAGAAAAAAGAAAAAAACATTTCGAAAGCAAAAAACGGAAACACCACTGGAAAGGCAAGAAAATAGATAACGAGGGCTTAAATGAGCTTCGGGAAAAAATGAAGGAGCTTCATAAGGAGATGCATGAATTAAGAAAGAAGCATAGGGAAGAGATGAAGAAAAGAATGGAAGAGATAAAAAAAGAATTTGCTAATAAACGCGATAAAGTTATTGATGATAATAAACCCGGAGAATAAGTAGAGTATATAAAAATAAAGCCCCGCATTCCGCGGGGCTTTTTTATTTAATTAGTTATTAATTAATATAAATCAGAATAATCTATAGAAGCTGATGCCTCACTGACCTTAATTCCGAACTTCTTGGCCGCAGCTTTAATTTTTTTAAGGGCTGATTTTTTGGCCTCTTCACTGATTTTGGTTTGGTCTAACCTAGCTAACGCATTACGTACGTGAGCAGCATCGTTAATTGGAAGGTGACGCAATGATCGAGGTACCGTTTTCCCCTCTGAATCTTTTTCTCCCCCCGGTTCGATGTAAGCAAAATCAGAATCGGGTAGATCATTCTTCTTTTTAGTAGAAAGAACCGCGCTCTCCATTTCTTTGAGCTTCTTCTTATCGTATTTTTCGTCTTTCTTTATGTCATGAATCTCTACGCTTTTCTTTTCAGAAGGTTTACCCTTCTTTAGTTTTTTTATTTTACTGTCATCATCCTTAAGAGCGTCTTTTTCGTGTTCCTTTTTTTCTTTTTTATCGTCACGTTTCAGCTCTTTAGTATCGATTTTTTCGTACTGTTTTTTAGTCATGGCAGCTTCTTGTTCTGTGCGCCATTTAACAATTTGCTCAGTGAAATCTATTTCTTTCATTTATCTATTTCTTTCTTACACTTATTTTCGAGTCATTTCCATTAATTTTGGATATGGATTACATATTCTTGGTGGAGTGTTAGTTTGGGTTATACCTTTAGGAAAATTTTCTTTGTCTTTATAGTAGTCCATTTCTATCTGAAAAAAGGCCGGAACTGCTATTCTAACTTTTTCAAGTCTTCCTTTATCGTCTACACTGGTACATCCTGTGAGTAGGAGAGTTAATAAAAACATTTTTTTCATTGCTAAGGTTTTTTCCTAGAAGTGGGCTTGCTTACCACTTCTACCTGCATAGGAGGAGGCTCTATAGGAACTTCTTTTGTTCCCACAAAGTTTGGATCGCATCCTTTAGGTAGATAAGGAGCTCCGCCGTTTTTAGGTAAAGTTTTTTCAATAGTAAGTTGTTTTAATTGTTCGTTAGGAACTAACATTTTAGTCTTTCTGTCAAGCATATAAAAAACTGTATTACGAATCCCCACGCGAACTATACGAGCTTGGCGTCCAGAAATGTAGATAATGTCATCATTGTTAAAATCATTCCCCATAAAAACCAATAATCCTTGAGCAAAATTCATAATCATGTCTTTTGCCATTATGGTAATGACGGCTACAAGTAATAGCCACCCATACTCTCCAATTAAGCTCTCCAAAAACCCCTCTACATTTTCTTTACCTATATGACCCGGAGATAAATTAGTTAGATTGGTAGCTAAGTTTACTACTTCGGGAGCTATTTCTGAAATCTCGTTCATAACTTTCTTTTATATATTACACTTTTTTAAGTGTAAAATGATAGTGATGCCAAAAGTAAAGAGCACGGGGGATTTTGAATCTCTCGAAGTTACGGACGGAAGGGTTAAGATCCACCAACGAGACCCAATTAAGCCCAAGGACAACTTTTATATCGAGGAGCTACCTTGGACAGAAAAGCAAAAACGGTTTATAGAAATTTCACAAGACAAAGGAACCCGACTAATTTTATGCAAAGGCCCAGCAGGGAGCTCAAAAACTTTAACTGCAGTTTATTCCGCTTTAAATTTATTAAATACGTCGAAAGTCTCAGATGTGATATATATGCGATCTGCCGTAGAAAGCTCTGATTCTAGATTAGGTTTCCTTCCGGGTGACGCAGATGAAAAACTTCATTATTATAATTTGCCTTTCATGGACAAGTTGGACGAGCTACTAAGCGAAGAAACTGTTAAAAAACTACAAAAAGAGAAAAGGGTTTCTATACATCCAGTTAATTTTGCTAGAGGAATGAGCTGGAATGGTAAAGCTATATTAATGGATGAAGCTCAAAATAGTTCTTTCCGCGAAATAGTTACGGTATTGACAAGAATAGGTAAATACTCTAGATGTATTATAATGGCGGACCCAATGCAGACTGATTTAAAAAACGGAAACAGAGGGGGATTCATAAAACTTTATGACGTTTTTAATAACAAAGAGAGTCGTGACATGGGCATTCATACCTTTGAATTTAATGAAGAGGATATTGTTCGGTCAGAATTGACCAAGTTCATTGTTTCAAAATTAGCAGAATGTGATACTATTTAATTTGCTTATTAATCAAACCTGCTAAAACTGACGAGAATTTTCTTACTTCTCTTTCTGTTTTATCCCAAAAAAAGGCATGAGTAACCTCTTCTATAAGAGTGCTCATTTTACGTCTTTTTTTAAGCTTGGGATCAACTAGAATCTTGGGATTATCAGCTTCTGGAGAATAGCATAAACCATCCGCGTTGTATGTATGGTGAGGTTTTTTCCATATCAATTCGTACTCTACCCCATCCGAAGTCTTGAATTTGACATTTTCCATATCCATATAGGTATACACTTTTTTTGAAAAACCTATATTTTTTAATAGTATATTTTGTGTAATAATTAATATGAAGCAATATTGTCCTACTTGTGGCGCGGCTACAGAATACTCTTTCAAAAAGCCTAAATTTTGCAACTCTTGCGGACAATCTTTCGGGAGCGTTAGCAAGTTGCCAGCTAAAAGGGTATTAAGGCCTAGCCCGGTCAATCCGATAGAAATTGTTCAAGAAGAAGAGCCTGAGGAAGAATTTCAAGCTCCCAATATTCACAAATTACAATTTGATTTAGAGGGCTCATCAAACATGAGTATGAATAAAATCCAAGACATAGTTGCAACAAATCAAGACCAATTAGAGGACGGCTATAAGAGGGAAGGGGATCCCAGCTATTCAAAAGAAACTTTTACTGAAGATTTCTTGAGAGACGCTGGATCGAACCGTCGTCCAAATGCCGAAACGTAAAGCTACATTCGAAGATTGTATTGAACAAATAGATTTGGAAATAAAAAAAAGGAAGTCCAAATGGAATTTGACAGCTTTGTCGTGGATGGACTTTGATGACGTTTCCCAAATTTTAAGAATTCATATATTTAAAAAGTGGCATCTTTATGATCCCAAGAAGCCCCTTAACCCATGGATAAATAGGATTATATCTAATCAGATAAAAAATCTTATACGAAATAATTATGGTAATTATTGTCGCCCATGCCTGAAGTGTGCTGCGGCTGAATCTGGAGATTTATGTTATATTTACGGTAAGCAATGTGAGGCGTGCCCGCTTTTTGCTAATTGGACTCGAACTAAAAAACAAGCCTACGAAGCCAAGCTCCCAGTTTCAATTCATGAGCATAGCGCGGAACTTAACATGGCTGAATACACGCATATAGATATTTTATCTTTAATGGACAAGCTCCATGAAAAGATGAAAGAAATTCTTAAGCCTGCAGAGTGGAAAATATACAAAGCTTTATACATTGACAATTTATCAGAGGAGAAAGCTGCTACATTAATGGGTTACAAAACGAATGAAAAAAATAGGGTTCCGGGGTACAAACAAATAAAAAACGTCAAAAAATCCATTATACTAAAAGTTAAAAAAATTATTTCGGACGGGGATATAGAAATATCATGAGCTCAAAAAATATTGAATTAAATGAAGACCAACAGCTAGCTATATTAAAAGAATGGAACGGGCGTAAGGATAATCCTCCTTATATTGGTGAGTTAATAGAATTAGTTTTTTCTGATATCCCTGAAGATTTAAAAGATGGAAGGTCCAAGTATGGAAGAGCAGTTAAAAAGTTTTTAGCAGAAAAAAGCTTAACAGCTAAGGTAACGAGTAAGCATTATCCCAAAGAAAAAATAGAACTTACAGAAGATCAAAAAGAATTTATTTCGAATAACTGTAGCGCGATGAAGCCCATGGAGATGACGCGGTTACTTTTCGAAGATGATAAAATTTCGGCGCTAGATTTAAGATACAAAGTAGTTTCTGAATTTATAAATACCATACCTAACCAAGTGATATATTCTGACAGTAATGAAGACGTACCGGCAGAGGGAGGGTATGCGCCACCTAAGTCTGAGTCTCGTGCTGTAGTAAGAGTAAACAAATATGTTCACAATGGGATAGATAAAGAAAAAATTACAGCTAAGATTAAAAGAAACCTGTCTACTCTTATTGCCTATATGCATACTTTTAGGTTTCTCCACCAAATCGGGACTTACTCAGTAGAGACCGATAGGGAGCTTTTTGAGAGTAGTTTTGTTCGTTACACTTGGGATAAGTCTGATCTTTCTCAAGAAGAGGTCGATCAGTACATAGTGCTTTCCGCGGAAGTGGTCATAGCTTCAAATATCCAGCGCAGGGTAGAAAGACTTCAAACTTTACTAGACCAAAACGCTGAAGATACTGAAGGACGAAGAATGGCAATGAGTTTAGTGGAGGCTATTAACACAGCTCAAACTGAATATAATCAGTGCGTAAATCGACAGACAAAATTACTCAACGAACTCAAAGAAAAAAGAAGTCAGCGGTTAAGTAAAGTGCTCCAAGAATCCGCCTCTATTTTAAACCTTGTAGAACTTTGGAAAGATGAGGAATCAAGGAATAAAATGATAAAGATAGCTGAGATACGGAAAAAGAATGTCTCTTCTGAGATAGAAAGACTTGGGTCAATGGAGGACATTAAATCTCGTATAATGGGTATTAGCGAAGAAGAGGTTCTAAATGGTTAAATGTGCATCTTGCGGAAAAGAATTTGAAAAAGATAGAGGGCTACACCTTCATCTGAAGGCTCATAAATTATCTATTGGAGATTATTATCATAAATATTATCCTCGTTACGATAAACATACAAATGAATTAATTAAATTCAAGAATAAGGAACAATACTTTTCATCTGACTTTAACAATAAAAGAAATCTTAAAAATTGGCTAAAAAAAATCAAACCCTCCGAAGCCAAAGAATATTGTCGAGATCTTTTAGTTAAAAGAAAGGAGGAAAAAAAGTTAGTTTATTCCCCCACTGAAGTAGAGTTGAGGACTTTACCTCTTCCCCCTATTCCTTTTTACGAAGAACTATTTGGAAGTTATTACAAGTTATGTGAGGAGCTAGGCTATAAAAATAAATTTGAGAAAATCCCTACTAAAAAAAAATATAGAGAAACTTTCAATAAAGACCATCTTATTTATATTGATTCCCGAGAACAAAACCCTTTACCTATAAATGATTTTCCTACAGAAGTTAAGGGGTTGAAATTTGGGGACTACTGTTTGAACGATAAGAAAAAGACTCGTAATACTTATATAGAAAGAAAATCAGTTCCTGATTTAATAGGAACTCTCAGTTCAGGCCTTGAAAGATTTAAAAATGAGATAAATAGAGCCGCGGACCAAAAGGCTTATATGGTTATTTTAGTAGAAAGAAATCTCTCAGATTGTTTAGCTTTTAATCGACTTAAGCACGTTTATAAAAAAAATACGAGGGTTACCCCCGATTTTATTTTTCACAACGTGCGAGGTTTAATTCAAGAATTTCCTCATATACAGTTTCTTTTTGTCAACGGAAGGGACGAATGCGTAAGGATAGTAAAAAAACTTTTACTTTCCGGAGCCTTAAAAGAAAAATATGACTTACAGTTGGCGTATGATTTAGAATTATTATAAATGTGGTATTGTCCCGATAAATATAAAAAACCTATCCCCAATTTAAACGAAGAACTTTTAAGTTTGAAAGGGGAACTGCCTGATAGACAAGCTAAGATAACTTTAGCAAAATTTATGCGCTCTAACTTAGGCTTCACTACAGAGCTTTTGTCAGGGATAAAATTAGCCTTGTATCAAGAGATTACCCTGAAAGCTTTTTTCAATCGTAATTTCAGCATGTGTGTTTGGGGTCGTGGCTGTGGTAAAAGTTTTATAGCTGCAGTGTATTGCTTCCTTCAGTGCATCTTCGAACCAAAGACTAAAATTTTAATCGCTGGTCCGACCTTTCGTACGGCTAGGTTTATATTTAATAATCTTGAGAAGATAGTAGAGTCTAAAGAAGCTCAAATGTTAGCTCATGCTTTTGGAGCTAAATCTAAACGTAATGACCAATTTGAATGGAAAATAAACGACGGTACAATAACAGCCATACCATTAAGCGGCGAAAAGATTCGTGGTTTTCGAGCCAATATCCTAGTGCTTGACGAGTTCTTATTATTACCAGAGGATACTATCAAAACAGTCCTCATGCCGTTTTTGGTTGCTCCTCAAGACATGGCAGAAAGAATAAAAATAAGAGAAATAGAAGACGGATTAATTCAGAAAGGAGACATGAAAGAAGAGGATAGGGTCCAGTTTGAAAACAATTCTAAAATGATAGCCCTCTCTTCAGCTAGTTTTAGTTTCGAGAATCTTTTCAAGACCTATAAAGAGTGGATGAACAATATATACTCTGAAGACATACAACAATCTAATTACTTTATTTCTCAAATGGCTTTTGACTCCATACCTTCCGACATGATAGACAGCACTGTCATTGAAGAGGCTCAATCAGGAGGGTCGTCTAATTCTTCTTTTCAGCGAGAATATTGTGCTCAATTTACTGATGGAAGCGATAGTTATTTCAGTGCTAAAAAAATGCACGATTGCACTATCCCCGATGGAGAGAAGCAACATTCTTTAGTTAAGGGGGAGCCGGATAAAAGTTATATTTTAGCTATAGACCCTAGTTTTAGTAATAGCCCTAGCTCAGACTACTTTGCAATGTCTGTGTTAGAATTAGATGATGAAAAAAATAATGAGTCAACATTAGTTCATAGTTATGCTGTCGCAGGGGGAGACCTTAAAGATCACATAAAATATCTCCACTACTTAGTAACTCATTTTAATATAATTTTGTTAATAATAGATAATGCTGGATATCAATTCATCGACAGCGCTAATGAGGCAGAACTCTTTAGGGACTCCAAGATTAATTTAAAATTCTTTGATTTTAACAGCGATAAGAAAGGAAACGACTATCAAAAAGTCCTACTAAACGCTAAACGCCAGTATAATAAAAAAGAAGGAACTATTTGCTTTAAACAGCTTTTTTCAACCACTTTCTTGCGTGAAGCTAACGAATATCTTCAAGCGTCAATCGATCATAAAAGAATTTGGTTTGGTTCTCGTACCGCTGCCTGTGGCAGTTTTTTTGATAAAGTTTCGGCTCAAGCCGTTCCATTAAAGCTTATGCCTTATGAGAATAAAGGGGACTTGATAGAGTTTCAAGACGATATGATTTATCAAACTAAAAAACAATGCGCGTTAGTCGAGGTGAAAACCACAGCTAAAGGGGTGCAGACTTTTGATCTTCCCCAGCACCTCAAAAGAAGTACTTCCGCCAATCGAGCCCGTAAGGATAATTACACTACTTTAATGTTAGGAAATTGGGCAGTTAAATGCTATAATGACATTAAAAATACTAAGCAAGAGCAAATTAATCATACATTTACTCCCAGAATGCTTGGTTAAGTGTAAATTTAAAGTAAATTATGGCAGTAAGGAAGAAAACGGAACAAGGGTCGGAACCTCTTATGGCAATGCATGAAGCCAGAGCTTCTCAGACAAGGACGCGTCGAAATGCGGCTGCGGATATTCCGCGTACTGACAGGTTTAGGAATATAGAAAACGGTATGATCCCGTTCAAATATTCTCATGGAGTAGCTAACAACTCCAATATAGATGTAAGGGATACTATAATCCTATGTCAAAAGGCTTATTATAACTTTTCAGTTTTTAGAAACACAATCGATCTAATGACAGAGTTTTCGATTAGTGACCTTTATTATACAGGAGGGAGTAAAAAATCTAGGGAATTCTTTGAGACTTTATTTAAAAAAATAAACATAGATGATTTGCAGAGCCGTTTTTTCAGGGAGTATTATAGGTCGGGAAATGTTTTCATTTATCGTTTTAACGCGAAAATGGAAAAATCTGATGTTTTTAAGATAAATCAGACCTTTGGCATATCTCAAGCTTCAGAAGATCTAGAAATACCATCTAAATACATAATACTTAATCCTTCGGATATCCAACTGCAAGGAAGCATCTCTTTCAGTACTGGTGTTTATTATAAAGTTGTAACAGATTACGAGCTGCAAAGATTAAGGCATCCACAAACAGAAGAAGATAGGGAGGTGTTTGATAATCTTCCGGAGCAGACCAAGAAGCTGATTGAAGATACTAAAAATGTAGGAATGGCAGCGGTTACTATCCCCTTGGATACTGATAAGTTGGTAGCTGTTTTCTACAAGAAGCAAGATTATGAGCCTTTTGCTGTCCCAATGGGATACCCTGTGCTTGAAGACATCAACTGGAAACAGGAGATGAAACAAATGGACATGGCTGTAGCCAGAACCACTAATCAAGCTATTTTGCTTGTCACTATGGGAGCCAAGCCTGAAGAAGGAGGGGTAAATCAGAAAAACTTGATGGCAATGCAAAAGCTTTTCGAGAATGAGTCTGTAGGACGTGTCTTGATTTCAGATTATACTACAGATGCTAAATTTGTAATTCCAGATATTGGCAATATTCTTGATCCTAAAAAATATGACGTAGTCAATCAGGATATTCAAATGGGCCTTAACAACATATTACTCAGTGACGAAAAATTCGCTAATACCAGTATTAAAGTTCAGGTCTTTATGGAAAGACTTAAACAGGGGAGGCGAGTGTTTCTTGAGAATTTCTTAATGCCTGAAATAAGACGGATATCTAAGGAGCTCGGATTCAAAAACTATCCCACTGCTCACTTTGAGGATGTGGACCTAAGAGATACTTCGGTTTATTCTCGAATTTATAGCAGGTTAATTGAACTAGGCGTATTAACTGCTGAAGAAGGAATGCAGGCTATAGAATCAGGTAGATTTCCTACTCCTGACGAATCTGTTGAATCTCAAAAGAAATTTAAAGATCTGAAAAACGAAGGGCTTTACTCTCCCTTGATAGGAGGGGCAAAAGGAGCTAATATGACAGGTAGGCCTAACGGAGCGACAGGGCCAAAAGAGACTGACACTAAAACTCCCGTTGGAACTAAAGCTTCTATGAACTTTAGCTTATCTAAAATTCAAGAGAACTTAAATCTGTCAGATAAGTTGAATATAGAGGTAGAGGCCTCATTGAGACAGCTTCACAGCAGGAAAAGATTAAGCAAGCAGCAGAAAGAGGTAGCGCGAGAAATAACTAATATTGTTATAGCTAACGAAGATCCTGAAAATTGGTTGGCCAAAGCAGGAAGGTACGCGGCCGAACCTACCGACAGGAATCACGAAAGAGTCAAGAAGATTCAAGATGTTGCTTTAGAGCATCAAGTGGATGACTTTTTAGCAGGAATACTATACTCAAGTGTTTATGAAGGGGATAAGTAATGGCAAGGCCAACTGTAATTTACAATTCTCAGGCCTTGTTTGTAGGGCCTGCGCCGGAAAGCGGATATAATTTTTTTAATTATAATGGAGGACCCGCTGTCAACGATGATTCGTCTCTTGTCCAAAAGATAAACCGGTTAAACCCCATAGACAGACTACAATCTGTTAGTTATTCTATTAATGTCCCGCACACTGATGTAACTCAGTTAAATCAAAGAAGAGTTGTAGATCGGCCAATAATAAATTACCCTACTGTAGATCTTTCTTTCGATTATCTTTTATGTGGAACTAAAAATGAAGCCAGATTAGGACTTAATGTAAATTATCCTTTGTATACTTTTCCTTTTAGCGGAGAGTCGTATTATACCCAAAATCAATCTGTTTCTTTGCTAAGCGGTTTTTTTGAGAAGAATAAATCCGCTACAGATCAGAAGGTATGGGAACAGTATCCAGTAAATCAGTACAGAGACTGTAGAAATATTTACGTAGTTGTAAACCAAGACAGTAACGATATAAATAAGTTCTATTTTAAAGAAGATTTTAGTAATCCTGACACTTACCAATCTATAGACCCTAACGCTCCAGATTATCATGTGATATCTTTTGGGAACTGCTATATGAATAGTTATTCTACTCGGGGTAGCGTAGGCACTTTTCCGAGTGCTTCTGTCAATTATACCGCTTATAATGTAAACTTTGATATGAGCGGGAGCGGCTTTCAGGCTCCGGGGATAGAAACTAAAAGTGGACAGCTTAGCCCTGATAGCAAAGTAGTGATACCTCGCATTTTAGCTGAAGAAGGCTACGCTGCGTTACATCCCGGGGACATAACACTTACTACTGATTCTTTTTCGGGGCTAGGGGTGGATTTTAACAAACTGCATATTCAAGGGTATGACATTTCATTAGACTTAAACAAGGAGCCCCTTAATAGTTTAGGGTATAAGTTTCCATTAGATAATAGAGCAACGAGTTCGATTTTTGCTAGTCTATCGATCCAAGGAATAGTTGAATCTGGAAATAGCGGAAGTTTAATAGACTTAATTTCTATAAACAGCGGTTATGATTTTACCATAAAAGTCGATCCAGAAGGGTGCGCGAAAGAAACTACAGCCCCCATAAACGCAGGAGCCATCCCTTTAAATACTGAAGTAGAAGCTCTACGATATACTTTCTTAAATGCTAAACTTGATAGTTTTGAGTATGGTTCTGATATTGGAAATAACAAAAGCTTTTCTGCATCTTTCTCTGTAGAGAGCTACCCGGAGGCTGATCAAGCGAATGGAATGTTTACTGAAGGGCTGTTTATAAGTGGAGTATTAGGAATGGAAAAAATGGAAGATTTTATATTACTGGAAGGAGATCCTTCTGGGGTGGTCCAAGAAGGATACTATTTACAACAGGAAGATGACAACTTACTGGTAACAAATATACTTTCACCGTATTAAAACAGTGTATATTAATATAAGGTATAAGGAAAAATGGCAAATAAAAAAATATCTCAGTTAGTTGGGCTTGGCCCTTACGCAGGAGTTAGTGGAGAATTTTATCTTCCTGTTGGGGCCGGATCTAGCACCATACCATACTCTACTAGAAAAATTACCACTTCAGAGTTAGCAGAGTATATATTCACGGGAGACAGCGTTTTAGGAGGGTTTCCCGCAACTCAGCTCTCAGGAACTAAAGATGTTTACTTAAATAAAACTTCTTGGGACACCGCTAGTACCGATGTCACCACTAACCCATATATTCAAGTTAGGCTTACTGATGGAAAACTAATAACTGGAAGCGGCATGGCTGTTCCTGCGTCGGCTGGAGATAACATGGGGAATTGCACAGCCACTACTACTCTTAACATGCAGGATAACCTTATTAGTAATGTGGGGGCTGATATAACTTTTCAAGATGGAGGGAATATTGGCAGCGATACAAGTGCCATAACCATACAGCAAGATAATAAAGTAATACTTACAGCCCCTGAAATAGAATTAAATGCATCTAGTGAGGTTGACATCAATGGGAGTATAAATGCTAGGTCAGCTGATTTTGCGGGAACGATAACTGGTGATTCCCTAGAAATACAAGGTGCTTCTTATCATAACGTAACCGCTCTTGGCACC
>VTLG01004908.1_pt1 | contig 12188 bp, 1 predicted proteins | sample 4694571 | NCBI WGS metagenome assembly VTLG01 (sample SAMN12604809, study PRJNA352737) | marine metagenome | biome: ENVO:00000447; feature: ENVO:00000209|ENVO:00000569|ENVO:01000036; material: ENVO:00002151; isolation source: viral sequences binned using virsorter ... | reverse complement strand
GTGATGGAATATGGTCAATTAACTACTAATCTTGGTTCTTATGTTTCAGCCTCTGGATTTGGAACTTATGTACCATATATTTCAGGATCAAACATTAAGGTTGACTTTAAGGCGCATACCGGTATTGCATGTACTGTTAATACCATTGTTGTTGGACTCAGTACAGCAGCATATGTAGGTATTGACACATATCAACTTAAGCATGTAAATCTAGAGTCTAGAACAACTGATATTGCCGCTTCTGGTACTCCTGGTATTCATACAGTTGGTGAATATCTAACTTTGATGGGTGAAGATGATCATTATGATGCTGCTTACTTTATAGCACAAGTTGAAGATACAACGGGCAATACTTACTCAATGGAAGAGATTGTTCTTGTTGATGATTATAATACAGATTTAGGAACTACAGAGTCTTATATTGTAAGTTATGGTAATGTTGAAACTAATTCTGGACTAGGAACTTTTGGAGCACAAGTTAAGGATGTAAGTGGAGCTAAGTGGACTCAGTTAATGTTCACCCCTAATCCAAGTATTGCCACTCAAGTTAAGGTGTTTATGAATGCCTTCCAGATTGAGGATGATACTAATGATAGTATTGAATTTACAAATGGTCGTATAGAAACCTTCTACAATATGTACGAAGGAACTGAGAAATCTATTAAGCGATCATTTAACCTAACTCATAGAAATAATGAGATCTTTAATAAGTCATTTAATGGCAATGATACACAGGTTGTAAGTACTACTAATAATACAATTACTTTACCAAATCATTTCTTTGTTTCTGGTGAAGAGGTAAGATATGTTCATCAAGGTGCAGGAACTACTAGTGCAATTGGTATAGAAAATACTACTTTTGCTGGTGTTGGCGCAACTGATAAAGTTCCAGGTACTGTATTCATTTACAAGGTTAATGAGGATACTGTTAAGTTAGCATCTTCAGCTGAGAATGCTTTAAAACTAATTCCTGAAACTATTGGAATTACTACTGTTGGAATAGGAACATCTACACGATTTGCATCTATTAATCAGAATTCTAAGTGTCTACTTGCTTTAGATAATATTATTCAATCTCCTGTAGTTGCAACTGCTGTAACAACTGGTCTTGCTAAGACATGTTATACAACAGATGATCTTCTTACCTTTACGGGAATCACTTCATTCATTGGTGGAGATTTAATTAAGATTGAAGATGAAATTATGCGAATTGATGCAGTTGGTATAGGAAGTACCAATGTGTTCAGAGTTCGTAGAGCATGGATGGGAACTGCATTGCAGAATTATATACCAACCACTCAGGTAACTAAGATTAATGGAAATTATAACATCGTAGAAAATACTCTCACATTTGCTGAGGCTCCATATGGAAATCTTCCCTTTGGAACTAGTACCAATCCTCCTGATGATAGAGATTGGACTGGTATTTCTACATCTTCGAGTTTCCAAGGAAGAACCTTTATGCGTTCTGGTATAGTAGATTCTTCTAATGAAACTTACTATAAGAATAAGGTTCTAGATGATATTTCCGATAAATTTACTGGGTCTAGAAGAAACTTTGATTTAGAAACTGATAATGCCAATATCACAGGAATTGCAACAGAGAATGCAATCGTTCTTATTAATGATGTATTCCAAGGACCAGTTACTAATTACGATCTAACTGAAAATGCTGGTATTACTTCTATTAGATTTACTGGAACTGCTACATCAATAACAAGTGATGTTAATACTTCAAATCTTCCTATTGGTGGAGTTATTCTTTCTGTAGGATCTACGGAGGGATTTGGTTATCAACCATTAGTTGCTGCTGGTGGAACAGCAGTAGTTTCTACAGCAGGAACATTTAGTGCTATTACTCTTAGTAATGCAGGATCTGGTTATAGGTCTGGTATTGGTCAAGTTGTTAATGTTGGAATTCAAACTCAAGCATGGGATAGGACAAACATAACCAATATTGGTACTGCTACTATTGGATCTGCTGGAGCTTTAACTGGTGTTGCTGTTACTAGCACATTCGTTAGTTACAAACCAAGAGATGTTATTAATGTTGGTTATTCAAGATCCACTGGAATTAGTACTATTACTACAGCTTATAGTCATGGATTGAGTATTGGTGATGAGATTGCACTTTCTGGAATTGCATTAACTTGTGATTATGCTCCTGCAGTTGGAATTCAAACTGCTTTATATGATCAAACTTCTGGTATCATGACTGTTACCACTGCGGTTGGTCATGGACTTACAACTGTTGGAACTCAGAAGAGTAATGTTATTCTAACAGGAATGGCATTTACATGCTCTCTTGATAATGGTGCTCAGAATCACATTTATCCAAGAAATAGAGATCGTTTCTATGATACTTCTATTCCAGTTGTTAGTATGGGAAATACCTTAACTGCAAGTAATGCATGGTATGATCCAACAGTTGGTATTGTCACTGTTATGACAAATACTACTCATGGAATGACTGCTGGGGATAAAGTTATTATTGCAGATGATTCATTAACCTTTACTTGTGAAAAGGATAATCATGCATCGTATCATAGTTATCCCAGATCAACTGATTATGCAAGTAAGAAATGGTTAAGTGTCCTTACTGTACCGAATGCACAACAGTTCTCGGTTAAGATTGTAGAATATCCTCCTTCTAGCAATACTGGAGTTCATACATTTGTATCTGCTACTGCTTCTGGTATTACCACTCAGACTGGAACCATTACGGTTAATGTAGGTTATTCAGCTGCTAAGGATCAATATCCTCACACCTTTGTTGGTACTGCTGGAACTGGTCCTGTTAAAGCGGGTGGTGCATATGGACATCATTTTGTTGGAGCAAAACCAGATGCGTTAGTTAGTGGTGGTAATTATCTACATTCATTCTCCAGTGCAGTAACTGGTGGAGTAACTATTACAGGTGTAGGTACAACTACTCCTACGAACGCTACATATGACCCTGAGACGGGTGATTTCGTAATGACCATCTCTAACCATGGTGGTATCGTTGGAGGCACTGTAGGGATCGCTACAGGCGGTATATCCTTCACCTGTTCAATGGATGGTTATGACAGTGTACATGCTTATCCTCGTCAGAGTGATCCAATTGGTGAAACCACTACAGCGATCACTGCTGTAACTGGAGACACTGTTACAATTAATGTTGGGGTTTCTACTTTAGTTAAATTTACTCCAAGTGCGGCTACTTATGATGGTAATACTGGTAATATGGTACTAACCGTCGATAGTCACGGTCTGAAGGGGTCTACGGCGCATACAGTAGTACATGCAGACTATAATCCTACTACAGGTATTATGACATGTATGGTTCCTAATCATTCATTTACTAATGGTGATAGAGTTAAGTTTGCTGATAATTCTTTAACCTTTACTTGTGCGAAAGATGCTCATGCAACCAACCATACTTATCCTAGAGACTTTGATTGGTCAGCTAATAGATGGTTAACAATTAGTGGTGTAACTACTAGTGTATTTGAAGTTGAAGTATTAGAGACTACTCCATCTACAAATACTGGTGTTCATACCTTTGTAAGTGCTACAGCAAGTGGAATGTCCAAAGCAGGATCATCTGTTCGTTTAGCAAATGAAGGATTTACATTTACTTGCGGTATGGATGGACATGGAACAGAACATTCTTATCCACGCGGTAGTGACCCAATGTACAACACTGCAGTATCGATTGGTACTACTACTGCTAATACATTGACTGTTAATGTTGGAAGAACTCCTATTGTTGGTTATGGCGCGTCTTCTTCAGTTTACTATCAAGCAACTGGTGATTTAACACTTGGAATTGGTACACACGATATAGTAACTGGTGATAACATTAAGATTGATAGAGAATCTCTAATTTATACTTGTACCAAGGATGGTAATAGTACACAACATAGGTATCCTAGAGAAGGAGACCCAGCATATGCAGGTGTACCAGTTGCTGGTATTGTAAGTACAAGAACATTTGAAGTTAATATTGGTGTTACTACAATTACAAATTATTATACTGGAGTTACAACTGCGACAGTTCAACCAGTTATTATTGCACCTCGACCAACTGATGAGGCTGCACCTGGAGCAATTGTTCTTAGTGTTGTTAATAGCACAACATTCGAAGTTCAAACTGGTATATCCTCAAGGATTCACTTCTATGCTAGAGGTGGTAAGGTTGAGAAACCAATGGATGTTGTAATAGATGATCCACTTTCTTACAGTAATTTACCACTTGAATATAGTAGTGCATCTACTAGTGGCATCGGATCTGCTGGAACTATTGATGTTGTAGTTGGTCAAGCAAATAGCGTTACAGACTTTAGAATTAATAATACTGGATTTGCTTATAATGTAGGCGAAATTCTTACAATTCCTTATGGTGGTGGAAGTGGAATTCCAACAACATCTTCCTTCGGTGGAAATGAGTTCCAACTTACTGTTGATAGAACATTTAATGATGAATTCAATGCATGGACTATAGGAACATTAGAATTATTAGATGATGTTTCAGGTCTCTTTAACGGTGGAAGAATTACCTTCCCATTAACTAAAGGAGGAACTATTGTTTCTATTAGAGCAGGTAAGGGATCTGTTATTAATGTTGAAGATGTTCTTCTAATCTTTGTTAATGATATCCTTCAAGTTCCTGGTAAGGGATATAAGTTTGATGGTGGTAGTATCATTGAATTTACTGAAGCACCTAAAGATGGTGATACTTGTAAGATTATTTTCTATAAGGGATCTGGAGACGATGTTGATGTTGTCTTTAAAGCAATTATTGAAACTGTTAAGATAGGTGATGATCTTCAAATCTTTAATAAGGATGATCAAAGAAGTTTCTGGAAAGAAGATCCTAGAGTAGTTACTCAGGTAACTTCGACTGATACTGTTGATACTAATCCATACTATGGACCTGGTAATACCACAATAGCAGATATGTTGAGACCAGTTAAATGGTGTAGGCAAACTGCAGATAAGATTATCAATGACTTGCCTGTTGGTAAAGATAGGGAGTTATATGAACCAGTTATTAATCCAATTTCTAATTTAATAGCATCTGTTGGTATTGGATCAACTCAGGCATATGTACAAAGTGCAAGACCATTCTTTAATCCTCAGAATGAGAGTTCTACTTCTACAAACCTTGTATTCCAGGATAAAATTAGATTCTCTGCAGCTGCAGGGACTAAAGTAAGTGCTGCTGCAACTGCTGTTGTTTCTGGACTTGGAACTATTTCTTCCTTCACATTATCTACAGGTGGAGTTGGTTATGGTGCAACACCTGACGTAAGTATTGGAAAGACTTCTGTTGGAGTTGGAACCACGTCTGATGCAATAGCAACAGTCACTATAAGTGGTGGAGTTGTTACTGGAATTGCAGTTTCTGTCGGTGGTGCTGGATATAGTCAAACAAGTCCTCCTCAAGTTCTTGTTGGACCACCAGGCATTTCTGAAGAAGAGGCTAAGGTTGAAGACTTTAATGGTGATTTTGGATCTATTGTTGGATTTGGTACTACAACAGTTAGCACCAATCCCCACTTTATGTTTGATTTCTTCATTCCAAGAGATTCTTTCTTAAGAGATTCTTTAATTATGGTAGACTCTATTGGAGGTGGTGGTATCACTACTGTAAGTACAATGTCTGCAGGTGATTATTTTGTTATCGATGAGTCCAATATTGGTCTTGCTGCTACATCCATAACTACTTTGGATGGATCTGCTAATGTTGTTGGTGTTGGTACATCCTTTATAGATAATGTGTACAGAGTAGCAAGTGCTGAAACAGTTCGAGTAAATGTTACTGGTATTGGTTTTACTGATATCAGAAGAGTATTTACTAGAGTTGCAGATACGATGAACGACTTCACATTTGGAGTTGGAATTACATCATCTCCTAACTATGGAAACTTCAGTTGGGGTCGTATAGACATTTCATCTAGAGGTTCTTTAACTGCTTATACAGCTCGTACTTCAAGTGGAGTTGGTGGACTTTCAACCTCTCCAGGTGTCGAAAGATCTGCTTCTCTGAAGTTCAAAGATTATAACGTCTAATTCTTTAATAAATAAATAAAAAGTTCCTTAAAATGGCCGCAATTATAACTGATCAGATCAGAATATTAAACGCGAAGAATTTTGTTGCTGGTGTACAGACTAGTACTAATGCGTATTATTCTTTTATTGGTTTGCCCAACGCAACTGATATTCAGACCGATTGGGATACTGATCCACCTTCTCCGAAGGATAATTTTAATGAAGAAAATGATTATTGGGATACAATGATTGCAATGAAGAAGATTAATTCTTCTGATGTAAGACAAGTAATTCCTAAGAGAAGTTGGACATCGGGAACTACTTACGATATGTATCGTAGTGATTATAGTCGTACCAATACTGCAAAAGTTTCTGGTGCAACTAATCTATATGCTGCAACATATTTTGTAATTAACACTGATTATAGAATTTATGCTTGCCTTCAGAATGGAACTGATCCTGATAATCAAAGTGGAAGACCTTCTTTAGATGAACCCACATTTACAGATTTAGAACCTAGGGCTGCAGGAACTAGTGGTGATGGTTATATTTGGAAGTATCTTTATACAATTAAACCAGGTGATATTGTAAAATTTGACTCTACTGATTTTATTCCTGTACCTGATGCTTGGTCAACTAATAGTGATGATGCTGCAGTAAGAGAAAATGCTGTTGATGGTTCTATCAAGATTGTAACTGTTACTGAGCGTGGTATTGGCGTTGGAACTGCCAATAGAACGTATAGTAGAGTTCCTATTAAAGGTGATGGAAGTGGAGCAGAATGTACAGTTGTTGTTAATAATGATCAACAAGTAGAATCTGTAACCGTTTCTAAGCAAGGATCTGGTTATACATTTGGAAATGTGGATATTGTTGCTGGTGGAGTTCCCACTGGAACTACAAGACCCTTATTTGATGTAGTCATGTCTCCTCCTGGAGGGCATGGTGCAGACATTTATAGTGAATTGGGTGCATATAATGTTCTTTTATATTCTAGAATTGAGAATGATATTGAAAATCCTGATTTTATAACAGGAAATCAAATTGCAAGAGTAGGTGTTGTTGAGAATCCTAAAGCTTTTGGATCTACTGCCAATCTTGGATTAGATAAAGCAACTGCCTTGTCAGCACTGAGATTGACTGGAGCAGGATATAGTACTGCTACATTTACTGCAGATGCTTTTGTCACACAAACTGTTTCTACTGGATCGACTGCAGTTGGTCGAGTTATAAATTATGATCAGAATACTGGAGTATTGAAGTATTGGCAAGATAAGTCAATGGCAGGATTTAATACTGTTGGTGTTGCCATAACTAATCCCACTTATGGATTTGAGCAATTAGAATTTACTAGTTCTCCTAGTACTGGAGGAAATCTTACTATAGTCCCTTCTACTGGTTCTAATTTAGCAATTCAAACATCCTTTACGGGTATAAGTACCGTAATAAATAATAGAACGTATTACCTTGGTCAATCATTTACTAATGGTATAGCGAATCCAGAGGCTAAAAAGTATTCTGGAAATATTATTTACGTTGATAACCGTCCATCTATTACTAGATCGACCAATCAAAAAGAAGACATAAAAGTCATTTTGCAGTTCTAAGAAATCATGCCACAGCAAACGAATTTAAACGTCGCACCATATTTTGATGATTTTGAAGCGTCTAATGATTTCCATAAGGTTTTATTCAAACCTGGATATCCTGTACAGGCAAGGGAGTTAACAACTCTTCAATCTATACTGCAAAATCAGATTGAAAAATTTGGTCAGCACTTTTTTAAAGAGGGTGCAAAAGTAATTCCGGGAAATACTGGATATACTCAAATATATCGTTGCGTACAGTTAAATAATAATTATCAAGGAATACCAGTTGCTGCTTATGTAGATCAATTAGTTGGTACTAAGATTACTGGAAAGACTTCTGGAATAACTGCAGTTGTTGATAAAGTTTTATTATCAGAAGATTCTGAGAGAGGAAACCTTACTCTTTATATTAATTACCTAAATTCAAGTACTACTAATAATTCTACTGTAACTTTTGCAGATGGTGAAGAAATATCATGTAGTACTACTATTACTTCGGGGTTACTTGGAAATTCTTCTATAGCACCAGGAGATTCTCTTGCAGTGACTCTTGGAAATAATGCAGCTGCAACTGGATCTGCATTTCAAATTCAAGAGGGTATATATTTTATTCGAGGAAATTTTGTTAATGTAGCAACTGAAACTCTTATTCTTGATCAATATAGCAATTCTCCAAGTTATAGAATTGGATTATTTGTTCAAGAGGATGTAGTTAATGCAGATTTGGATGAATCGTTAAATGATAATTCTCAGGGATATAATAACTATTCTGCACCTGGTGCCGATAGATTAAAGATTTCTACAAGTCTATTTAAAAAATCTTTAACTGATTTTGATGATAATTCTTTTGTTGAACTCGCATCTGTAGATAATGGTGTTTTAAAAAGTTTAACGCGGAATACTGAATATAATGTAATTGCAGATGAACTTGCTCGTAGAACATATGATGAGTCTGGAGATTATTATGTCAAACCATTTGATATTAGTGTTGTAAATTCCCTGAATAATAATAAGGGAAATAGAGGATTATTCCAAGCAGGTCAATTTACATATGGTGGGGAAACACCTACTGATGATCTAGCTCTTTATCAGTTTTCACCAGGTAAAGCATATGTTCGTGGATATGAAGTAGAAACTATATCTCCTACTTTCTTAGATGTACCAAAACCAAGAACTACAAAAACTGTAGAAGATGAGAGTATAATTTATAACACAGGTCCTACTTTTAAAGTTAATAGGACATATGGAAATCCTACAGTAGGAGTTGGAAATACTTATGTTGTTACTCTTAGATCTAAGAGAGTAGGATCGGATCAAAAACAAGCAAATGGTGGAGAAATTGGTGTTGCTAGAGTTTATGATTATGCTTTAGAATCTGGTTCATATAATGCTTCTAATGGAAATCTTAATGAATGGGATTTAGCTCTTTATGATGTGCAGTTAGTTACTGATTTAACTGTAAATACTGCACAAACTCTTACTGTTCCAACTTATGTTGAAGGACAAAGTAGTGGAGCAACGGCATTCCTTAAAGATGCGGTAACTGCTGGAGTAGGTATAACGGTTTATGAAACTAATGGTAACTTTATTCCTAATGAAAAACTTAATTTCATAGGTGGTAATAGAGATGGTGCCATGACTCAGTATGGTACTGCTACTATCAAGTCACTTCAGGCATATTCAATTTCTGATGTTAAGTCAATTTATGGGTCATCAGATGGTACTATTGGTATTAATACCTTTAGTGCAGATGTAATTCCTTCTACAAAATTTACTGTTGGTGTTGCCACTATTACTCCTTATACAACTGCTGGTGTTGCTACTATAACAAGTGCAAATCCAAATCTTGTTGGACTTTCAACTGTTGGCAATTTAATCTCTTATACTGGAGATTCTCCTGATCCTGTTTATGGAAGAATTACTGGTGTTGATGGAGATAATAAAAATGTTACAGTTACAACTGTTACTGCTGTAAGTGGAATTAATGCTGCTCTTGGAGATGATGTAGTTGCTGATGGTAGTGGAAATGGGCCTACTGTAACCGATTTGACAGTACTTCATTCAGCCCTTGAATCTTCCTCAGATAATACTTTATATACGGTTTTCCCTAAACCAAATATATCTGATGTTGACCTTACAAGTGCAACTATTACTATTAGAAAAACTTATGATGTTCAGATTCTTAAGAATCAGATAACAACAGGCACAATGCCTCAAGCAGGTGATAATGAAACTTTCTTACCTTTTGATGAGGAAAGGTATTCTTTAGTTAGATCAACTGGTGCTACAGAACCTTTGAGTTCGGATCAAGTAGTAATTACTGGTGGAACTATCTTTAAGGCATATGGTCTTGCAGATAATGGTTCATATGGTGTTGCTGAGAAAGCAACTCTTATTGCTACTTTAAGTAAGACTAAACCTACTGCTAAATTAAAAATAGAAAATCGAGTTAATAGTATTATAATTGATAAGTCATCTAATAAAGCATCTGGTACTGGTAGTACAACTTTAAATGATGGTTTATCATATGGAAATTATCCATATGGAACCAGAGTCCAAGATAAAACTATTTCTCTTAATGTTCCTGACATTATTACAATTCATGGTATCTATGAAGCTGCAGATAATGATGCAAGTGGTACTTTATCATGTCCTTCAGTAGTTCTTACTGCTATTACTAGTCCATCAACGACTACTGCAGAATATATCATTGGAGAAGAAATAACAGGACAAACTAGTGGTGCAATTGCGATTGTAGCAGAAAAGGTTGCTAATTCAGCGACTAAAATTAATTTCATTTATAAAAATGATAATAGATTTAAAGAAGGTGAAACTGTCATTTCTGCGGAATCTAATGTAAATGCACAGGTGGTTACTCTTGATGCTCCAAGTTTTAATATTAGTGGAAATTATAAATTTAAGACTGGACAAGAGAAAACAATTTATAATGTTGGAACAATTACTAGAAGAATTGATAAAGAAACTCCTAAGAAGAAATTAAAAATTTACTTCTCTAGTGCTTATTACGAATCTACAGATGAAGGTGATATTACTACTGTAAATTCTTATGAGAATTTTGATTATTCAACACAGATAAGACGAATTGATCGTCATAGAGATACTGATTTAATTGATATTAGACCTAGAGTTTCTGATTTTACTAACTCTGAAGGTGCTAGATCTCCTCTTGAATTCTATGGAAGATCATTTGATGCGAGTGGAAACTCTGCTGCAAATATTTTAGCTTCTGATGAGGATATTTTAACTACATTCTCCTACTATTTGGGAAGAATTGATAGAATTTTCTTAACAAAAGATGGTAAATTCCAAGTTAAATATGGAACTCCTGCAGATAGACCAGATCAACCTATTCATGTTGAGGAAGCAATAGAACTTGCAAAGGTAACACTTCCTCCATATCTTTTTGATCCTAGTCATGCGATATTGCAATTTATGGATCACAAGAGATATCGTATGGTCGATATCAAGAAGATTGATGATAGAGTCAAGAGTCTTGAATATTATACTGCACTTTCTCTTTTAGAAACTAATACTGCTAGTTTATTTGTTCCTGATGGAGCTGGTTTAAACAGATTTAAGTCTGGATTCTTTGTAGATAACTTTAGATCTTTTAGAACACAGGAAGATTCTCTTGCTCTGAAAAACTCTATTGATAGAAAGAATGGAGAACTTAGACCAAGACATTATACTAATTCTATTGATTTAATATTTGGACCTGTTGTAAATGTTGATTCTAGTGCAGACCAAAATTTTGCAACTATTGAAGGAAATAATGTAAGAAAACAGAGGGATGTTGTAACTTTAGATTATTCTGAAGTTGAGTATATTAAACAATCATTTGGAACTCGGACTGAAAGTGTAACTCCATTCTTAATTAGTTTCTGGCAAGGAACTATGGAATTAACTCCTGCATCTGATACATGGGTTGATACTGTTAGATTGGAAGCTAAGATCATTAATGTTGAAGGAAACTATGCTACAACTTTTGATAACCTTGTAAAGAATGAAGGTATAGATCCTCAGACTGGATTTGGTCCTGTTGTTTGGGGTTCATGGGAAACTAATTGGACTGGATCAACTACTACTAGGACTACCGCAACAAGAGAGACTTCTGTTGGTGGTGAGTGGATTGGTTGGCAAGGTGGTGGTCGTCCATTAGAGATATATGATACTAAAACTACAACTACTTGGGAAGAGACCTATGAGACAACTATTAAAACAGGAGTTGAAAGAAAGACAGGAAATCAACTTTCAGTTGTAGAACAATTTGATGAAGAATCGGTAGGTGATCGTGTTGTAAGTAGAGATCTTATTGTAACCATGAGATCTAGAAATATTGAATTTGTTGCTCAGAAGATGAAACCATTGACAAGGATGTATGCATTCTTTGATGGTCGTGATGTAACGAAATATTGTATTCCAAAACTTCTTGAAGTTACTATGGATTCTGGAACCTTCTCTGTGGGAGAAACGGTTGTTGGACAAGTTCTTCAAACAGGTATTGGTGAGCAAAATACTGATAGTATTGCAAGTATTACATTT
>VTLG01015372.1_pt1 | contig 12189 bp, 16 predicted proteins | sample 4694571 | NCBI WGS metagenome assembly VTLG01 (sample SAMN12604809, study PRJNA352737) | marine metagenome | biome: ENVO:00000447; feature: ENVO:00000209|ENVO:00000569|ENVO:01000036; material: ENVO:00002151; isolation source: viral sequences binned using virsorter ... | reverse complement strand
GTGTTGTTGTGCTGTTTCACCATCAAGGAAAAATCCAATTACAACATCACCTGGTCTCAATGCTACAGATGCTACAAAATTTGCTCCACCCGTTCCTGATGTAGAAGGAAGCATAATATTTGCCCAAGGTAAATCCTCATCTGCTAAATCTGTTTTTGAAAAAGGATGATAACCCATGATACGAACTTTGAGTCGATTACCCCAAGAATCAACACCTTTCTTTGGTGCAAGTTGTTCACCTTGAACTTCAGCAGGTGCAACTTGCCCTACCCACCAACGGAAACCATCTTTTCCTACAAAATTAGTTTTTAGCAGTGCTTCATCTATCATTTAACTACCTCCATATAATCCAAATGTATCTCTGACCAATGTCATAGAAGTAAATGATCTCTTTGATTCAAAATGATGACACAATTCTTTAATTAAATATTTACCACTTGTTTCAGTATCTATTTCATTTTTATCTTCTCTTGATATTTTTGGAAACTCACAAGTAATAACATCACCTGCTCTAAGATCTGTATTACAAGGAATCATCATACTCACAGATTGTGTCATCAAAAGATTGTATCTAACAATATTTTGACCTTGATATTTTTCAGGTGAATAATTTGTTTTTTTAGAAATTTCTGTTGTAGATCCAATATCTAAAATTTGTGACACAACTCTTGTAGGAAGTTGATCTAAAGTTTGATCAGAATCATCTGATATTTTAGGCAACTCCAAATCTCTTCCAAGATTTTCGATTCCATCTTTTGATCCATAGTTAAAAGTTGTTTGTGAAAAAGCAAAAGTTGATGGATCAAATGCTAGTCTGACAAAAGAATATGTTCCCATTCTTAAATTTTCAATCAAATTTTGATTTTTATCTACATTATATTGAAGAATACGAAAATCATTATTTCGAGTTGATGAACTTTCATTTACTTCTGTGTATGTGTATGTTGCTTTTGAACTTTTCTTAATAAGAGAATCAATTGATACAAATTGAAATCCATCTTGTGTTTGAAAAAATACAAATCCTGCAGTTGCATCCTTTGATTTTACTGGAACTGATTTGGATGCTAATGATATTAGAACAGAGAAGGGTTTTTTAAGATTACCTATAAAATTATAGGGATGTAGAGTCGTCTCTATATTAAATCTTGAACTATCCACTTTTAAAACATTTCTTAAAATTTTATCTGCTGTGTTACTTATTGTCCCTTTATACCTTTTCATAACTCTCGAAGTTTCATTAGTTATTGCTTCTCTAGACACTAAATTAAGTAAGAAACTTTCTCTCTGTGATTCTTGAAGAACCTGTGTAATACTTGAAACAAACAAATATTTTTTAGGATCTGATGAGAAATCAAGTCCAGTTTTTTCCTTTCCATCGTTATTTGCTTTTCCTTGATCTAATATCTTCATCACAAGTCTTTCACCACCTCTTAATGGTAAACCATTGTAAATTGATTGTCTAGGACCATCGGTCTTCTTTGAATCATTAGGATCTTTTGGTGCAATAGAATCACCAGTGTTTACCACTCTCACTTTTGCAGTCACAGTTGGTGATAAGATATCTTCATAATAGTCAATTGAAACTATACCTGATTTTAGATCAGCTGTTCTCTGCTGATCATTAGACTCAAGTGTCAATTCTTCAAATTTAGATGCTTCTGATGCTGACATATATTAATACAAAGATAGGGCAAATTGGTCTTTGATAGTATCGTTTTTCTCTCTGATAACAAGAACATCCTGAGAGGAATTTTGACCTCCAGATATCATTGGAGAATTATTGTTACCACCAACAACTACAACAGTATTTTTAGATTTTCTTTTTGGTGTTATTGTTGATGTATCTATCTTCTTTTCAGGTTTACTAATATTTAACTTATCACCAATCTGTGCTTTTGGTGGATTTTGTTTTACATCTGATGTTCCTCCTGATTCAGGTTTATTCACATCATCGACAGATTTTGTAGATGATGAGTCAGGTTTCATATTACCATCCATTTTACCCTTTTTCTCAATACCATCACCGTCTTCCATACTACTATCATCAATTTTATCTAACAAGTTTGAATTTTCTGCTCCAATTATACCTGCACCTGTTCCTTCTTTTTTGATTGTTTCTAAACTATCATTAAAACTATTAGTTTGTGATGATAGAGTTTTTTGAGCATCTTTCACACTTGTTTTTAACTGAGCATCCTCACTATTATTGGCTTCACTTTCAGACTCTTCATTAATTGCCTCTTGCTCTTCTTTTTTCCCAAAACCTAATACTGATTTAACACCATCTAAGAATCCTCCTGTCAAATCACTAAGAGCATTTTTAAAACCACTGAGTGATTCTTGTATTCTATCTTTTATACCTCCAAGATCTATTGATTTTATAAAATTAAATACATTTCCAACAACTTTTCCAATTGATTTAAAAAACCCAACCACACCATCAAAAAATGCTTTAAACTTATCAACAATATTACGAATCGTTTTAATAACGGTTTTAATAGTCTCAATTATTTGTGGTAATTTATTTACTATGAAGCCAACCACAAGTATTTGAACTAAAGATATAAGTCTTTCTAACAAAGTTTTTCCAGCTGCTTTAACTCTGTTAGTTGGTGTTTTCCTTTGAGATTTCTGTTGCTCTAATTGTGCTTCCTCTTCATCTCTTTTCTTTTTCTCTCTTCTTCTCTTGTTATATTTCATCTCTGCAATTCTAAGTCTTTGTTTTATTCTCAACCCTCTTTTTGCAGATTTATCAAATTTCTTACTACTTTTAACTACACCTTTCATTGTTCCTGCAGATTTTTTAGAAATCTTAAGTCCCAATTTTAATACTGATGCGACTGTCCCTGCTGCCATGTTATACTCCTATCAAATTATACTGAGTCTTTGAATAAACCACATGAGCATTATCAGAATTAGATGCAGATATATTTGGTAATCCTGTGGCAGCACCTGATTTACCTTGCATTTGTTGATTTGATCCAGTTCCTTTTGTAGACATATCAATTACCTCTGGTTTTTGATCCTCTAATGTTGATATCTCAGTTTTTGGAGGAGGAGGTGTTATATTTTTATCTTTTTTATCAAAAACTCCTACATCTTTTGCGATTAAAGCTGCATCAATCGCAACAGAAGCAGCAGTTCCAAGACCAGGAACAGTTGATGCAGCACCAGAAGCTAACTCCATCGCAGCACCTGCAAAATCTCCTGCCATTGCCCTTTGCGCTGCAAACACAGCACCAAGTCCAAGTCCTAAAAGAGGTATTTTTTTAGCTAATGCCTTTCCGACTCCTTTTTTAGCAGCTTTCTTTACTCCTTTCTTTGCAAGTTCTTTACCTATCTTTTCAGTGCCCTCTTTAGCAATTTTTTCAGCACCTTCCTTACCAATTTTTTTGGTAAGCAATTTACCAGCTTTTTTACCACCAACAGATATGGCTGCTCTCTTTGCTGCACTACCTAGTCCTTTTTTAAATATTGATTTCAATAATTTAACAGCACCAAACATTTTTCTTACAGCACGAATGGATCCAAATATCAAATCTGGAATTATCATAAAACCACGACTCATAATAACAAATATACCACCAAGAATGGCAAGTCCCTTAAACATCTCATTTCTCATCTGTTTAAAGGTTTCAGTATCACCAGACATTTTTGCTTGAATCATTTTAATTGCCTTATTTGCGACAAATCCACCAAAAATTGCTAAAAGTGCATTTCCTAATTGACTGAATATATTTTTTGCAGTTTTTGCTACCTTTTGAACAGGTTTAAGTAAAGTTTTACCTACGGACTTACCTACTCCCTCTAATAATCCCTCTTTTTTCTTCTTCTGATCAGCATCATCTTGTAGTTGCTGTTGCCTTAAATCCTCTCTTTGTTCTTTTTTCTTTTTCTCTGCATCTCCAACTAATATTTTTGTTACCTTCTCAATATTTAATTTTACGATATTTTTTAATAAACTAATTTTTTTAGCGTTATTTTCTACCTGTTTAACTAAACTGATTATTAATTTGTTTTGTGGTTGAACTCCACCAGAACCAGGAAGATCACCTTTTACGTTTTCATCACCAGTCTTAACTATTGCACCAAATCGTGCAAGAGATCCTCTTATATTACCTACTTTTGCTAAATTTGGTCTTTTTTGACCAAAAACATTACTAGCTTTTATTTTTCTTCTCTTAAATATTGCAATTCTCTCTGTTTTTGTCAAATATCTCCCTGTAGATGGATCAACACCAGTATCCGCAGCATCCACATTTGGATTACTTAACATATTTGACGGAATTTTAGAGATGTTAGATGCCACTTTGTTGTTTGTTCTTTAAATTTTCTTCTTCAATATATTGTTCCAAGAGAGTGACATATACATCTTTTTCCCATGGAATCATATTTTCAATCTCTGTCAAAGAGTATTTATGGTGCTGCATCAACGCAAAATTTACTTTAAAGTATGACTCTAAACTTGTATGAGCCATACCTACTCGAAAAAAGACGATAACCCTTCTAAAAGAACTTCATTTTTAACTTTGGTTTTTGGATTTGTTACCTTTATCGTATGTGATAGTTTAGGCATGGTGTCAAAAAACTTTTCAACTTCTTTAAATTGCTTAGAACTTAATTGTTCCAAAAATTCAGTCATCTCCTTTTTTGTACAGTCAGAAGCATTCCAAGATTCTTCTTCATTATATACTTGGTCAATACATGAGATAATTAAATCAAAAGACTGATCTACGGTAATATCCTCATCAGAATCAAAATTGGTTTTTACAAATTCTGATAATGAAGGATATCTCATTCTCATTACTAAATTATCATCTAATTTGATATCTTTGTTATGATCAGGATCTCTTTTTACTTGTATTTCATCCAAAGGAATAATTACGGAAACCTCTGTTTCATTATCATCAGGGCATGTGACGATTACCTCTACATTTTCACCTACTGACTTACCTCTTATGTTTAAGAAGAGATATTCAATATCAAAAGTAGATAATTTATCGACTTTGATGCCTCTAGTTAATATACAGTTATTAATTACAGATTTAATAGCATTCGTTATCTGTTTCTGATCTTCAGACTCCATAGCTATGATCAAAATTTTCTCTTCCTTGACTAAAAAGGGTCGATATTTTATTTTTCGATCAGAAGAAGGAAGAACCAACTCATATGTTGGTGTTGCAATTTTTGGTAATGGCATAATGTTTATAGCACTTCAGTATTTTTATTTATAGGACTTTTTTGAAATCCTGACAGACCAAAAATTTTGGGGGAAATTTTTTCCCCGATTTTTGGAATTAAAAGTTCATTTTCGTTTATCGTCGAACAAAATTCTCGAACAAGTTTTGAGTCAACGAAAGACTTGTCTCCTTTCCTGCTATGTATCTTTCATAACTGAACGTAACACTAGCTCTTAGTATGTCAGAACTACCATACTGTACACTAGTAGAAGAAAAGTTAATCGGAAATAATCCAAAGAAAGTATACTCAATTTCTGATCGATAATCAATATTGAATTTTATTATTTTTGTTTTATCACACTTGTAACCTGACGAACCTCTTGGATATCTCATTCGATAGAAGTATCCTAGGTCTGATTTACGAACGGATGAGCTTTCTGATCCACTCGCAATATAATCTACCCAATGTTCAAAAAATTTAATTGTTTTATAATCTTTATCAACATAAAATTCTAAGGTTAACTCAGAAAATATTCTTGAGTGTGCAAATTTTTCCTGAACTCCTGTAAAGTTACCAAATATATCAGTTGTTGCTAGTTGACTACCTGGTATCGATGCCTGACTACATAAAAGTCCTGCATTCTCTGTAATAAATCTTTTATTCACTCCTTTTTTACCAAGAAAAGAAAAAAGATCTGGTGACAAACCATCAAAAAAGACCTGATAATGAGATGTCTGTGCTACATTTGTCAGTATTGGTTTTATATCAGCTATTTTTTTAGGACGAACCATCTAAATACTTTATATTTTGTCTTACTATCTATTTAGATGTCATATAAAGGTAGATATAGACCATCGAATCCAAAGAAGTATAGAGGTGACTCATCGAATATAATTTATCGATCACTTTGGGAAAGAAAATTCATGGTTTATTGTGATAATCATAGTAAAATACTAGAATGGGGAAGTGAAGAGATCGCACTACCTTATCGATCACCAATTGACAATAAGATACATCGGTATTACCCAGACTTTTATATCAAAGTAAAAGAAACAAACGGTAAGATTAAAAGATATATTATTGAAATAAAACCAAAAAAACAAACGGTGGAACCGAAAGTTAAAAAAAGAAAAACCAAAGGATATATTTACGAAGTTTATGAATATGCACGTAATCAAGCAAAGTGGAAAGCAGCACAAGAATTTTGTAAAGATCGTATGTGGGAATTTAAAGTATTGACGGAAGACGAATTAGGAATTAAGAAATGAATAGTTATCCTACCGATGATAAAGAGAATAGAGTAAGGTCAGTTGTAAATGGTTTAATTGGAACGGAAGAACCTGATGATATTATGATAGAGTTGATGGATAATTTAACCAGCACCTCTACATCATCTCCAAGTGTTGGAAAATATTATGTATTTGTTTACAGTGCCAAAACTCCTAACATTCAATACGATTCAAATCCATTAGTTGCAGTAACTGATGTATTTGAATGGGGATTCCGTGGTATCAATCTACACATGGGTCAATATCGTAATTATACATACAATGAACTGGTCGGACAACTGTATGAAGTCAACTCATATGAGTTGTCTGATGTAAGAGAACTGCCATTTGGAAAAATGCAGCTAAATAGTTAAAAAAAGATATAAATGCCGAACTTTTTTGTAGATAGTAACAAACAGAAAGCAGCTAACGAAGCCTTGGCTAGAGGTGAGAAGGATTATATGCAAACAGGATTGAAGGCGCCTGCATCTAATACAAAAAAGTCATCAAGAGATAGAAAGTTTGGAAGTTTTAGATATCCAATGGCAAGATTGGAAAGAGAAAGTGATTACCTCGAAATAAAAGTTGTTGAATATCAAGCACCTGGTTTTGATAGAAGTTCAAGTGGACAAAATCTTAGATTACAAACAAGTTCAGAGTCACTTAAAAAAAATATTGAGAATCCATTAGGGACTATATTTTTACCAGTTCCAGAGGCAGTTACTGATTCAAACGGAGTAACATGGGGTGATAATAGTTTAAATGGACTGGAAGCTGCTGGTCTTGGAATTTTTGGTGATATGATAAAGGCAGATACAGTGAAAGGTGCCTTGGCAGGAGGAGCAGAACGTGGAGGTGAGGCAATAAAACAATTAACTGGTGACAAAGGATCAGTATCTGCAATTAATGCAATCTTTGCATCTGCAGCAGTCAACGCACTCGGTGGCACCACAGATCCAACCACTATTCTTGCAAGACAAAGTGGGTCAATTTTAAATCCCAACATGGAACTACTATTTGGTGGAGTACAATTGAGAAGTTTTAGTTTTGAATTTGATCTTTCACCCAGAGATGAGAGGGAAAGTATTGAAATTAAAAAAATTATTCGTGCATTTAAAGTAAGTATGAACGCAAAAAATGGTTCATTAGATGAAAACAGTTCAGGACTCTTCATTAAATCACCTGACGTGTTTAAACTAACATACAAAACTGGAAGTAAGAATCATGAGTTTTTACATAAATTTAAACCAATGGCATTGTTAAATATGGCAGTCAACTATACTGGTGCAGGAACATATGCAACATATGATAATACTTCACCCATACATTTGAAAATGAGTTTGACATTCCAAGAATTAAATCCAATTTACTCTGAGGATTATGATACAGAAGAAGGTAAGGAGGGCACAGGATTCTAATGGGATACTTTAGAGAACTACCAGACTTACAATATCAGTCACCATACTCTACTCGTATATCAAACACCAGTTACGTAACTGCAAAGAATATATTTCGTCGAATGAAATTACGTGATGACTTACAAAATATATTCACCATTTTTAATAAGTTTACAATAAGTGATGGAGATAGACCAGACACAGTTGCTAGAAATTTTTATGGAAAGTCAAATCTTGATTGGGTGGTTCTTATATCTGCAGGTATTACAAATGTTCGTGATGAGTGGCCACTATCAAGTAAAGAGTTATATGATTTTGCAGTATCAAAATATGGAATCACTGAACTGAATAGTGTTAAACACTATGTAACTACAGAAGTCAAAAATAATCGTGGTGTAATTATTTTACCTGCAGGAAAAGTGGTAGATGAAGAATTTAAAATACCAAAACCAGACATTGTAAACCAAGACACAGCATTAATAAACCCAGTAAGAGGGATCACATACTATGAGTACGAGTCTGAGTTAAATGAAAATAAAAGAAATATATCAATTCTTCGACCAGAATATTTACAACAATTTATAAATGACATAAGAAATGAGATGACCTACAAGAAGTCATCTCAATATGTAAACGATAAATTAATTCAAACAGAAAATACTAGAATAACAATTTAATTATTCTTCTGCTAATTTTTGAAAGTATGAGAGTGCATCGTCATCATCCTCGTTTACAGATGATGGTGTTGTGGATACAGCAGCAGTAACTAACTCTTCGGCAGCACCACGATCAGTATCCTCCTCTTCAATTGAAGTGCTTGGTCTCTTACTACCAAGAACATACTCTAAACGTTTCTTTAGATCATCATATGATTTAAATTGATCAGCATCTACAAACTCTTTCAAAGAATTTTCTTTCTTCCAAACAGATTCTAGAGCATCGTCATCATCAAGTAAAGGAGTGACAGCAGTAAATTCAGAACTATCATAGTTTCTGTATCCTGCTACATTCTTTGCCTTTAACTTAAAGTTGGCACCTTGCCAGAAATCAAATGGATCGATTGCTTCCTCATCTTCAAACTCAGGTTGCATTGCTGCAGTAAGTTTGTCAAAGATTTTCTTTCCATACTTGTATAGAAATACTTTACCTTCGTTCTCAGGATTTGCAGGATCTTTTACAACATAAATGTTACTGATGTAAGTTAACTTACGTTTTTGCTTACGAGCAGCATCTTTTCCTGCATCAGTTCCATTGTTCCATAATTGAGAATTGTATTCTGATACTGGATCTTTTTGTCCAAGTGTGGTAAGAGAGTTCTCTATGTACCATCCACCAGGACCTTGGAATGCATGACTATAAAGTTTTATAAATGGAAGATCTTCTCCATCTGGTGCAGGTAAAAATCGAATAACAGCATACCCGTTACCTGATTTATCTACTTCTAATTTCCATAAACGGTCATCTCCTGATGCACCGTTGCGGTTAAAGAACCTAATTTTGATTGCTTTTTAAGATTAGCAAATGACATTTGGATACCTCGGATTAAATTGGATTTCGTTGGATGTTTAGATTATAATGGATAAATTAATAATTGTCAATATTGTCTTTGAGTTGTGAAATAGTTTTTTTCATTCCATCAAAGAGCAAATTCATATCAGTTCCTGTGGGAAAACCCATTAAAGGAATTGATTGATGTAAATGTTTTTTTAATTTGATTGCTTCTGGATCATCAGACAATGACAATCTGGCATACATTACCTTCTGTTTGTCTAATAAATCTGTGAGCAACTCAATTTGTTCCACTCGTTCAGCACGATTCATGGTGTGAAATTGCATTACATTACCATATAGTTCTTTTTGAAGTTGATTGATTTCATCAAGTTCTTCTTGAATAATCTCTGAATCAAAAAATTTACTCATTTACAATCTCTCTTAGAATTTTTTTATACTGAAACACATTAATATTTAGGAAAGGAACATATTTTTTTATTTTCATACTGACGGTTTCCCACACTGGATCTTTCAATTTACGGTTAAATTTTTTCCCAAAAGAAAAGATTTTTTCGAAGATTACTAAGGTTTCTAAACTTATTTCTCCTCCCAGATATTTTTTGAGTATCGGTGGATGACCTCTCGAACAATTGAATACTTCTTCTAATTCTTTTTCCGATAGTAATTTTTTTGATTGTTCTTTGAATAAGTAAGTCAAACTCTGCTGTCGTCTCATCCAATCTGCGTATGTCCTTTCTCCAGAATTTATAATTTCTCCAATCCATAAGTTTTGTGGTGTGTTGGTTGTTACAAAGTTTGCTAATAAAAAATCAGTAATCTCCTGATCAGAATATTTTCTAGATGTTTTTTCAAACCAATACTTATCTTTTCTTTTGTTGAAGGATGTCATTGTTGCCCTTGACTTACCTCCATACTTAAAAAAGTCATATCTTTTATTCGTGAAATGACTCTTCATTGAAAGATATGTCTGATAGGTTTCAAATGGTGTCACTTTCATCCACTTCCTCACTTTCTAATTCTGTAATTGCATCACAAGGAACTTCATTATCACCTATCATATACCAATGTTGTGGCATACCGATGCTGTCAGGTCTCACACCCAAATATGCAAGGTCTGGGAAACTATGTTCTCTTAACATAGCTTGAAGTCTCCAATGTATTAGTTCAGATTTTTTCATTACAAGGGTAGTTTAGCACGAGAAGTCTTCTTCATAAAGTTTAACTGAATTGCATCATATTTCAACCTTTCTTTAAGAGGTTTTGTAATAAGTTTCGTCACGGATTGTATTTCTATGTCATTCATTTCACAATACTGACATATCGCATCTATATAATTTAATTTTTCTTCAGCAACTATTTTTTCTATCTCCATCGAAAACTTCGTAGGAGTTAGAAACTTACTCTCCATTGCTTTTTCAAGTTCTTTGCTTGGTTCCATAAAACTCCAGTTTGTCTTTAACAAATTTGTCGATGTATTTGCCAAGAAGTTTGATGTACTTGGCTTTGTCAGTTTCTTCATAAACAACACATTCTCCGTTTTCACATGCCATAATAATGACTAATTTTTTGATTGCTATATTCTTCATCTCATATAGCATACAACCATACGCCATAGCTTGAACAAAGTAATGTTCAATCCACTCTCGTGGTTTAGGTTTCTTAGATGTTTTGAAATCTATTATTGCTAATTCACCATCATGTTCTGCGATACAATCGACAGTTCCAGCAATTCCTAGTTGTTTACTATATAGGGCACCTTCTAGAGAGTGAATTTCATTGATTCTACTTAGTTCCTTCTTAGATATTTTAAATAAAAAATCAGATATGGGAGGAACTTTTGGTAACTTTTCATTCTTGAGATAATACTCAGTCAGTGTATGCATATCTGTTCCACGAGTTGTGGCAGCTTTTGTGATACGATCTGCTTCCTCATTCCCAACTCTCTTTCTCCAATCAAGAAAGATTTGTTTGTTAAAGTGACTTGTAATGGATGTAATAGAAACCAATTTAAGTGGTTCTTCCTCATCAGGAATTTTATAATACCTTACACCATCGATTGTCTCCCTTTCAATGGGTTTAAGATCTAAGTCTACATGATTAAACATCAAAATTTATCTCTAGTTTCGATAAAAGATATTCTTTAACAAGTCCAGAACGAACTATGTCATTAATATCAAACTCTATTATATCAAATGATGGCATTTTACGCAAGACGTTCATGAAGTTAACGATACCGTTCTTATCATTTGTTTTAACTAAATCAGTTTGACTTGCATCACCACAGAAACATATCTTCGTATTTTCCCCCACACGAGTAATAATACTATCAAGTTCGTGGAAATTTAAATTCTGAAACTCATCAACAATAATGATAGCATTATCTAATGTAGTTCCACGAATGAAAGATGTGCTCCAAAACTTAATTGTTTCCTGTGCTTTTAAATTACCATAAAGCATTTCAAAATCTGCATCAGAGGGCATCTGAAACATGTACTTTACCATATTCTTATATGGTATTTGATAAATGTCTGCTTTATCCTCATGATCACCAGGTAAAAATCCAATTTCTCTTGTAGATACAAGGGATCTTACAAGGTATATTTTCTCATAAGGTGTGTTTTCATTCAATACATCAGACAATGCCTTATATAAAGTAACAAAAGTTTTACCTGTTCCTGCACATCCATAGGCAACTATATTTTTTTGATTATTATATGAGTCAAATAATCTCTTTTGATTATCTGATAATGGTTCAATATCAATTAAATAACCTTGATTTAAAGGTTTTTTTCTCTTCATCTGTTTAGCAGTCAATCCAACACCTATTGGTT
>VTLG01011919.1_pt1 | contig 12190 bp, 14 predicted proteins | sample 4694571 | NCBI WGS metagenome assembly VTLG01 (sample SAMN12604809, study PRJNA352737) | marine metagenome | biome: ENVO:00000447; feature: ENVO:00000209|ENVO:00000569|ENVO:01000036; material: ENVO:00002151; isolation source: viral sequences binned using virsorter ... | reverse complement strand
GCTTTCCCTTTCTTTGTATAGGGATAATGTTTATTACCTACTTTTGGCATAATTTACTCCTTTTCTCTACTTTCCCGAACTGTTTTAACCAGTTCAGTATAGTTCTTTTCAGCGTCACGTTCGTTTCGCATTTCTAATTCTTGTAAATCAATCGCGGCTTTCGTGTCTTCTACTCTTTCTTTAGAATCCATCTTCTCACGCTCAATCTGTGCGTCTAAGTCTGCCTTCATTAACTCGGTTTCTTTATTACGCACGTCTTCCATTTCTTTCTGTGCTAACTGTTCTTTTTCTAACTGCAATTGCTGTTCAAACATTTGTCGCTGTGGATCAGGTGTTTGCATGGCTTCCGCTAAGGCTTGTTCTTGTCCTGTTACCATTTGAGTAGCTTCCGCGGCGGCTACCGCAATTTGACTTTCCACTTCAGGTGGAATAGGTTGTCCAGGAGGGGGTAATTGTATTCCTTGCTGTGCTAAAATCTGTTCAATCTGAATTCTATACTTCAAGGCGTTATGTTGTTGAATATGAGCTTGAAGTGCCGCACCCGCTTCGGGGTTTTCTGCGGTATTCGGATTTTGCAAAAATGCCACGTGTGCAGCAATATGCGCATCGTGATTCTGTTGCGGAAACGCTTGCAACGGAGACTGTAATAAAGAATTCATATTTTCTTGTACGGGATCCGTAGGAAGTGCTTCCGCTTCAGGGGGAAGAATTGCATTAATATCTTTTACGTTTAACGCCAAGTACATTTTACGATATGCCTCACGTAAGTCGTGTAATTCGGGAGCGGACTGCGCCATTTGCAATTGTGTTTGCGCTAACGTGATCCTTTGCGTCATACTGAAGATATTCGGGTCACTAACAGGAATTACATCCACGCTGTTGTCAAAATCTTGTTTAAATACGCTTTCCTGTGCTCCTTGTACTTGATACGGATATTCAGGGGGTAAAAACTCTCCAAAAACCCGTTTAAGAATTTTAAACTCTACTCGTTGCGCAAAATGCAACCGTTTGTGAATCGCGGACATTACGCGTTGCCCTTTCTCCAATAATGCTACCGTTGTTCCAACTGGGGCTTCCGTATTACCGTCGCCTGTGGGTTGCTCTACCGTCGCAGCAAATTGTTTGCCTGAATCCACTAAAGAAGCTAATAAACTCGTTAATGTTCCACTTGGATCCTTGTACGGTAACGGCATGAACGCATCGGTGAGTCTACCTCCTGGTACGTCCACGTCTCGCCACTCCCCTGGTTGAATAGGATCATCATGACGTTGAATGTTGAGTCCTCGAGACTTAAACCCTGCGGGTAAGTTGGAGAGAGTGCCCGCATCTATCAATTGACGCAAAATTGCCGTTACCGACTTAGTTAATCCGCCCATCATGTGAATAAGCCCAAACCCATAAAAGCCCAATCCTGGTAAAAATTTGTAATGGGTGAAATACTCAATTTTTTTCCGCATTGGGTCATCGGGATTGTAGTTTGGACGGATCGCTAAAATATCATCGGTGTCTTTACAGATAGTTACAATGTAAGGCAAGCCTAGACCTGTTTCTTCTCCGTTTTCGTCGGTATCTTCAAACCCTTCTAAGTCTAAATTTACATGAACTTCCAATAAGGTGTATTCTTCGTCACTGATCGTGCGAGAAATCCCTTGAAGCTTGTCAATCTTATCGTCCACTGTGGTATTTTCGACATTAGTAGAAGGGGGGCTCATTTCGATGTCTCGATAGAACCCAGAAAGCTGTAATTTGCGTAAATCGTTTTCCGCCATGTGAATTACGTGCGTAATTCGCGGAGCCGTTAGTAAATCAACGGCGTAATATGGCACTACGAGATCTTCTGCCTTAATAAAACGTGCCGTAGCCCGTCCTAAACTGGGATCGTAGTAAATTTTCTTAAATGCGGAGCCTGATAAGGGCAAATAAAACAATAATTGGTCCATTTCAGGGTCAAATTCCTCCATTTTGTAGGTAATTTGATAATTCATGAAATTTTTGACCCGATTTGCCTTTTCTATCTTGTCATCGCTAGAAAGTCCTAATATTTCAGTGTCAACGGGACCCCCTGGTGGTAATAACTCCTTGTAGGCTTGTGCCTGAAACTGGGTAACGGCTTCTGCGAGGATAGGATGGTGCACACCCGATGCCCCTACAAAAGGTTCGGAGCGATCTTCAATATTAATCCCTAATAAATCTAGCCCTTTGCTAAATGTTTCGAACCAATCGTCCCGTGAATCTAAATCTTCTTGATATTGTGACGTGAGTTCAGCAGCAATGGTATTTAATTCCCGCTCGTCTAACGTATCTGCTAAGTTTTCTCCAAATTCAACACTCCCGCCTGCACTAGGGTCGGAACCAATTACTGCGGAGCCGTCTGGCTGCATAAACACTTCCGTGTCTACCCCATTTTGTAGGGGTTCTTGCATAATTTCCAGTTCAATATCTTGGTCGCTACCTGGAATTACGTTTAAGGGGGATTTTTCAATAGCCATATTTACAAACTTTACTCTTTATTTCATTAATAATAAACCCATTGACGCGGGGCATAACTCTCTTCGTTCTCATAATCGGTACTTAACGCTAGGAAGCCACCCTCTCGAAAGCGAGCTAGGGCGAGAGTTGTAGCGTCTACGAGGTCGTCATTTTCACCGTTAGGAAAGTCCGAAACTTCTTCCATTAATTCTTCCCCAAAACGGTTTTCGGGCACCCAAATTCGCCCGTCTTGAAAAATTGGGCTTACCGAATTTAAACGGGCAATTTTATCTTGCCCTTTGGAAGGCGAAAAAGTATTCACAGGAATTCCTACGCGGCGTAGTTCCTGCACCAGTGGAATTCCTGAAGCTTTGGTTTCAATAATCACCGTATCGGGTTCCCAATATTCGTACAAACGCAACGCTTCGGCTTTTAATTCGGGAAAATCAAAACGCTCTTTAATGCAATCAATTAAAATTAAATGCGCTTCTCCGCCCGCGTACAAATCCTCCCCGATTTTGCCCTCAGGGTACCAAACACCCCAAGTGGTGATCGCGGTAAAATCCGCCCGCTCACTTTTCAAAAACGCCGTGTCGTAACTTTGAATGATATAATCGCACTTTGGCGGCTTTTCTTCATCCCAGATTTTAAACCACTCTTTCGGCACGATGGATATTCCTTCACCCGTGGGTCGTTGCATGTATTGCGACGCCCATTTGGAAGGACTTACGGAAGCCTTAATACTTTGTAGTTCGCCTAACGACCAGAAGTTTTCCCAAAGGGACTTGCCCGACGGCAATATCGCAGGAAACTCGATCACATGCCACTGATCCGCTTCGGAGTCTTGTGCCATCTTTTTAACCAGGCGTCCCGTTAAATCTTTCTTAGACCATCTCGTCATTACAATGACGATGGCTCCGCCTGGTTGCAACCTTTGTCGTGGACCCGCCATAAACCACTCGTAGGCTTCGTCCATGGCTTTGTCCGACATGGCGTCTTGCTCCGAATGGGGGTCATCAATAATGAACAAATCCGCACCCCTACCTGCCAGTGCGCCCCCAATCCCTGCGGCGTAATACTCCCCGCCTTGGCTAGTTAACCATTTACCCGCACTACGGCTGTCCGCTTTTAAAGAAGTATCGGGAAACAATTCTTGATAATCCTCACGGTCAATTAAATCCCTAACTTTACGCCCAAAATTGATGGCTAAGTCGGCGGTGTGGGTTGCTTCAATAATTTTTAATTTAGGGTTCTTGCCTAATAGGTACGCGGGGAACAAATGTGACGCAAATTCGGACTTCGTATGTCTAGGCGGCATGTTGATAATTAAGCGTTTTAATTTGCCCTCGGCAATTAGGTCAAACGCCGCTGCCATTTTCTGGTGGTGGTCTCCATTAATAAAGTCGCTCCAAATGGATTTAACAAACTGCATAAACGTGCTGGTGGATTGTTCCTGGAATTCGCGTTTACTGAGTTCTTCCAGTAAAACCGTAAACTCTTTAGCTTCGGCTTTGCCTAAATGGGAAAGGTCAATATTCTTAAGGGACTTAAGTTTATCCGCCTTGGTTTGTTCGGTCATATATTACTGCTTTAATAACTGTCTCAATCGGGCAGCTTCTTCTAGCATTTTATTAAAGTTTTTAGAAGGGGCTTCGCCCGCGTTTATCTTGGCTTGATCTATGCGTAATTCATCCTCTAAGAATTTTAAACGGTTGGTTTGTTGTTCAGTGAGTTTAGTTTGACGCACGTTATCCATATACGACTTAGTGCTTCTTCCTGTGGTGGTGGACGGAATGCCTCGACTAGGTAACTGTGCCCTTTCCGCATCGGAAATACCACCTGTGTTTCTAGTTCCTTTGGGGGGTGCGGGTCGAGGCGGACCCATAGGGGACTCAATATTGATGGGACCGCGTGGACCTTGTTTGGTTACAACGGGGTCTTTAATCTTAGGTAACGGAACACGTCCTGCCACGTCTGTGTTCACTCGTGCACCTGACTGCCCTATGGCTCGTCGCTCTATCTCCTTAAGTGTTTGGCTCACCATGTCGCCGCCCACGGCACCGTACGATTTATTAATGAGGGGTTTGCCTGCCTGCGCTAAACCAAGTCGTGCTGCCAACGTATTTGATCCTGGAATTGGTACCGCCAGTAAGCCTAGTATGCCCGCAATTTTCAAAGCGGTCCTGGCTTCGTCGGTATCGTAAAGTTCACGCTCCGCTTCCTGTTGTTCGAGCTGTTGATCAATCTGAAACTGTTGTTGATTCCCGACGTTTTCGGCTAACTCTTCAAATAACTGAGTAATTCGTCCTCCACTTTCTCGTTTTAAAGGTTTGTCTTCTCTGGCAAGACCATATGCTTCCCTGTCTTCTCGATCTCTGAAATCAGCCCTTAGTTGTTCTAACATTTCTTGTTCTAATTCTAATTGTGCTTGTCTTTTAAACTCTCGGTTCCTGGATTCACTAAACAGTTCTAATAATTCCAAAATTCCTTTGTTAACGGGAGTGCTAACTGCCGAGAGAGGATATCCAAGATTATTGTCATAATTGGCAAGATCCGTTTCCCAAATTTCTTTCCAAGAAGGAGCTTGGTAAGGCATACCCCCTTTATCGGGATAACTTCGTTGAATAAACGTGGGTCGTTCTATTTCGTCTGCGATGTCTTCAATTCTACTTGCCATAATCTAAAGTAAAGTAGTTAAACCCTTAAGAGGGATTCTTTGTGCGATCAATTCTCGCCTAGAATACCTAATCGTGTAAAGGCTTTTAATCCAGTTCATTTTCTAGTTCGGTTAAACGGGTCGGGTTTTCTGTTTCCTGTTCCTGTAGGTACTTTTCAAAATCGTTAATCATGGAAGGCAACACCTCCATAAGGTCATCCATATAATGATCTACGTCATCCTCCTTAGGGATAAAACCTTGAAGTGTATATTCTATTCTATCCCGCAAGTCTGAATCATCCAACTCACCTCCTCTTAATTTATGAGCGTACCCATAAGCTATAGCTTGGTCAATTGGTGTTGTTATTCTTTTTCCCGTTGCTCTTTGCAACTTTCTCCAGGCGTTATTTTTTGGAACGTATGACCTAAATCGTGCATCCGCAACCTTTTTATATCCAGAACGATCAGTAACTCTATGGGTAAACTCGTGTTTTATTGTGTCGTCTAAGTGACCTTCAGGGTCCTTAACTGAGTCAAGTTTTCTATATTGTATTCGGTCTACAGCAGGTGGATTTGCTGATCTAGAATATACCTCTGCTGAACGTTCATTTGCATAATTCTCCATATACTTACCTGCTGTTCCAGTTCCTAAACTACTTATGGGATCAGGAGGAGCTATATACAATGTATTGGCAGAACTTAAAGGTAAGCCCAGTTCTTTAGAACTTAATACTCGTCCTGAAATTTTTCCAGGATAGGATTTGGGTGGTGGGGACAACGCCCACTGGTTAAAAATCTCTGCCACGTCAGAAAATTCAGGATCAGCTAAACGTTTAGGATAGTTCGGATCACGATAACCTTCGCCCATCATGTTACTCAGTATCGCTTCGTCCGCTGCCAGTTTGCCGTGAGCTCTTTCTTCCAGGTCTAAAATACGTTCAGTGTATTCTTTGAGTAATTCTTCTTTTGATACTGTTTCAACACTCGGTTCAGAATGTCTAGGAGGAATCCAATACCCTCGAAAGGGTTTCTTTGACTGTGGCATTATTTAAAATTCTCGTCAAACATACGCACGACATTGTTCATGGTCATACGCCCGTGGCGTTTTTGATTCTGCGCGGCGGCACGGAGCTTAGGCATAATGGCTCGTAGTTCTTCCACCTGTTGCGGAGTTAATTTATGCGGGGACGCTCCGCCATCGGAAAAGCGGGCAATGTCCGTGTACACATTCCATTCATCAGGGTTACGGGTTTTAAAGGTGTTCTTTCTACCACCGCCCCGAATCTGAGTATATCCTGGTTTTTTAAAACCGCCGCCGTAAGTCTTACCCGCCATTTGCATAATGCCTGAATCTAATACGGGGTCTGCTAATTTGCCCAACTTCAGGGCTTTCGCGGGGGGCACGGCTAAGGTCGCAATATCAAAGATATTTTCCCAAGTGGACTTTTCTGTGGAAGGGAACATACTCAGGATAATATCCCCCATTAAAGTTCCTTCGGGTTCTTCTTCCTCGATTTCTGCAACGCGGTCGGTGGTCAACGGCTCACCTTCTGCGGCATCTATGCTTACTATATTCTTTCTAAAATCGGATAAATTCCTAGGATATCGATTATGTTCACCAACATACCACCCTATGTCATCAATCATCTGTTCCCCTATCGGTGATAATGATTTTGAATTTAACAGTTCCTCTAAAGGATTAATCCCTAAATCTAATTGTTCCTGACTCGGTTTAGGAATTACATTTAATAATAAATCAAACTCTGTTTCTATCTGTTGTTTAGAAACTGGATCTTTAGGATCTAATTCTACATCAGGATTATAGTTCCAATGAAACGCTCCCCCACTGTGCACGGGATAATCTTCTGCTTCAAATTCATCAGGGGTGTAATAATCACGTATCGTGTTACGAAAATGTCGTTGTTGTTTAGAAGTGAGCTTAGAAAACTCTTCTTGAATTTCTGCTAAACGGTCTTGTGCCATAAGTAAAGTTGTTATGTGTGTAACAGGTTTCACTAATATACACCGAAAAATATTTTTTGCAAAATTTTTTTAGGTAGGGAACCTAAACGAAAACTACATGCAAAAGCGAGGCAGGAACCAGGGGTGGGCGGACGGGACCCGCACGGCGGGCGTTAAGGGGGGTATACCCCTTTACTATAGGTTAGTAGTATATCGTTCAATAGAGTAGACGTATGACGCCTACAAGGGTATGTATAGGGGTTAGGGTAAGGGTACTAATTACAGGCACAAAAAAGGGGTAGCTAATGAGCTACCCCTTAGATGAGTTAAGTTAACTAACCAGTCTAACCAGTTCTAGTTTACCCTTCTTAGATGACCACTCTTTACTGCCTAACATTCTAGGGAAGTAGTGAGCAATAATCTTACTAGGTGTTTGCTCGTAAGCTTCACCATTACTATGTCCCCAGAACTGCTGACCTTCTGACTTAGTAGCAAAGTCATTAAGCTGACCTATAGTAGCTTGACCGCCTAACTCAAACAGATAGTTAAGAACTAGCTGTACTTGTCTAGGGGCTTGGCTATAAGATGCTTCAGCGTCAGCACCTATGCAAACAAGCAAGTTAACAGACACCCCACCACTAGACGCAGTAGGAGTAAAAGGATTAGTAGTAGCTTCCTTTATAGCTTTCTTTATTTTATCTACCATTATTAACCTCTTTGGTTTAACACTAAGACTTAATTGCCTTAGTAAGGTGTATTGTACAGGAAACTACTTTACTTTAGTACCCCCTAAGCTAACTAATTTACTATTAGTTTAATAACCTAATAAATCCTAAAATCCTTAAAATCGTTGTAAAATCCTAAATCCCTCGCTCGGTGTAAATCCCTCGCTCTATGTATAACTGGTGTGGGCGGGTGGGTCGCAGAGCGACCGAGCGATAGAGTAGAGTAGAGCGATAGAGTAGAGCGATAGAGTAGAGCGATAGAGTAGACCGAGCACAAAAAAGGGGACCGAAGTCCCCTAATCCGTAAGCGTCCCGCTTAAGTCACGGTAATGAAACCCTCCTTAATCAGTCTACGTCTGTAGTGATTAAAGATTTTCCCTGGTGTCTGGACCGTCTCTAACCCGACCGCGTCTAGTGCGCTGTTAAGCCCTGCCGCGTCCTCGCCGCAAATTTGACGGATAGTCAATTTGTGGTCTTTAGCCGCTGCTAAGCACTCGATAACTTTCTGTGCTTGGGGAGCCAGTTCACCCGCTCCGCTCGTGGTTAGTAACTGAACTACTGCGTTTGAATTGATACTACCTGACGCAGCTGCTTTAAAGTTAGTATCTATCTTTTGTTTTTCCATTTTTCTTTCTCCTTTCTTTATGGTTAAACTCGTAACTACCTAGTTACGAGGGGAAAGTATAACCCAGATTGGTACCAAAGTAAAGCAGTATAAAGAAGCAGACAAACTGTATCAGTTTGTAAACTTAAACCGCAGTTTTAGTTCATATTTGGATATGGGTCAGGGTTAGGGGAAGGGTCGCGTAGCGACCGACGGATAGATTGATAGAGTAGACCGAGTAGAGTAGATTCAACTCTTAACGAAATCGCCTTCGATCACGTTCGTCTGCGCGCGCTTCTTAATTAGTTCTTCGAGTCGAGTGAGTATGTCGTCCTTGGACATCAAATCGATCTTTGCGGTCAGTACCTCGCGTCTATCGATGTATAGTCCCCCCGCCTTCCCCCGATGGACCTCGGCAGTTATTGCAGCAGCAATCTGCCCTTGGTCCTTTGCCTCCTCTCGGAGGTCATGGAGAGTCCCTAAATGGCTCTCCAGAGAAATAGCATCTCTTTCTGAGGCTGCTATTTCCAACTCTATGAGGTAGTTTCGTACGAGTGGGTTATGATTGAGTAAAACACTCCCCTGTGTCTTGGCACCCTTGCGGTCTTTCGTGTAACCCGCTTTGATAGCGGAATCCGTAGCGGTTTGTCCCTTTAAATATTCTCTGCAAAACTTCTTTTGTTTCGAGTTGAGTGGTTGCCAGGTCTTACCCTTGTCATCGATGTAGGCTTTACCGTCCTCCGTCGGAACAAGTGGGGTATAAGTCAGCTCTCTCATAAGCATCTCCGATTTCTAATAGAGTTATTAGAATACTAATAGAATTTAAAGAAATTATATACTTTTTCTCGTGCCCTCTAGTGAATCTTACCCTAGTTTCTAATAGAGTAATAGAATTCTATTAGTTTTGAGAAACACCACAATCCAATGACCAAGAGCCTTTTAGCTCCATTCTATTAGTTTATTAGAGTTATTAGTAGTTTTGCGAAAGTTTTTTCAAAAACTTTTTTAATTTTCAGATAAACAATACAATAACAAAAAACCCACCAATCTATCCGACTGATGGGTTCTTCTTGGGAGAGACTGTTATAGGTTCGCTATCTCCTGTAGAGTTTCCTCTACTTTATTTTCTGTTAAATGACCCAGCACGTCATCTGTGATTGGTGTATCGTAAGTAATATTTCCCTCACGATCAAGAACTGCTAGTTCCCACAGTCCCCTTACAAATCCATATGATCCAGTCCACATCACCACGCTCGCACCCATTCCATTCGGAAATTTGTATAGCTTTTGTATACCTCCTTCTGGATGAGCTCGCACTTCAAGTGTATTTTTCTTAGTAGTCATACGCCCCACTCCTCTCCAATTTGATCTGTTCCTCTTCCGCGTAGTCGCTTCCGAACAGTGCTTTGTTGTCGCGGTAGGTCTCCGCGTCCCGCTTCCCTGCGTTATACTCCGCGTCCATTCGTGCCATCTCGGCTTCGGCTTCCGCCCTATCGTAGGCTTCGTTGCCTCGTTCCGCCGAGCAGTCCAGGTGCTCCCACACCTTATAGAGTCCGTAAGTCGCCCACCTCACCATTTCCTCATCTACTGGGATCGGCTCCCCGCAGGTCATACAGGTCCCTGTGTAGGGTGCCGTCGTATATTCGACTGGGAATGCGTCGCTGTTGTGGTGGTGAAAGTCGTAGACCTCCTCTCCTAACTCGACTCTGATGAAAAACTCTAACTCGTCTCCCTTATCGATGTTGTACTTATCCCTTACCTTTTTCTCTAATCTCCTTCTTAGAGGGTTATCTTCTTGCCATATTGCCATTTCTCTCTCCTTTCTTATTTATGGTTAAAATCGCTTTACGCGTATATATATATTATAAAGTAGAGCCTTGCGAGTTTAAAGCAGCCCTACCAAAACGCAAGCCACGCTAGGCAAAGCCGTTAACTTTGCGGAGCATCCTAAGCTCGTCAATTGCGCAGCGTATCACCTCGTCCTCGATTTCGCCAAATCCTGGACGGTCTTGCCTGATTGAGTTCTCGAGCAGGGTTTTAACTAACAACTCGGCTCGGTCTATTTTTGGTTGAGTGACATAGTCATCTTTTATATATGTTTTCATTTTACTCCCACCCCGCTTTTTTCTCGTGGCGCGTAATCCCTTCAACTGGATAACCGTGTCCGTCGTACTCATCTACCTCGTGTATCACGTATCGGTATTTCTCGTCTTCGTAGTGGTAGAGTGTAAACGCTCGTCGCTTCCCTCCTATGCAGGGTTCTTCGAACACCTTCGTAACATCGTCGCGTAGAGTCGCGTAGTCCCCGTAAATGCTACTTGGTTCGATTAATGCGGGCGGTAGGTAACTGTCCATCCCACGGTTCTCGTCAGGAATCCACACCTCAACCGAGTATTCAGGTGCCACGTCGCTGTAGGCATGTTCTATCTTTACCCACTCGCCGCAGACTATCAGTTCTTCGACCCCCTCCGTATCTTCCATCCAATCGTAGGTTTTCGCCAACTCGGCTTTTTCTACAATTAATTTATGTTCTCCCATTACTCCTCCTTATTAAAGATCTCTTCAAAGCGGTTTTCGGCGAGTTCTTTTACTAACTCTCTAACCTTATCCACTTTGGACTGGTCTTCTTCATGATGATGCCTTCGCGTTAAAGATCCGTTCTTTTTCCTCACCTAAGAAGGTGTCGATGATTGTAATAGTTCTTTCTGCCATTACTCCTCCTCCACAACTTTATCTAACCTTATTACTGTGCTCATATGCATCGGTGCCACGTGTCCGTCCAAACAAATCACGTAGTTCGTTACATAAGTATATTCGTCATCAATATAGGTCGTTGTTTGTAACCCGTCTTGCCAATGAGGGAAGGTTCCGTCTTTCACCATAGGCGACGTATCAAGTAGGTCTTTGTCATCCCAAAAGGGTGAGCCTGGGTGCAACTCCTCCCCTAAATAAGCTACCGAATGGTACTTATCTATTCTTTTGAACAGTCTTTCTTCTGTTGTTTCCATTTCTCTCTCCTTTCTAGTTAAAATCTAGCTATTTAGCTATAGGTATATTATAAAGGCGAAAAGTACCAATTTAAAGCAGCCTTGGACCCGCACAACGAGCCGTTAGCCATTATCCTTTCTCCTCCAATACGCAGTGCTTTCCTGTAGGTCACCACGTAAAAACTCGCTAATTAAAAATTCAATAAGGTCATCCATTGAGATAGTATGCACGTTTGCCGTTAAATCGTCTTCCGCGTAGATTTGTATTTCGTCTCCGTATCGATCCGACACCTCTATAAGTAGGTTTTGGACCTGCTTGAGTGACTCATAAGTCCCTTCTAATAGTATTAACTCAGGGTCTGGGGCTCCAAACCAGTGTTGTAGTCCATACAATATTTTTTGTTTAATTTTTCGTTTGAGGTATTTCATTATTTTTCCCCCGTACTCCCAAATCCGCCCGTCCCGCGTTCTGTTATGTGGCTAAACTCTAACACCGATGAGAACATCACGTGTTCCACGGGCATAAATACTAGCTGTGCGATCCGATCACCGTTTTGTACCAAAAACTCGTTATGGCTGTAGTTTTTAAGGTAGACCATCAATTCCCCTTGGTAGTCCGAGTCGATCAAACCGAGTACATTCGCGGGCAGTATGCCTCGTACCCCGAGTCCTGATCTAGGCATAATAAATCCAGCGAGCGTGTGGTCGCCTATATAAATCGAGTAACCCATGGGAAACTGTACGGTCTCTCCAGGATAAATCATCGCGTTATCACAGGAGCGTAAAT
>VTLG01010141.1_pt1 | contig 12190 bp, 12 predicted proteins | sample 4694571 | NCBI WGS metagenome assembly VTLG01 (sample SAMN12604809, study PRJNA352737) | marine metagenome | biome: ENVO:00000447; feature: ENVO:00000209|ENVO:00000569|ENVO:01000036; material: ENVO:00002151; isolation source: viral sequences binned using virsorter ... | reverse complement strand
GATATAATAAAGGTGTATATAACGTATAATGGCTGCTTCTCGCTTCCCAACAAAAGGTAAATTCATTCAGTACAACGATAGTGGTACGGAAGATTTAGAAGAATGGCGTAAACAGTTTGTTGCCATTGCTGATCCTACTGAATATAATGCTGCAATTACACTTGCTGGATCATGGGCCGAATGGCAACGTATTAAAAGAGAGTGGCCCGAATTTCGTGATAGGATACTAATTGAATGGTTAGCTGAAGTTGAAGTTAAGCTACGTTCCGAGGCTATTGCGAACCTTTGCCAACAATCACTTGATCCTAAAGGGTCGGCTGCTGCAAAATGGATTGCTGAAGGTAGGTATAAACCTCGTAAAGTTGGCGCACCAAGTAAGGTTGAGGTTGAACGCCAAATAAAAATACAAGCTCGTATTGACGATGAGGTTGAAGATGATATTGCCCGTGTTATGAATACTTCGGGCCTAAAACTTGTTGAGGTAAAATAACATGGCACACACACCGGGACATAAATCAAAATCTAGCTCTCTACGTAAACCGGGAACTACACCACCAACACCTGCTATATTCAATACGTCTAAAATCACCCGTCCTAATCCAGTAAGATTACCCGAAAATAAACCGCAGAAACCTCCTGTTGTTATAGTAAAGAAGAAAAATAAGACCCAAAATCGCTATAACCCTAAACAGGAGCCTTTAACTACTAAACAAAAGCAAGCAAGACGTATGACAGGGATGGATCAGGTAGATATGCCTCGTCCTAAAACGCCAAAGTTATCTCCTGTTTCTGCTGCAATGAACAAACGTACTGAAGCTGAAATTAAAATAGCAACAACACCTAGTAAACCTGCTGTTGCTGTACCAAAAAAGGAAACAGTTGTAAAAAAGACATCTCCAAAAAGTAGCTCTAAAAAACCTAAAATGACTTCGGCCCAAACTATAGGGTATAGACAAACCCAAATGGATGATCCGGTTAAAAGCCCAAGGCCAAAGGGTTCTTCTATAGCAAAAAGTATCTCAAATGCGTGGAGTAAGGTAACATCCGTTTTATCACCAGAAGGTAAATTTCCTGAGAAGAAGCAAAGTACGTCTCCTCCTAGGGTAATAGACCGGGACCGTTATAACCGTAACCAAAATCCTTTAAATCTTAGACAGAAGCAAGCAAGACGCACCTCCGCAGGAGAATCTAAAATTGGGGAAGCAGTACCAGCTAATACGTCTGAAATGGCTCAAGCAGCAAGTTTAGCTAAGTCTTGGAAGCACCAAGGTGGTCAAACAAAAAAGCAGCACCAAGAAAAGTTAAACGCCTTAAAAGGAAGAAGTAATAAATTTATAGGGCTAGAAACTAAGTATGAACGTACTAGGGTATCTACAGCAAAACTAAGACAAGACCCTAAAAATGCCCCTATTCATACAGAATTGGATACAAGTATTAAACCTATAAGTAAATCTGATAGGGTTAAAAGTAACGCAGTAACTAGTACCACAACCTCGGATAAATCTACTCCTAAGAGTTCTTCTTCTCCGGTACGGGGTACGCATGATATTGGAGAGATTAGCGGAAAGATGGGGCATAAAGTAAATGTATCTAGTGCAACAAAGCCAAAGGCAACAGGGCCAGAAACAAATCGGGCATTTAAGAGCCAATCCTCTGCCAAAAAACGTAGTTCTTATATAAGTGATAAAAAGTTTGCGGTTGATGATTGGTCTGGTGAAACTCCTGATCTCGCAGACGGTGGTATTGAGGATAAGTTTGGTCAACAAATGTCTAAATGGTTTGGTAGTATTTCTTATCATTCTGGTGTCGAAGGTACAGACAGTTGGCGTGAAAAGAAATATGCAAAAGGTAAACGAATCCAATAATGGAGTGGGTTGAAGCCGACAACCTTTACAACAGCAAACACCTCACAAAAATACAACGTGAGATGCGAAATACTGCTGTTAATAACTTCGAGGCTTTCATACGCCTTGTAGCACCTTACCAGTTAATGGCTCATTGTCATGTTGAAATGTGCCAATGGTCACAGAAGTTTTCCAACGAAAACCGATTACTTCTATGGCCTAGAGATCATGGTAAATCAAGGTACGCAGCCTTTTATGCAGCTTGGGAGATAACTCGTGATCCTGCCACTACTATTATCTATGCTAGTGCGACCGCCGAAAAAGCCGAAGAACAACTACGATTCATAAAAACAATTCTTGATAATAAAATTATGCGGAGATACTTCCCGAATCTATTAACCGAGGAAGAAGGACGCAGGGAAGCATGGAATAAAACATTCATTGTTGTCGATCACCCTTACCGTAAAAGTGAGGGTGTAGTTGATTCGACATTAATGACTTGTGGACTAGAGAAAACAATAACAGGTAAGCATTGTAAAAGATTAATCCTTGATGATATTGTTGTTCCCGAAAATAATACAGAAACAGGACGTAGAGATGTAAACTCATGGGCAGCACAAGCAGCTTCTATTATGAGTGCTGATAGTTCCATGTTTGTTGTAGGTACTAGATACCATCCAAAAGATGCCTACCAAATTATGATGGATATGGCTTATGACGATCCCGAAGAAAATGAAGAAGGGGAGATTACAATAAACGAAGTCCCTATGTTTACAGTAATGATGGATAATGTGGAGGATGACGGTGAATTTCTTTGGCCTAGACATCAGCGTAAAGATGGCAAATATTTTGGATTTAATCCTACCGTTTTGGCAAAGAAACGTGCGGTGTATGAAGCTACAGGGGAAATAACCCAGTTTTACGCTCAATACTATAACGATCCAAACGATAAATCTACGGCCCCAATTAGCCGTGATCTTTTTAAGTATTATAAGAAAGAAGAAATAGAATATGTGGCAGGACTTTGGACGGTGGCGGGTAGACCCGTCTGGTTGTATGCAGCCGTTGATATGGCAGCGAGTACAAAAGATAGTGCCGATTACACTGTGGTTACAGTGGGTGCGATTGACGGGGATGGGAATAGGTACGTTGTGGATATCGACAGGTTTAAATCTTCAAAAACCTCTGAAATCCTGTCTCGACTACGTAACGTATATGAAAGATATATGTTCAAAAAACTCAGAATTGAAGCTGTGTCAGGATTTAGGCTTGTTGCACAAGACTTGGCAGATAGACTAACAGAAATGGGAATACGTATTCCTATTGATTTATATATCCCACCTAACACTGAAGGAAAATTTGCGAGGGTAAATGGTATACTGGAACCTCTTTACCAATCTGGAGCTATATACCATTATCGTGGGGGTAACTGTCAGGTTTTAGAAGATGAACTTGTCTCAGTAAACCCATTACACGATGACACAAAGGATTCATGGGCTATGTGTATTGATTTAATGGTTAAACCTATACAACGTAGACACACTCAATCACAAAATATTGTGCAGTTTCATAAACGATTTGGGGGCGTGGCAGCATGAGCAAGGCTAGTACAAGCGGTCATACCCTTTCCATTGAAGATGTTAATGATATTGCAGTACGTATCTCTGAAATGTGGGGGCGGTACAATACAGAACGCCGTAATGCTTTAACTTTAAATGAAGAAGCTCGTAGATTTATCTACGCTACGGATATTGATAGCACTTCCGCAGCAGATTTAATACATAAAAACAGAACTCACCAACCTAAATTAACCCAAATAGCTGACACACTAAAGAGCCAATACTTTGAGGCTTCTTTATCTATGCCAGCTTTTTTTAAGTTTCCTCCACCTAAAAATGTTAATCCTGCCGTAGCACTTGCTATGGAAAAATGGTTAATGGTTAAGTTTGAGCAGCGGAAGTTTCGGGAATTAATTGGTAGAGAATTAGTAAATGATTTTGTTGACTATGGCAATTGCTTTTTATCTGTTGATTACATTTTGGAACGGGATTATAATAACAATGTTATTTACAAAGGCCCAGATTGGAAACGTATATCCCCAATGGATATCGTCTTTAACCCACGAGAGAAATTCCATAAAAGTGCAAAAATAGAACGTACACAATTTCACGTAGCTGATATTAAAGACTTCCCAAATAAATTCCCTAATGCTGGTTTCAAGAAAAATACTATACAAAAAGCCATAAATACACGGCATCCCGAAGGTATTGACGATTGGGTTGAAGTAATTAAAAATCGTGGTATTAATATGGATGGCTACGGGGGTTTTGACCAATACTTTAAACAGGATTTAGCTGAAATATTAATCTATCGTGGGGATGTTTTTAACCCCTCTACAGGTGAAAGTAAGCGTAATCGTGTTGTATATGTAATGGATAAAGTCCATGTTATTCGGGATGAACCATCACGTTCTCCTGCTAATTTTACAGGTGTGCATCATGCAGGATGGAGGATGCGTCCCGATAATTCATGGGCGCAAGGGCCATTAGATAATTTAGTAGGTATGCAGTACCGCATAGACCATTTAGAAAACTTAAAAGCTGATGTATTTGATGTAATAGCCCAACCTGTCCTTTTTGTAAAAGGGGATGATGTTATGGAACCTTCCGATGGATACAGACCGGGAGCAGTGTACTATGGTGGAGTTGATTCTGATGTACGCTCTATTGTTCCAGATGCTACTGCTTTAAATGCAGACACTCAAATTGCTAATTACCATCGTATGATGGAAGAAATGGCTGGTGCGCCACCGGAAACCAGAGGTATCCGTACTCCCGGAGAAAAGACAGCGTTTGAAGTTAGTAAACTAGACCAAAATGCTACAATGATGTTTGTAGACAAAGCTCGTTTATTTGAACGTATGTTAGAAAATGTTTTAAAGGAAACCTTTGAATTAATTCTAATGAATTTTGATATAGAAGATTATATTGAAATCTTTGGGGAAAGCGCAGAAGCAGATGCTCTTGCTGTGCTTGCCAATCAAACTGCTTTATCACGAGGGGAATTTGTAGCTGTCGGGGCAAGACACTGGACTCGTAGAAATCGTGAAACATTAGAAATGAATAATTTTATGTCTGGGCCAATGCAAGACCCTAAAGTACGAGCGCATGTAAGTGGGGCAAAATTAGCTGATTTCTGGGAAAGAAAACTTAATATCGAAGATGAAGGGATTGTGGAAGAATATGCAGGGATCAAAGAAGATGTCCGATTACAGGCAATCGCTCAAGAAGAAGCTCAACAATTCCAACAAGTCAACCAAGGGCAACCAGTTGGAGTTGGAGATGTCTCCGGTACTGGTGTCGAGACTTTTGCCCAAGAAGGAGGACAAGGAGACAGTGCTGGCACAGGCGAAGGGGAGTCCCCACCTCCTGACGTTCCTCCGGGATTACCTATATGACGAGATTCTTAATAACACCTTTACCGAGGGTTATGGAGAAGAAAGAGCCTTCCATGATGGTAAGGCTTACGAAGCTAAAATACTTTTAAATTTATTAAGGGGATTAAGTAATGACTGAAGCATTGACCGATGCTCTGGAAAATCTTGAAGAAATTGACCAACCGTTAGAAGAAAAACAAGAACCAGTAATCGCCCAATCTTCTTACATTGACCAACTTGTAGGAGAAGGGAAAAAGTATAAATCTACTGATGAACTGGCAAAAGCATACCACCATGCTAATCTTCATATTGAAGAACTCAAAACTGACCTAAGTGAGTACAAAGGTGGTAAAGAACTTCTAAATGAGGTTCTTAGCGAAATTCGTAATTCCAATGAGGAAGAGAGTACGGAAACTCCTGCTCCACCACAAGCACCAGTTGAGACTCAAATTCAAACGGAAGATGTAGCGAAGATCGTGAATGACCAATTTGAACAACGGGAAGCACTCGCATATGCCCAAAACAATGTGGATGATTCTTTAAAAAAATTGGTCGGAATATACGGCTCAGAAGTTAAAGTTAAAGCAGCCGTTTCCAAAGCCATTGGCAATGACAAGAATGTTAAAGATGTTATTGATAATCTGAGTCGAACAAACCCGGATACAATGGTTAAATTCATCACTGGTATTGTTCCTACATCAGAAGTAGATGTTAGTAACACACCAGCAATCAACAACTCTTCTGGGGGCGTACCAGCATTTGAAGGGGTACTAACTTGGGATAAATGTAGGGAAATCCGAAAAGATAACCCTCGTTTATATAAGAGTGTCGAGTTCCGTAAGCAGATGGAAGTTGCTGCTGCCGATGCTGCGGAACGAGGTGTTGATTTCTTTGCAACCTAACTAAGAGGAGATCAAGATGGCTCTTGACACATCTAATAACTCTCAATTGATCCGTACAAATGTATGGGCCAATGAGGTTAAGGATGTTCTGCAAGAAGAGCTTATGATGGATTCTCATGTCCGTTGGATTACTGAGTTTCCTGATGGCGACACGCTGAACATCCCCACATTGTCAGAAATGACAGTGCGGAACTATTCTGAAGGGGCGCAAGTCACTTTAGACGACCCAACTACGGGTAACTTTACGCTAACCATTGATAAGTACTATCAGTCGGGCTTCAAAATTCCTGAGAAGTTCCGTCACGATAGCTTCTATGTCAGTGTTGCGGAAAGTAACTTTGTTCAAAAGCTAACTCGTGCTTTACTTGAACAAAAAGAGTCTGATATTGCTAACTTACAGTCAGGCCAAACAGCTTCCAATCCAAACACGATTAATGGCGTTGACCACCGCTATGTAGCATCGGGTACGGATGAAGTTATCACATTAGCTGATGTTCAAAAAGCTAAACTTGCTTTGGATAAAGCAAAAGTAATGCGTGGCAACCGCCGAGCATTTGTTGATCCTTCTGTGACTTATACATTACAGCAGATCAGTAATGTTATTCAGCAAGACGTATACGGCTCTAACGCTCATATCCGCGAAGGTATGAACGGAACGGCTTATGTAGGTCGGTTTGCTGGATTTGATATCTTTGAATCATTGTTCTTAGATACAGTTACGGAAACGATCACCGCAACGGCTCCTACTGCTGGATCAGATACAGGTACTAGCGCACTTGTTAATATGTTCCTTGGTGAAGAAGCCTTCATTGGTGCTATGAGAGCCATGCCTGACATGGACGCATGGTACGATAACAACACTCGTTCAGACGTATATCACGTTACGATGCGTTACGGCATTAAGCTGTACCGTCCCGAATCGTTGGTATGCATCCTGTCCGAGTAGAACTAGGGAGGATATAAAATGGCTCAAGCTCGTACTCCTGCTGGTTCTGCTCAGTCGAGTGGTTCCGGTGAATACCTAGCAAGCACTCAAATACCCACGGATATTTCGTGGCCTGTAGTGCCTTCTGTAACTAACCGTATGCGTGATGGGGTAGTTGTCTACCGTGTTGCGGATAAGGCATCAGCTTCCGCAGATTTTGTCTGGGAATTTGCTGCTGAAGATAAAGGTAAGATCGAGTCTATTCGCTATGAAAACGGCGCACAGGCTTGTGACGGTTCTCATGGTTGGGAACTTTCCTTTATTAATACGGACAACTCAAGTGAAGTAGTTGGTTACTTCGGTTTTGGTTCTGGTACGGAAGCTGCTAAAGCTACCGACAAGGACACGGCTGTTGCAGCTAACGCCTTTGCTGAAATGGTAAATACTACTGCGAAAAACTTTAACAAGGGTGATGTCATCCAAGTTACTGCTGATCGTGATGGTACTGCCGTCCAAGCAACCATCGAAATCGTAGTTTCTTACGGTTCCGAAGGTTCTGATGACGACTAGTCTGTGACTAGGGGGTAAGGGAGGGGCTTTGGCCCTTCCCACCTCTCTTTAGGAGAATAATATGGCTACTGCACATTCCACACTAACAGGGGCAGATTTGCACGAGCCGAAAGGTGTGGCTTCTGCAAATGCCGATGATATCTATATTGCTAATGGTTCGGGAAGTGGAGCATGGACGGCTGCTGATAATAACATATATCTTTCTGTCACAATGGCAGACGTTAGTACAGCAGGAAGTGTATGGATTCCATCCCCTTGTGTTGGTAATATAACTAAAATCCAAACTATAATTAATGGTGCTATAGGCACTTCAGACGTAGTTATTTCAAGTGAAATTAATGGGACAGCCGTTACCAATGGTAATGTTACGATAACCCAATCTGGATCGGCTGCTGGTGATGTTGATAGTTCTTCCCCTTCTGCAAATAGAACTCTTGCAATCGGAGATAAACTAGAGGCAATAACAAATGGTGCATCTACTAATACGATTATTGCAACCATTATGTACACTATTGCTCCTGCCTAAGAGATAAACTATGAAACTTACACTCCTTGAAATAGTCCAAGATATGCTAACTGCAACTGATTCTGAAAACGTAACTGGCGTTGGTCAGACTGAAGATGCAGGGATGTGTGTTAATATAGCAAATAGGGAGTTTGAAAGACTTATTTCGGGTTATCGGTGGAGACATACTAGAACATTAGGAAAACTTGAAGTTACAAGTAATCTTAATGAAATGACTTTACCTACTACTGCTATTGCATTAGACCCGAATACAATGTATTATGCAGGAGATAGAGTTTATTGGATGGATCACGATAGATTCTTAGCATACACAATAACACGTAATACCTCAGAAAGTAATATATCTGAAGTTAATAATGTTCATGTGTATACAGATCGTAATCCCCAATATTTTACTAGTTTTAACGACTCAACAATTGTTTTTGATTCTTATCCAAATTCATCAGGGTTGTTAAAAGCTAATACTGATGTTATGCTGTACGACCATCCAACAAGCAGACTAACAGCAGATGGTGAATATTTCGATTTACCACCCCAAGCCTTTCCTGCTTTAACTCAAAGATGTATTGCTCGTGCAATACTTGAAATTAAAGGGGATACTCAAGGCTACACGGCAGTTAAGCGAGAAGCCGACAATGCTATTGCTTCGTTGTCAAGAAACGCCCGATTAGTCGATATACCTGATGATCGGCGTAAACACGTAATACCACGTACTTCAATGCGAAACACATTCCATAGAACTGAGAGGATACTTCCGTAATGCAACAGGTGGATTTGACCGAGTTCCCTAATAGCTCTGGCTGGCATGTTATTCACGACCCGGATAAAATGTGCTATAAGATTAAATCAGAAAAAGGGCAAGTAAAAAATGAAACTTTCACACATAGGACATTCGCTGAAAGGGCTTTGTATGACTATCTTAAAAAAGTGTCAGAGCCTCCTAAGAAAGTTGGTAGACCAGCTAAGAAAACTAATATGTCCTAATGTCAACTAGAAAACTACAACTCCCTGTCGCTGGTTTTACGGATGGGCTAAATACTGAGGCATCTGTCCTTAATGTTTTGCCGTCTGAAATGATGGATGGTACAACTAATGTCGAGTTGTATCAAAACGGGTCTGTCCGTAGGCGCAGGGGTGTAGATTTTCTAGGAGCTTCGGATGCTGGTGGGTACTTACAAACTGTTAGAACGGCAACAATTGCTAATGAATTAAAGCAGGAATCTCCTGCTGGTATATATGTCGCTTTAACAGCACCTAATGGTAGCATCGTAGAAAAGATTGTTCTTGATTTGAATAATGAATTTTGGGTATTCGATGTTACAAATGAATCTTTAAAAAATATCAACGCCCCATCACAAACAATATCAAGAACTGTTGACGGAATAATACATTCTGACCCTCAACAAAAATATGTTAATATGCAATTTTCTCAGTCTGGTAAAAGACTGTTTTTTGCTGGTAAACACATTCAACCCGGATACTTACAAGTATCTTCGGATAATGTTAATCTTGAAGTTGTCTATCTAAACGTAATTATCCGTGACCCTGATGCAACATCAGCTAATGCGCGAGTAAAACATAATTCTAAATGGTATTCATGCATTAAAACTCATACAAACATTGAACCGGGATCAAGTACGTCAGGGTGGGAGCAGTACTGGATTTTAAATGATGGCGCAATCCCGTCTAGTGTTTCTTCGTGGAGTTCTGCTACTTCTTACACAGCTACGATGCTTGCCCGTTATGATAAACATACATCTGTAACAGCTACCGACACGTTCCCAACAACTGTAGAGTTTTTTGCTGGTAGTGCTTGGTTAGCTGGTGATCCTAAATACCCTAACTTTGTATACTTTTCACAAGCAGTTGTAAATGATAGTGATTTAGAAAAATACCATCAATTTGCTGATCCTTTTGATACAACTGATTCAGCTATAGTTGATGATGATGGTGGGGTAATTGCAATACAAGGGGCTGGTCTTGTTAAACGCCTAATGACACTTGGTACATCAATTTTTATAGGATCGAATACTGGTATATGGCAAATAACAGGCCCGGATAATCAATTTAAAGCAACTAACTTCGTATCGTATAATGTTCTTGAGGATGGTATTGATGGCCCTGAGTGTATAGTTGCTGTTGATGATGAATTTGTAGTTTTCGCTCAAGACACAATATGGCGATCTGTTATTCAAAACAGTTTATCTGTTACAACAAGTGGACAGGCGACATTTAGAAGTGTTTCAGAAAATAGAGTAGAAACATTATACACAGATATCCCTAAAAGTTCCAAAGCATCAGCTAGAGCAATCTATAATCCATCCGAAAGACGAGTCTATTATTTCTACAATAAAACTGAAACCGATTATACAAAATCTTTTGGCATACTGGAACAGCCGGGGTATACAAAAGATGTACTTATACTTGATACACGATTTCAAGACGATATTCTACCAACAGAACAACAACAAAAATTACGTAGAAGTGTAAAAGGTGCATTTTATAGTTATGAATTTAATGATGGAGCAAATTCAGCTAAACCTTATATCGCCTGTCCTATTATTGCTCCTGATGTACCTCCAATTGATGAACCTGTTACAGCAGCAGGAACTACTGTTATAACTGCTACTGGTGATTCTGTCGTTGCTGCTGGAACTCCTGATCCAAAAGATGTTATATTAATCTTATCTATGAGAAGATCAGAAGCAGGAGCAAATGCAACTATACAAGCTGCTTTTGCTTCGTTAAACACAACAACATTAAAAGATTGGAACTCTGATTCAACGTATGCCATTTCTTACGATAGTCCTGTTTATTGTGGTGTACAAACTGGTGGGGATGCCTTACATAATAAAAATCTTACGTACTTATATGTAGTATTTAAACGTAGTGAAAGTGGAACTCTTGATGCAAATGGGTTAGACTTAACGCCGGGAGGATGCTATTTATCGACAGCGTGGGATTATGCGACAAGTGATGATGCTCCTAGTCATAGTACATTTTATGATTATGTTGTCGATGCTAATGGAGCCAGTGTTACAGATGCTAATGGAAATAACGTCTATAGTCGAAATCCTATGAGGGAAATATACCACCCCACTCGTTTTACAAACTCTCTTGCAGGGTCGGGCGACGATGGGTATAGCCATGTCCATTACAAACATCGTGTTAGAGGGCGTGGTAATGTTTTTCAAGTTTTATTCTTAAACGATGGGGATAAAGATTATCATTTAATTGGATGGACGCAACAATACTATGGTAAACCCGATTAATACATTTTATGACAATTTACATTGCCAAACTATTATTGTTGAAAACGATACGGATATTATAGGTGTGATAAAAGCTGAATGCCATGAAGAATGTGTTTTTTTACACCCTAAATTGTATACTGTCAATAAATCAACATTAAAACTTTTTAAAGAAACATTCAACCAATTTACCCAAAGTTTACATACAGATTTATACTACGATCATTGCTATGCAGATACAAAAAATAGTAAATGGGTTAAGTTTTTGACAAGTAATAAAGCTAAAGAAATAAGTAAAGGTGTAGAGGGCGTACTTTATGAGTACGATTTAAGACAATGACACAAGCAGTACCCTTTTTAGTAGCTGCATTTGCTTTAAGTGCTGCTTCGACATATATCCAACATCAAGACGCAAAGAAAAAAGAGAAGCGTATTAAACAACAACTTGATATTCAAAAAGAACTAGAAAAGCAACGTCTTGCAGCTAAGAAACAACGTGACGACGATACTCTTAAAATAAAAGGACGTTTTCGTGTTGGTGCTATATCTAGATTATTCGCAGGAAGGGAGCTTTATAGGCAAATTAAACCAGCTATACAAGGGGTAAGAAGTAGTCTTGAAGGGCAATTAGACTATAACCAAGAAGCATTTGAGCGAGAACAACGGTATATTGAATCCCGTACTGAACTAATGAACATACAAGGTGAAACTAGTCCATTTTCTACCCAATTAGCAA
>VTLG01017097.1_pt1 | contig 12192 bp, 9 predicted proteins | sample 4694571 | NCBI WGS metagenome assembly VTLG01 (sample SAMN12604809, study PRJNA352737) | marine metagenome | biome: ENVO:00000447; feature: ENVO:00000209|ENVO:00000569|ENVO:01000036; material: ENVO:00002151; isolation source: viral sequences binned using virsorter ... | reverse complement strand
TAAAGCTTTATTACCTTTAGTTAATTTATTTGCTTCATTTCCTGCTGCTTCTGGGGTTAGGTCGGGGTTGTCATTTAATAATCCTTTTTTTACTGTTTCATTAGCTAAGCTTTTTAATTTTGTTATATTATTATTGAGAAATTCTTTATGTTTGTTATCAGCATCAAACCAATTTGGATTAAAATTTAATTTACCTGTATTAGAGAATATAGTTCCTGCTTTTTTATCATCATCTAAGAGTTCTTCATATAAATCAATATCTCCCAATTTCTTATCAACAAGCGTAAACCATTTTGCACCATTACCTTGAAAAGTATTGGATGTATCATCACTTCCATAGAATCCGTCTTTTGTTGCCATCTAATATGAGAGTATTTTATTTATTTAGGATGAATTTTCCATAAGGTATAGTAAGAAGGTCATCAAGTTCATTCCATTGAACAATATACAGTTGTCCTGCTAGTTCTTCCCATGTATAATTACGAGATTGTCTCCAATGAAAGTTAAGTCCTTTAAATCCCCATGCTTGTAAATCAGTGCAAGCAATAAGAGGATGTTGATCATATGTTATATCAGGAGTTTTTGCATTATATACAAAGGTATAGAATTTTCCTACTTCAGGAATAGGAGTCACAGTATCATTTAGTGCCTCCATGATTTCCATCATCATTTCTTCTGGATCATTAGTTCTATTATTCAAGTCACTTAAATATTCCCTGACACGATTGTCTTCCTCCATTTCTGCAGCATTTGCAAATGTCATTATTTAATCCCTAATTCTTTTTCTGTTATAATCTTGAATTCAATTTTTCTATCTTTACACCATTCATCTGCTGCTTTCCATTTTGCTTGATTTACAGCATATGTCTGACATTCGTAGAGATATGATTTAGTCACTCTTTTCCTCTTTTTAGGTTGTTTAGTCTGTTTAAGAGGTTTTACCTCTATAACATAAGTTTTAAGTTGACCTGTATTTTCTTTTACTTTGATGATAAAATCTGGAAAGTATCTACGGACTCTACCATCAGGAGCACGGTAAGGTATCCAAAATTCTTCACTTCCCCATTCTGTAATATTTTCATTTTGATCACAATAATTACAAAATCTTCTTTCCCAAGAACTACGGCAAATAATATTAGTTACGTCACCTTTATATTTTTTGGGTTTTGTAGGTTTAAATAAACTCTTAATACTTTCTCCCATTATCTCATATACATAATATATAAGGTCAAAAAGTATTTATAAAATGCCAAGGATAGCAAGAGTCTCCGACATCAAAGCCAATTTATTAAGACCAGCAACTACTTCTCATTTTGAGGTGGAGATACCTATTATTGGTTCTATGGGTCATTGGAGAGGTGTTGGTAAGCAAGATAAGATTCAAATGATGTGTTCAGATGCAACTTTACCTGGATCTAATTTAGCAACATTTGATATTAATAATGATCGAACTGGTGTAACAGAGAAGCATGTTCATAGAAGAGTATTTGATGATAGAATTGATTTAAGTTTTTATGTTGATGCAGGATTATATCAACCAATTAAGTTTTTTGAGGAATGGATTGCTTATATTACTAATGGAAGATTTACTGAAAATACTAGACAACAAAGAGCAGCAAGTGAAGATGAATTGATGAATCCTAATTATGATTATAGGATGAGATATCCTGATGATTATATTGCTGGACAAGGATTGAGAGTTACTAAATTTGAAAAAGATCATTTGAATCCATTAACTTATGAATTTGTAAGGTCATTTCCTTTGTCTATATCTTCGATGCCAGTTTCATATGATGGGTCATCTCTATTGAAATGCACCGTATCAATGAGTTATATAAGGTATGTGGTAAGAGATTTATATCGCCAAAATGCATATCCTTCTTCAAATCCATTCCAACAATCTAAGTTTAATGCTGCTGGATTTTTGGGTAATCTTGGCGGTGGATTGGTTGATAATGTAGTTGATAGAGTAACAGGAAGTGATTTGTTGGGAGATATTGCTGGTGGATTTGCAAATCAAGCCATTAGAGATGCTTTTTAAAAACTCTTATATATAAATATACGATCTGAATTATATAGATTATGCCTTTACCAAAAATTGCGACTCCAACGTATGAATTGGAGTTACCTTCCACAGGAAAAAGTATTAGTTATAGACCATTTCTTGTAAAAGAGGAGAAGGTTCTTGTGATTGCTTTGGAAAGTGAAGATAATAAGCAAATTACGACTGCAATTAAAGCAGTTCTTAAAAATTGTATTCTTACTAAAGGAATTAAAGTAGAAGCACTTCCTACTTTTGATATTGAGTTTTTATTCCTTAATATTAGAGGTAAATCAGTTGGAGAAGAACTTGAAGTTAATATTATTTGTCCTGATGATGGTAAAACTGAAGTTCCAGTGACTATTAATTTGGATGATATTGAAGTTAAAAAGAATGAAAATCATACAAATAAAATTAAATTGGATAATACTATTATGATGGAAATGAAATATCCATCATTGGATCAGTTTATTAAGAGTAATTTTGATTTTAATGATAAGAATGCAATGGATCAATCATTTGAATTGATTGCTGCAAGTATTGATAAAATTTATACTGAGGAGGAAGTTTGGGCAACTGCAGATTGCACCAAGAAAGAAGTTAAGGAATTCCTTGAATCAATGAATTCCTCTCAGTTTAAGGCAATTGAATCTTTCTTTGAAACTATGCCTAAATTATCTCATACTGTTAAAGTTATTAATCCTAAAACAAAGGTTGAAAGTGATGTGGTATTGGAGGGACTGGCAAGTTTTTTCGCATAGCCCTACTGCACATGAGTTTGGAAAGTTATTTCAAACTTAATTTTGCCTTGATGCAGTACCATAAATATAGCTTGACAGAGATAGAAAATATGATGCCTTGGGAACGAGACATTTATGTGGGGCTTCTTCAACAACACCTAGAAGAGGAAAACTTAAAAGCACAACAACAAGGTAATGCCCGCTACTAGCACTAGTCCTGTAAAAATACTTTTAGATTTGGGGATAGATTTAGATAATCTTTCTTCAGAGGAGGACTATCTTAGTGCATTGATGGAAGCATCCGCAATGCTTCAGGCAAGTGGACAGACAGATCAAAGATTTAAGATTTTAACAGATGAAGTAAGAGCAGTAAGAAAATCAAGAAAGGCAGCAGCTCCTAGTAAGGGGATGAAGGCATCATATAAAAGGATAAGTGCAGCATCATTTAAGAGAGGAAAAAAATCTTCTCAAGGAATAAATAAAGTTTTTTCGGCAGGACCGTCACAAGGAGGACAGGGTGGTGATCTCTTAGTAATTAAAGAAAAGGTTGTTTCTATAGAAGCATTATTAGGTGAACAATATAAATTGCAAGAGGAGAATGCAAAAGATGCAAAGGAAGAAGCAGAAAAGAAAAAGAGATCATTAAAAGAAAGACTTTTAGAAGGTGGTAAGAATGTATGGGGTGGAATAAAAAAAGTAGCAGGAACAGTACTTAAACCATTTAAGAGTATTTGGACTCAAATATTAGATTTCATAAAAACAGTATTTTTAGGGAAAGTTCTTAAAAATATTTTGGAATGGGGGGCAAAAAAAGAAAATCAAAGTAAAATCACAAGTATTTTTAAATTCTTGAAGGATTGGTGGCCTGTATTATTAACTGCATATTTGGCATTTGGAAATGGTTTAAGTAAATTTGTTCTTGGACTTGTTGGAAAATTGGCAATATGGGGTGCTAAACTTTTAGCAAAGGTTATACCAGCACTTTTTAAAGCAATAGCAGCAATGGGTCCGAAAGGATGGCTTGCTCTGGGACTTGGTGCAGGTGCGATTGGACTTACGGCTTATATGTCGAGAAAAGATGATCCAGATTTGGTAGGTCAAGAGGAGGGAGGTCAACAAGATACAACTACAGATGGAAGCACTGAAGAAACTCAAAAATTAAATAAAGGTGGACAAGTTGCTGGAAGTGGTAATACTGATACAGTTCCTGCAATGCTAACTCCTGGTGAGTTTGTTATGTCTAAGGGAGCAGTTCAAAGGTATGGGGCTGATACTCTTGCTGGAATGAATGCTGCTGCTGGTGGAACAAATATTCCAACATTAATGGGTGGATATAATGAAGGTGGTTTTGCTAAACCAGGTGTCGTAACTGATCCAAAAGAGAAAGCACAACAAGAAGCATATATGCTTAAGTTTGTCAATGAAGAAAGATTATTGCAGGGTTTGGAACCTTTAAATGATCTAACTTATGCTCCAGGTGTGGAACTTACAAAGATGATGGGTCCAGGTCCAAAAACAACAGAAACATCAGATACTGATATGAATTTTGATACTGGTATGAAGTCTACGTGGAAGACAAAATCAAGAGGTGGTGAAACTATTTTTCAAGGATCATCAGAGATGATAACACAAGAAGATAGGGATAAGTTTTTTGCAGCAAACCCACACGCAGCACAATTAGTAGCTCTCAAGGATCAGATGGAACTAGATGCTTTAGGTGCTGATATATCTGCTAGTGCTAAAATGAATGGTGGTGGTCTGGTTCGGGGATTTAAAGAGGGTGGTTTAGTTCAAGGATTTCAAGGTGGTGGTTCTGTTGGAGTGTTGGGTGGTATTGGTAATATTATGCAGGGAAGAACATGGGGTGGTGAATCTCGTGGACAAATAGGAAGATCAGTATCAAAAGTAAAAAATATTAGTAAATTATCAAAGAAAAAACCAAAGGTAGTTGTTGTAGATGAATCACCATCAGTGGATTCTTCTGAATCACAACTTCCCCAATCACGTAGTCGTGAGATACCAAATTTCGATGCAACAGCTAAGAGATCACCTAGAAAGATGGAAGTATTGGGGATTAGTTTATAATGGCAATAAGTTCTAAAAAACTTTTAGGAAGCAAAGGGGGACCATTAGCGGTTCGTCCTAAAATTAATTTAGTTCCATTTAAAAGTAAAGGTTCTTCCATAATAAAGGTAGGTGAGGAAGACCCTATGTTGGTTATAAAAACAAAAGTAATAAAGATAGAGGATATATTAAAGGGAACTCTTGCTGCGGAAAAGAAAGCAGCAGATGAGAAAAGAAAGGCACAAGAAAAAGAAGATAGGTCTAAACAAGAAGAAGAAATAGAAGCAGATCCTAAAAGTAAGGAGAAGGGGATAAAATTACCAATACCAAAAAAAGTTAAAAGTTGGTGGCAAGCTATAAAGAAGTTCTTTACTACGGTTCTTTTAGGTTGGTTAGCTGTAAGGTTGATGAAATGGCTTCCCAAACTTAAACCACTTTTAAGTGCCTTGGTAGGATTTTCAGATTTTCTTATTAATTGGGGTGGCAAGATTCTTAATGCATTGGTAACTTTTATTGATTGGGGATATAAAGCTGTTACTGCTACCGAAGGATGGATAAGGGATAAATTTGGAGATGGTGCTGCTGAAAAGTTTAATTCCTTTACGGGAATTCTGACTAAAACCATGAATCTTGTCATGGCTCTAGGAATCGCAGCTGGTGCGATGATGGGTGGAGGAAAACAGAAAGGACCAAAAGGAAAACCAAAAAAGAAACCAAAGTGGCAGAAAAAACTTCAACAAAGGTGGAAGAAAAGTAAGTTAGGTAAGAGGGTTCGTAATCTTCAAGCTTTCAAGAAAAAAACTACTCGCAAAATTTCGCAAGCTCTAAAACCAAAGAATATTGCCAAGTCAAAATGGCTTAAAAATCTTAGAGGAGGAGTTACAGATCTTGCAGGAAAAGGTGGAAAACTTCTTCAACAAGGTGGTGAGCTTGCATTAAAAGTTGGTAAGGGTGTATTAAATTCACTACCTGATTTTAATAAACTTGGAAAGCAATTAGGAGGTGCTTTAACAGACGCATATAATACTTCTTCTAAATGGGTTCAGAAAAGATTTGATAATGTTGTTGAGATTAGTAAAGCATTAAAATCAAAATATGATAATGCATTAAAGGGTGCAGGGCAAGCTTTTAATAATTTGGGACAGAAAGCCAAAAATGCATTAATGGAGAAGATTCTAAAACCTGTGATGACATTTTTAGAACCTTTAAAGAAAAGACTAGCTGATATTGGACCAAAAATCTTTGAACAATTATCTAAGATTCCTGGATTTGATAAAATAACACAGATTTTTAACAAGTTTGGTGGAAAGGGTAGTAAGGGTTTTTTAAAAAAACTTGGACCTAAAGCAATACCTATTATTGGTGGTGTTGTTAATATGGGATTTGCTTATGATAGGTTATCTAAAGGAGATACAATAGGTGGATTGATTGAAGGTGTTTCGGGAATATTAGATTTTACTGGTTTGTCTCCAGTATCTATGGGTTTGGATGCATATATGTTTGCTAGAGATTTTGTTCCACAAATACAAGAGGGAGAAGAAGCTGTTATTAAAAAATTAGGATTATCAGGATTCAAATCAAATATTGATAATATATTCTCAAAATTACCAAAGATAGATGAGATTGTTAAGATGATAACTGGTGGTGATAAGAAAGATGATACTAAAACAACAACCACCACCATAGATAGATCTAATCAACCAAAAACTATGGATCTATTGACATCAGGAAAGAGAAGTAATATTGAGCAAGGTTTATATAATATGCGACTTAATGCTAGTAAATCTTTTGGTGGAAAAGGTGGTAGTGATTGGGTTGGTAATGAAAAATATGCTAAAGATGTTGATTTGATTATGGAGCATGGATTGCACAATGTTATAATTATTGGTGGAAAGGTTACTTTAAAGGAGGGATATAAAGCTTCACTAAAAGGTAATGCTAATAATATTGTTTCAACAAATGGAGTTTCTAATAAAGTAAGTAATATTTCTCAATATGATGATGAAGAAGATGTAGTGGTTGTAAATAAAGGATCTCTTTCACAAAATGAGTCATCTGATAATGAAGAAAAGGTAACTATTATTGGTAGTGGAGGAGGAGATACATCAGATCCTTATGCAAATTCTTATAGAGGCAACTAAATATAATTAGGAGGATTAACTTATGGGACAAGGAAACAAAAATAGAAAACCAAGAGATTCAACTAGAAATGCTACTCCATCTCTTCTTGAAAAGATAGATGTTTATTCTGCTCAGAAAGGATCTAAGAATAGTGTAAGTATACTTGGTGGAACTGTTCGCGTATTATATTGGGAAAGTATTTTATCAGATAGTGTAAGAGCATCGGTTACTTTTACTGATGCAGGTAATACTTTGTCAACTAGTAAAATAACCCGTAGAGGAAGAAGACCAACAGCAAAGAAGGTAAGTGCAGTTGAAGGATTACCTATTGAAGGAAGTGAAGAGGTTCGTTTAAAATTTGCAGATAATAATGGAGTTACTTTAAATTTTGGAAAGACAACAAATAATAGTTTATATGTAAATAAAATTAGAAATTTACCTACAGGAAGTGAAACTACAGATAAGACTTATATGTTGGATTTAGCTCCATTAGAATGGATTAAGAACGATTTAGGACATACAGAAGTTGGAAAGAATATGAGAGGACAAGTATCTGATCTTGCTAAAAGGATATTTAAAGATTTTTTAAAAACAAAAAAGAAATTAGATATTGAAAGAACACGCAATAAGGAAGATTATCAAGGACTTAATCAAAAACCTATTTACTGCTTAAATCAATTATCCACTAGAGCAGTATCTCAGGATGTTAGGAATACTGGAGAAACTGCAGGATATTTCTTTTGGGAAACTTCAGATTCATATCATTTTAAATCTATTGATACTTTAATGGATCAAGATTATAAAATAAAAATTCTTTATAATGAGAGTTCGGAAGGAATTCCAGAGGGTTATCAGGCAAGGGCATTATCAATGGAAACAGATAATAAGGTTAATGTTCAGAAAAAGAATGAAAGGGGAGCATGGTCTAATCACTTTACGAGCATTGATCCTTTTTCTGGCACTGTTACCAATATTTTTAATTCTGCTGAAGCATTTACAAAAGGGAATGAAGTAAAACTTGCTGGTGAGGAATTACCTGCTTTAAATGAAGCTTTTAGTGGAGGACAAGCAGATAGTGATTATACTAAAAAAGTTTTTCAATTAGCTTCTACTGGACAACTTAATGTTGGACCAATTGCTGATCAACTTAAGGATTCAAAGCTACCAAATTTTGATAATGCAGGGGTTTTTAATCAGGCGATGATGAGGTATAATCAATTATTTGCATCTGAAGTAACTATTGTTCTTCCTGGTGATTTTTCTCTACATGCTGGAGATTCTGTTGTGGTTGATATTCCTCAAACAGATATAACAGAAAATAAAGCTTGTGGTGATGAGGTAGATCAACGTACCAGTGGTAAGTATCTTATAAGTGATTTGTGTCATTATATTACTGCTAAGGATACTTATACTAAATTAGTTTTAATAAGAGATTCTTTTGGTCGAAAAGTAACTTCTAATAAAGGTGACGGTCAATCATCTTCAAATGCTAATAAAGTTATGGATTCTAACTTCTTATCCTTTATCAAATAGTGTATAATAAATATAAACGTAACGGAGATTTTTTATGACTACTAAAGTCCCAGAACACGATTTAAATCATGAATCTTATATTGATCCTAAAGATCATAAAGAACATGTCAATCATGGTATGATTGAATATAGTGAAAAGGATTTAGAGATGCACAATGATGCATTCCATGCTCATGAAGAGAATGAAGAGAATCCAGGTGGTGCAAAGATTAATGATTGGCACACACGACATGAGGATCAACACTTAGAAGTGTATTGTGATAATCATCCAGATTCATTTGAATGTAGAGTATACGACGATTAATTTATGTCTCAATTAGTCAATCAGGGATTTATAGGACAAGATTTTCTTTGGTGGATCGGTCAAGTTGCTGATGACTCTTATTGGCGCGATAATGCTTTGTCAGGAAAATATGAAAGTCCTGAGAGTATTCCTGGTTGGGGTTATCGTTATAAGGTAAGGATTTTTGGTCTTCATGATTTAGATGAAGGAGTTGTTGCGTCTCAAGATTTACCTTGGGCAAATGTAATGTACCCGATTACTGCAGGAGCATATCTGCAGAATTCGGGACAAACCCCAATGATTCGTCAGGGTAATATTGTCTTTGGATTTTTCTTAGATGGTGTAGCAAGACAACAACCTGTAATTATGGGATGTTTGGGAAATAATTCTCAAACTACTTTAGCAACTACTATTGGCGATAATCGACTTAATAGTAAAACTTCAGGAGAGAGTGTATGTGTTAGTGGATATTCTCAAGGAAATGTGGATTATGTAGGGACTTCTACTCCTACTGCGTCTGATGATAATAAAGGAACTCAAAATCCTACAACCAAAGAAGCTGAAAAGGAAAGAGCCAAACCTGCTCCTGGCACAGCATTAAACAAATATGGATTACCATCAGATCGTCCTATAACTCAGGCACAACAAAAAGATATTAATAGTGCAAGAGCAGAAGCTGAATCAAAAAATTTATCACCAGCAGCAACAGAGAGATTAATTAAAAAAAGAGTTCAATTTGGAGTTGCGGCTAGAGTTAAAGAGGCTAATTCTCCAAGAGCACCTAGAACTGGTCAGCCTTATATGGAATCAGAAGGTGTAATGCAACAGAGTATTGCTGATGTAAAAAGAGATAAAGTATATTGTGAGAAAAGAGTTTTATTAAAACCAGATAATATAGTTGAGTCTGCTAATAAAGCAATGCAGATTGATATGGATAATTTGGTTCAGAATATTGATAAAGCAATGAATGCATTACAGAGTTACACTGATCAAGCATCCATGACAGAAGGACTTAGAGATTTAGATAAAATGATTGGAGAATCTTCTAAGAGACAATCAAAGTATATGAAGATTGTGATGGATAAGTGTATGGAGTATAGTGAGAAGTCATTGAATAAAGAAATGACAAAAGCAGTTTCTGCTTTACCTGCAATGGAAAGAATGAACTTTTTGGATGTTAAAGAGGGAATCACTCAAAATCTTTTATCAAGTTATAATAAAATGACGAATGGACAAGCTGGAATGATGCAAGGAATTTTAGGTAAAGTATTAAATTTGGATAGTTTGAAAAATCAGTTTATGGATAGAGTATCTGGTGATATTTCATCAGGTGGGGATGATGAGAAACCCAAAGGAGTTCCTAAAGTTCCTACGTGTACTTCAGAAGATATGATTGCTAAGGTCATGGCTGCAAATAAAGATGCTATGGAAGAAACAAATAATAATTTAATTGCTGGTGTAGATGGATTTTTGAAAGATGCTATGGCAAATATGTCTAATATATCTTCTATGACAAGTATGTTTAATAAATTGGGAAGTATTAAAGGAAGTCTTACTTCTGCTCTTAATTTTGAAAATATTAAGATGAATGTTTTTCCTTTTGAAGAGAAACCTAATGAAGCAATTTCTGATTTCTATACTTTGTGTAGTGGAGGAGGAGCAGCTCCACAAACTGCTTTACCTAGCACTAATGCTGTGGATAAAGCAACTGGAAAACATCTTGGAAAACTTCTTGAGAAAGGTAAGGGTTATATTGATGAGATAGCTCCACGAGTAGCACAGGTGGCATTTAGTGAACCAACTGGGAATACTCCATCTATTGACTTGACTAAAATTGGAGCATCCCTTGAATCTGATTTGATAGCCAAGGCAAATGATGTTAAAGATGATTTTAAAGATGCATTTGATCTTGCCTAATAAATATTAATTACAAAGAACTAGGATATGTCTTTCGATCTTTTTGGACCAGCAACTAAATGTGACATTCGAGTCGGTTATATTTCAACCGATAGAGGTTTTGTGGATGATGTTGGTATTCATGCAGCCAATAGGTATGCCCAATTAAATCCAGGAACTACGTTTATTTTTAGAAATAGAGAGAAGGTTCAATATTTAAATATTAATGAGGTTAATAGATTACAACCATCTGATATGCTTCCCAAATCTAATGCTGGAGAGGGTGGTGGATGCACTGGTATTGTTGGATTAAATGGAGAAGGAGATACTAAGAAGGGTCTTGATGGAGATTTTATAACTTTAAACACGGGAGTAACATTAGATAAAGATACAACACGGGTTGATTTTTTTGGTGGTGGTGGAGTAGGAGTTCAAGCTAATCCTATTGTTGGTAAAGATGGGTCATTAATGGCAGTTGATGTAGTTCATGGTGGATTTGGATATCAATACCCTCCTATTGTAGATATATCAGATGATCGTGGAATTGGTGCAGGTGCTGATGTTAAAGCATTTGTTAAAACAGGTGCAGGTGATACTGATTATTACATACAAGAATATAATAGAGAAGAAGATTTTGAAGAATATGATTTAGAGACTTGTGCTCCTCAAATTAGTGATACAGGAAAAAGATATGGTCCTGATGGGAAAGAATTGGGTAATTGGGATCCTTCAATGTATATTGGAAAGAATAAAGATCCTATTTCTCTTCAGATACAGAAATATCAAGATATTTTAGCAGGATTGACTGAGGGTTCTCAGTTTGATAGAAATACAAATAGAATTTTGAAGTGGTGGACAACTAGAAAAGATGTTCCATTAAAAGTAGTTTCTCCTGATCAATCAACTAGAAAAGTATATGAAGTATCACATCATGCATGGGGTAAATTTATGGGTGATAATGCTGTATCACCAGTTCCACCTTCTAATGCAAAGGGAACTGATATGGCAGGAAAGACATATACATTTGAGTGGGAAGAAGAATTTCCTTGGGAAGGTGAGTATAGATTTAGAGTTCAGGCAGATAATGATGCAAGACTTTATATTGATAATAAACCTCTTACTGATGTTAGAATAGGAGAAGGTGGTGCTGCAGGGCATGTTTTATCTGCACCTTTAGAACTTAGTAAGCATTTAAACTCTGGAGTTCATAAGATTGCATTATCCCTTTTAAATCATCAGATTAAAGAAAATAAAAAAGTTAAGAGAGATTTACCAGTTGCCAATTCTAAAACAACTAATGAAGTTACTTTTAAAGTAACTACAGATGCTGCTTATGCAAGTGATTTTATAATTGAAGAACTTGGACTTAATATATCAAAGAACTATAAAGGACCACAACTTAAAGAGACTGTTACTAAAACTGTTGAATTTGGAAAGGCATATAATGTTAAAGTTAATTCTCCTCAAGGAAATGTAAAATTAAAAACTTTAGGAGAAGCAGTTCTTGGAATGGA
>VTLG01012170.1_pt1 | contig 12194 bp, 22 predicted proteins | sample 4694571 | NCBI WGS metagenome assembly VTLG01 (sample SAMN12604809, study PRJNA352737) | marine metagenome | biome: ENVO:00000447; feature: ENVO:00000209|ENVO:00000569|ENVO:01000036; material: ENVO:00002151; isolation source: viral sequences binned using virsorter ... | reverse complement strand
TTTCCGTTAGTTTTGATACTCATATCGGTCATGATTATCTTGATAATGCTAATGAGCGGTTTGAGTTTTATCGTAAAAAAGAAGAAAAAATCCCATTTGATTTAGAGTATTTCAATAAGATTTCTGGTGGTGGTCTTCCCCGAAAAACATTAAATATAGCACTTGCAGGAACAGGGGTAGGTAAATCCCTATTCATGTGTCATATGGCCGCAAGTTGTCTTTCTGAAAATAAGAATGTTCTGTATATCACTCTGGAAATGGCAGAGGAACGGATTGCAGAGAGGATTGATGCAAATCTCATGAATGTTCCAATGGATATGTTAAAAGATATGCCCAAAGAATCATATCATAAAAAAATAGGAAAATTGAGAGATAAGATTAAAGGAAAATTAATTGTAAAGGAATATCCTACTGCAACTGCATCAACAAATAACTTTCGTGCATTGATGAACGAACTGAAGATCAAGAAGGGGTTTATACCAGACATTTTATTCATGGACTACTTAAACCTTTGTACATCAACAAGATACAAGAATAACATTAATGCAGGATCTTATTTTGTAGTCAAGGCCATTGCAGAAGAACTAAGAGGACTTGCGGTAGAATGGGATCTTCCTATCGTATCTGCAACTCAATTGAATCGAACAGGGTTTATGTCAACTGATGTGGGATTGGAAGATACTTCTGAATCGTTTGGACTTCCTGCAACTGCTGATTTCATGTTTGCATTGATTTCTACTGAAGAACTGGAAGAACATAATCAGATCAAAGTCAAACAACTCAAGAATCGCTACAATGATCCTGTCAAAAATCGAAATTTTGTGGTTGGAATAGATCGTGCAAAGATGAAACTATATGATGTGGAAGAAGAGGCCCAACAAGAGTTAAATACAGACCCGAAAGAAAAAGAAGGAAAAGTGATTAAAAAACCAAAATCTGGTGCAATGACTTGGGATAAATTCAACGAAGAAAAGAAGAGATCTGGACTTGAGAAAATAGTTGTTTAAGTTCTATTGGTTATAAATATATGAAGAAAACTATTTTTCACAGAAATTTAAATTTTTTAGAGGATTATAACTATGTCTGCTGCTAGAGAGATTGCAAATTTAAGATCCATTCCCACCAATGGAAACATATTACTAGATTATACTGCTGGAGATGCACTTACTTCTGGTGGAACTTGTAACATCGCTGCAGGACTAAACGCATTAGGTGCAGCTACAACTGGTGACGATAATGTTGCGATAGGACGCCTTGCACTTGGTGCAGGAGTAACAACTGGTGGTGTTAATATTGCAATCGGTGCAACTGCTGGAGATGCTATAACATCTGGTGCTTGCAATATTGCAATAGGACTAAACGCATTAACTGCGGCTACCGATAATTGTGGTAGTATTGCAATCGGAAGAAATGCACTCGCCGTATCAGATGGTGTCGGAGATGAAAATATAGCAATAGGTACAGTTGCGATGGGTGGTGCAGATGTTTCTGGTGCTCAAAATATTGCAATTGGTTCAACAGCAATGGATGCACTTACTTCTGGTGCTTATAATGTTGCAATAGGAACAGATGCATTAGGTGCTGCAACAGATAACAATGATAATATTGCAATCGGTAGGGCTGCATTAGGTGCATCAGTCAATGATGGAGATTTTAATATTGCAATAGGTTGTCTTGCAATGGGTGGTGAAGATGTTTCTGGTGCTGATAATATTGCAATAGGACAAAATTCACTAGATAGATTAACTACTGGTACTGCTAACATTGCGATTGGATTAACTGCGGCTACACAAACTGATAATGGTAATTGTAATATTGCAATAGGAAAAGCTGCATATGCTGTATCAGCAAATGATGGAGACAATAATATTGCTATTGGAACAACAGCAATGGGTGCTGGAGATACTTCTGGTGACAGTAATATTGCAATTGGAACAACTGCAATGGATGCGTTGACTACTGGTGCTTGCAATATTGCAATAGGAGATAATGCATTAGGAGCTGCTACCGATAACCACGAAAATATTGCAATAGGTAAATCGGCTCTCGCTACATCAAATGGTGATGGAGACAACAACATTGCGATAGGGAATCAAGCACTAGGTGGTGCAGATGTTTCTAATTGTAATAATATCGCAATTGGTTCAGTTACAATGGATGCGCTCACAACTGGTGCTTGTAATATTGCAATGGGGATAGGCTCATTAGGTGGTGCTACTATTGCAAATAGAAGTATTGCAATAGGTGAAGGTTCAATGTTGGATATTACTACTGGTAACTTTAACGACAATATAGGAATTGGAAGGCATACATTAAGAGGGTCATCAAGTACTACTAACTCTCATTGTAATGTTGCAATCGGACAATCAGCAATGTACGCAGTAACTTCTGGTGGTTTCAATGTGGCCGTCGGGTCTAGTACTCTTGGTGCTATTACTTCTGGATCTGCTAATGTGGCCATTGGAAAAGATGCAATCAAAGCAGCTACTATTGGTGTTAATAATGTTGCAATTGGTTGCTGTGTAATGGCCGGTGTTACTACTGAACAAGTAGATAAAAATGTTGGAATAGGGTCAAATGCACTATACGGATCAGCATCAACTACTGGTGATGAGAATGTTGCAATTGGAACAGATACATTGTATGCGATAACTACTGGTATTAAAAATATTGCGATTGGATTGCAGGCAGCAGATGCATTGACTACTGGCGGTGAAAATATTGCAATTGGCCCAAATGCATTTGGTGCTGGTACTGAAGGTAGTGGTAATATTGCAATTGGTAATGGCCCAATGAATTCAGCAGTAACTGGTGGTTGTAATATTGGAGTGGGGCATGCTGCATTGGATGCATTATTAGGTGGTACTCGTAATGTTGCGATGGGAGTAGATGCATTAGGTGCAGTAACTTCTGGTAATGATAATATTTCATTCGGTTATCGGGCGGGATGTGCTGTTTCATCTGGACATAATAATATTTCAATTGGTTGTGAAGCGGGTACTGGTAATTCAACTGCAAATTTTATTATTAATATTGGAATGGGAGTAAATAATACGACTGATTCAACAGCTTGTATCGGCGGAGGTTGTGTCATGGCTTCAATATTTACTGCAACATCTGATTGTCGTTCTAAGAAGGACATAAAAGACCTTTCTTACGGATTAGATTTTATCAATCTTCTAAGACCAGTTTCCTATAAATGGAAACCACAAGAAGATAAGTTAGACAAAGATGGCAATTTGATTGAAAAAGGAGAAAGATACCATCGTCATCAAAGAACAATGTTTGGTCTTCTTGGTCAACAAGTCAAAGAGTCATTGTCTAAGTTAGGATTGGGATACAATGATTTTGCTGGTTATCAAGATAAAGAAGAAGAACATGGCCCGTCTGGATGGAAACCATCTTATACTGAAGAAAACAAAACAGTCAGTTTAGCATATGATGATTTCATTGCACCTCTCATCAAATCGGTGCAGGAATTATCTGCTGAGGTTGACTCTCTGAAAAAGCAGTTAAAAACGACTTAGATATATAATTTACTTTATTATTAACAACTTGAAACGAAAACTTAATGAACACATACATTATTGAAGGCGGCATTGGGAAACAAGTCGCCTTCACAGCGATTATAGATGCACTTGTGAAGAAGGATAAGGAGAAGATTCAAGTACACTCTCCTTACGTTGACATTTTCGGTGGAAACACTAATGTCAAATTTGCGCTAGATGCAAATACAATACATCTTCAAGATAAACGCATACTAGATTCACAAAACATCTGTTATTGTGAACCTTACAAGGCCAATTTTATCAAGGGTGAATACCATATCATTCAAAGTTATTGCAAACTCTTTGGTGTGAAATACGAAGAGAAGATGAGGCCGAGAATGTACACAGACCACTACAAAGAAGGTGCAAAAAAGATTGCAGGAGATGATGATTTTATTGTGGTTCAATTCTCTGGTGGACAAGCACCAGCAGGTTTCAATCCAGGCAATCCTTACAATAGTAATGACCCTTCAAGAAACTATCATCCGTTTCTTGCACAAAAGGTAATTGATCGTATCAAAGAAAAATATGAGGATTTGAAGATATTGAACTTCTCTCTTCCTAACGAACCAAAATACGAACAGACAGAAAAACCAGAACTGATGCCTTTTGCACAATGGCATGAAATCCTCAAACTTCCAAACTGCAAAGGGTTTATTTCGGTTGATTCTTGTCTGAATCATTTCGCACGGAGTGCTGGAAGAAAAGGTGTAGTAATTTGGGGAGGCACAAGATGGCCTCAATTTGGATATAAAGACAATATAAACATTAACAAGTGGTGGAAAGAATGGGATGATTGGGATAACGAAAGTTTTGAGCCTCAAGATCCAAGAAACATCATGGTAGAACCAAGAGTGGTTGTAGACAATCTTGATAAGATTTATGGAAAGGAACTGATAAAATGAAATTCAAAAATGCAATTTTTATAGACCAAAAGTTTATGGAGACAGTTGCGAAGTGTAACGAATACGAAGATTGGGAGCCAAAAGGCGCATACTGGTTCAATCGGTTGGTAAAGAAGTTGCGATCTGCACAAGAAGATTATAATGATACAAGAGAAAAATTAGTCAAGAAATATGCAGACGAACCAGATGAAGATGGAAATGTAAAAGTCGCACAAGTCCACGTTCATGCATTCTCAACTGCAATGGGAGAACTTCTCGAAGAAGAGTTTGAGATTGAAGGAATTCGTCCAATCAAGTTTCCTTCTGGACTAAAACTTTCACCGATTGAAATGGGATTGATGGAAGAAGTTGTGGATATGTCAGAGTTTTTGGATGAAAATGAGGATGAATGAAACTCAATCAAATATAATGAGATATTAAAATCTTTTATGATATAAATAAAAGAAAAAGTATAATTTTTTAGGAGAAAAAAGTGTCGGATAATGATATTGAAATAAGAGGCACCAGTTTTACATTTAATAGAACTGGGTCAACAAACGTATCGGGAATTAATGCTTACTATAATTTCGATAGTTTTGGATCGATGACTTATTCAACTACTGCTAAACAATTGTTTTGGGTTTGTGCAGTTCAAAGTTCTCATCCAGCTGGAGGAGGGTATTATACAGTATCTGCTTACTATTTAGCTCAACGTAATATGTATTCAGGTGGTTGGACAGAAGATTGGTTAGAAAGTAATGCAACGAGTGGTCAAGGGACAACTACTTCTATTGGACATCATAGAAGTGGTACTACTTATAATGCTAGTTTAGCGGAAAGTTATTCTGCTAGTACTTATTCTATGGCGTGGCAATTAGGAATGGGTGGTTCTGGTACTGCTAATGCCGGTTGGAATGGATGGGCTTATGAAATCACATCCTATCCATAAGAAAGGGAAAAAATGGCAATGACTGCAGCATTAAGATTAGAATTTGTGAGAGCTACAAGAGATCGATTGCTTTATATTACAGATACGTTAATGCACGATGACAGACCAGATGTAGATCTAGCTGAACTTAAAAAATATAGACAAGCTCTAAGGGATATTACAAAAGAAAAGATAGGCTCTGATGAAAATGGCCATCCAGTAATAACATTTCCCACAAAACCTCAATGCGTAAAAGATGTTGAATTAAATTTTGCACCTCTTACAAAAGATTTTCAACGAAATTATATAATCCCATCATGGAATCCGCCAATTAAATAAAAGAAACAATGCCGTTATATCATTTTATTTGTGAAAATTGCAGTTACGAATTTGAAGAACTTCTACCTTACTCCCAAAGAGGTAAACCAACTGCTGAACCTTGTCCCGATTGTGCTGGAAAAGTAAAGTCAAAAATTACTAACGCAAGTTATCATTCTAAAGATACTGTATATAATGCACCAGAAGGCAAAGCAATGCAATTAGCAGAAAAACAATTAGGTAAAAGAATCAATAATGTTGTACCAGCAAGTGACATAATTTCAAACGCACATGATCCAATAAAATACAGTAAAATAGAAAATGTTGTAAAAGGAAATATTCCAGATCCAACATATTTTAATACGAATAATCAAGGACAACCTACTGATTATTATAAAAAAGATAAATCTGGGAATAAAGTACCAATTCCCAATCCATAAAATTAACTAAGTGAAAAAATATGAAAAAAAATATATTATGTTTCTTTCGTGCAGGATTGGGGGATTTCTATCTTAGTTTCCCCCCCCCTTTGCACTTTAAATTTCTCCCCCCATTTTTCAATGTATCTCTCCAAATAAATATTGTTATAATATAATAACAATAGGAGAGTTGAATGCCTGCATTAAGCAAATCAGACATGACAAAAGATGCAGGGAAAGGCCCTTATGCAGGACAATCTAGGGTCGCAATTATATCTTTGAAAATTAAAGATAAAAAACCATTCATTATTGGTAAATCATCTAGTGGTAAAAAGGTTATAGGAAAATCATACAATCCTAAAACTGAAACTCTAATATATTATACAAATCCTACCACAATATCCACAACAACAAGAAGTAATATATTCAAAGATCCAGATTTTGGTGGTGGTTCTGGTTCTGGTGGTGGTGCAGAAGATACAAAACTTACAGAATCACTTCAATGTTTTTACTGTGCATATGTTTTTAAGAAAAAACAAAAAATAAAAGAAACAAATCCACCAACTGATAAAGAATTAAAAACTGTCACTAAAGGATTGTGTTATACCACAAAATCTTTAGAAGAGTGTTTAGAAAAAGGGCCTGTAGATTGGATAGAGAATAAAGTTTATATTAAAACTGCAAATGCATTATATGCAAAATATGGAACAAAATTTAGAGGTACAGTCACATTTCATCGTGCAGGGCCTGGATCTGGTGGTGGTTCTAAATTCATGGGCAATATCTACGATGCCAAAAAGATTTGTCAAAAACTTGATAAAGAATCTGGCAATACACAGGCGCCTGGTTCATTTTCTGATGATAAATGGAATCCTGGCGACATTTGGATGACTTCTCTTACTTCACCAGAAACACAAAAACCATTACATGACTATACATCAAGCTGGGGAGAGTTGAAAAATCAAGTTCAACTTTTAGCGGATACAGGTAAAGTATTAGGTATTTCTCTTAAAAAATTAAGAAATGCTAGGGTACATGAATATAATAAAAAAGATGCAGTTAAAAAATTATACGAATATAAAGGGTTTATATTTGGAAGAAATGGTGATTTTTTTAGTTCTAATGACATATATTTAAAAACTTCAGACAATGAAATACAATTAAGAACATTTAATGAAACTGCTGCGTGGCAGGGAGAGATAAAAGGAGTTAGTGCAGCCGGCGGTAAAGTTGGTGGAGGAAATATTAATTTTTATTTGAATGAAATATTTGATAAGAAAATTTTTAATAATACTGAAGCTGAAATTCTATCTGAATCAAGAGGGAATTCTGCTATCAATGTAATGTATCCTTTATATGAAAAATATAACAAAGAACAAGATGGTGTGAATATTTCAACATTATCAAAAGAAGAGTTTGCAAATGCTCTAACTGAAAAAAATAGTGCTGCATTTAATATGTCTAAATTAATGGGATTGAAATTTCTTGATGCATTTCTTTCTACGAGAGTTAATAAGAGAGATGAATTTATTACTAAGATGTATTTGTATGCGGCTAGTTCTACTGAACAAAGTAGTTATTTTGTAAAACTTTCAGATTAGGAATATGGATTTAAATCAACAAAATATAATAAGACAAGGGATTGAAATACAATTTCGACATAATCTATATAAAGATATAAAGTTCCCTTTTTTACAATCAATTGGAATCAATCATTTATTACAAGGATTTCAAAATGAAGAAGTGGGATTTGTTGGTGTTCTTCATATGTGGTGGGTAAATGAAGACAATGGAATTCATTATCTTGATCCTAAAAAGAGTGCAATAAAAATTAAAGGAATATGGAAATCTGAATGGTTAGACACAAATCAAGAGGCCATAGAGATAATACAAAAAATACAAAATGATTCAATCATAGATACAAATAAATTGATTGAAGTTTTTAATAATGATATGAAAAATAGAATGGACAAAAAGGTACAAAAAGAAATAGAAGAGCAACTTAAAACAAGATCGGGAATGAAAGAGAAAGAAGAAGAGAAAAAAATTCTATGGAACTAAGTATTACAGAAGAGGCCGCAGAAGAGTTTCATAAGTCAGTAAAGGATATCGAACCAACACCATATCTCAGAGTAGGTGCAAAACCAGGCGGATGTTCTGGTTGGACATTTGTTTTAGAAACAGATGATAATGTAGATTCTACTGATAGTTTATACGAAGGTTATGGTGTTCAAATGCTTATTAATACAGAACAACATGAAAATATAATAGGTGATTTGATGGTAGATTATAATAAGGAAAATTTAGTAGAACAGGGTTTTGTATTTCGCCGTACAAAAATAGGATCAGTATGTGGATGTGGGGAGTCATTTACTCCAATCAATAGTACAAAAAAAACTTTAGGTTGGTAACTATGAGTTCTAATAAAATGAATCAAAAAGAAAAGAATGAATTTTTACGTGCATTAATCGGAATGAGGGATGAAATGAAAAAGTCCAGAAAAGGAAAAAAACTTAGTAAAAAAGAGCTAGATGTTCGTATTCAAAACAGAACTCTTGATAAAATGCATCTGAAATTAAAACAATATGGTGATTTAAATATGTTGCCGTATATCGAAATACCAGAAGTAATGCATACTGAAAAGTATGGAAATCTTGTATTTCGGATTGATCATGAAAACGGCGGAATCAGAGTATTAAAAAGAATTTATCAATGGGATTCTGATAAGGATGATATAGATGACGAATGACTATTACGAAGAACAATGGAAAAGGTTTCGGAAGTCCTATAATGTGAAGAACAAGTATCATGATTTGGTGGGAAAACATTCATCATTCATGGATTATAGAATAGAAGCTACTGATTGGAATGAAAAGATGCTAACAAAGATGCACAAGACGATAAGATTAGAAGGTCAGCCGGTATCAACTAAAGATTTTAAATGAGTAAAAAGAAAGTAGGTAAACGAAAACGCAAAGGGTGGAGAAAAAGAAATCCACGTTGCACATTATGTACTCAAATTCGATGGATGGGAAATATAAAGGGGAGGCATCCAATGTCACTATTACGACAATTGCAGAAAGAAAAATATGAAAAAAACTAGACACGAAGGGGATGAGGGAACAGTTTCTTTTTGGATTTTCATGAAGGCCCTGTACAAAGATGAATGATACGGAAGTCATTGTTAAAAATTCTTTGATTATAAAGGGTCAATGGAAATTAATTCATGAAGATGGTACAGAGGAAATTATCTCTGGTAAAAGATCATTTTGCAGATGTGGATTATCAAGTGCGATGCCGTTTTGTGACCAAACACATCGTAGTAAAATGAAATGGGTTAAAGTAACAGAAAAAGATGAAAATGGATATTGAAAATAGTTGCTTTAAGGGAATGACTCATGATCAAATATTGGATGCAATACGATATGGATTGCGATATTTGACAACTACTGATTTGGTGAATTTGCATTCTGACATTTCAGAAGTGCAAATAAAAAGAACTCATATACAAGAAGAAAAGAGGAAAGAATTGGAAAATGGCAAAAAGATCTAGTTATGGTATAAGTCAAAAAAAATTAAAACCTAAACCAAAAAGAACTTCTATAGGAATATCTAAAAATTCCAGACCTAAAAATAAACACAAAAAAGCAAACTGGAAACGATATCGGGGCCAGGGAAAATGAGGAATGGTGTTACAAAAGGCAGGAATAGATTTTGCAAATGAAATTTGTAAAAATGACCCAGTAAGGCCCAATTTACCTATCGGGTGGAGAGTTGCTCCTTGTTGGAGAGAAGTATTCTATTTGCCATTTACTTATTATAGTTCATCAGAAGACAGATATCATAAATCAGTTGATGCAGTTCTTTGTGTTGCACATTTGAATGACATTCCAATAAACGAGGATGAATTATTATCATTTGGTCATGGAAATGTTTCTGTATTTTATTCGGTATGGTCGAATCGAAAAGGTCAAGGAAGACAAATATTATTTGATACTATGGATCTATTGAAAGGACAACATACAAATAATCGGTATGTCACGATGAGTCCAAAAACAGAAATGGCCATGAAATTTCATTTGAGTAATGGTGCAGAACTATTACAAGAAAATCCTCTAACTTATAATTTTGAGTATAAGTAATGAACCAAAAAACCGAAGATGAACTTGCACATGAACATTTACTTAAACGAGAAGAAGAAATTGTTTATGGTGGAATGAATTCTGTTGAACCATATCTGAAAAATATTTGGATAGAAATAGAAAAAATAAAAGAAAAAATAGAAAAAATAGAAAAAAATATAGGAGAAAAATAAATGTGGACAATAAAATATTGTGGGTCTTGAAATTATAGACCACAAGCAGAAAGTATTTCCGCTCAAATTAATTTACATTTACCAGACACTTGTGAAATAGAGGAAGGTAAAACAGGACAATTTGAAATTTTTCATAGTGGTGAGTCATTTATGAAGGCAGGACATGGAAATTTTTTTAGTTTTGAGGATATTAAGAAAAAATTATCGGAAGATGGGAAAACTTATTTTGATTTAGATTAATTTTTGGAGGTCATATGAATATTTGGGTAGAATACTGGAAAAAAGAAAACAGAATTTCTAAGAATAACCACGCACAAATGAGAGAAAATTCAAAGTGGGTGGAGCCGGATAAAAAAGACATACAAAAAAGATTCTGTCAAACAAGAAAAGATGCAAGTAAATTTGCACAAAGTATGCAGGAACAAGGATATCATGTAAGTATTAAATCAGATGGTATGGGAAATTTTAGATAAAGGAGATTTAGTTAAATGGTTGCATATTCGCATTTGTCGATGATACCTTTTGTGATTTTAGCAATGTCTATGGTTAGGTTGATGATAAATTATAGTTCATTATTGGCCAAAAATTACAATGACAATCCGAATGATGATGTTATATTTTACTGGCCGCATACTGCAATGAGTTTTATAACATTTTTTACTATTATATTATTCTGGTGGACTTCTTATCCGTTGAGAGATTTAGAATATTTTTCAAATGAAGGGTGGAATTTATTTACGTTTTTACTTTATCTTTCAGTACCATTTTTATTTTTTATGGTAACAGAAGTAATTGCGCCACAAATGGAGGAACATAGAGAAAAAGATGTTAATTTGAAGGAATATTATTACGACAATCATAAGGTCATACTAGGACTAGCTGTTGCGCTGCAATGCTGCCTTATCGGAAATCTTTTCGTGTTTTTTCAGGGGGAACTATTTTCCCTGAAGGTATTGGGAAGGGTTATAATGCTGGCCATTATGACTCCAATGATATTCAGTAATAATAAAAGATTACATGAAATAGGTATGACAATCTTTTTTCTAGGATTTATCTATACCATAATAAAATATCATATTTACCCTGTCATATAAAAAAGAAGAAGAAGAGGACATGAAAAAGTTTTTTGAAAGTGCAAAAGAGGGTTGGGAAAACATTTGGTTGCCCCGAATACAAGAAGGAAAGACCAAAATAGAACTGGAAAGAGACAAGAGATACGAAGCCCGATGGGTCTGGTATCATACAATCCTTGCAGTTTTTCTTGGAATAGACACAATTCTTTTATTGTGGATTGCAATTGTTCTGACCATAGGTCTATCAAACTAATGGAACTCACAGAAGATGCTGCAAGTACTCTGAAACATTACATGGAGAAAGAATCTCCTGTACCAAAGTTTGTGCGGTTCGGGGTCAAGGCGGGAGGATGTTCTGGATTTACTTATACGATTGGATTCGATAGTAAACACAGAAAATTTGATCTGGAATTCAAAACGTGTGGTATAAAATTACTGGTAGACAAGAAAAGCCATTTGTACGTAAAAGGAACAACGATAGGATGGAGTAACGAACTGCAAAACAAAGGATTCAGATTCGACAATCCATTTGCAAAGGGAACTTGTGGATGCAGGACTTCCTTTATGATAGATATACCTAACAATAATAATACTAACTCTTCACCAGATTGGATGAACTGAAATGAAATCACAAAAACCTAAATTAATAATGGTTGACATTGATGGTACAATATGTCAGAATAGAGATGATCTTAGAGAAGAAGAATTG
>VTLG01008419.1_pt1 | contig 12195 bp, 12 predicted proteins | sample 4694571 | NCBI WGS metagenome assembly VTLG01 (sample SAMN12604809, study PRJNA352737) | marine metagenome | biome: ENVO:00000447; feature: ENVO:00000209|ENVO:00000569|ENVO:01000036; material: ENVO:00002151; isolation source: viral sequences binned using virsorter ... | reverse complement strand
CTGACTTTTGCAAACCATCTGCTGCTGTAATCTGACCGGCTCCCGAAAACTGCGCTATGGTCAAATTATTTGTCCCTACGACAGCAGAACCAGAGTCCGATGTGCAAACAAAGCCATTATCTGCGTTTACTGTTCCTTGCTCTACAAAAGTAAAGAAACCAGCAGCGTTAGCACCAGTAGCTAAATCTGCTGCCCTTGCTGGAGAAGACCCGACTACGTAAATACCATTCTGACTTGAAGTACTTTGGTCTTTAACCAATACTCGATCATTTGTAGATAACGTAACTCCGTCTAGCGTGTCTCCGTTATTAAGTGCAGTAGATATTGTTATGTTTGCTGTTGTTGCTGCTACGCACGAATCTTTAACATCAAGTCCTTGTGATGTAGCTTCTACGAAGCCCTTTGTCGCTGCATCTTGTGTATTAACCGGGTCAGCTAAGTTTGTAATATTCTGCGAGTTAAATGAAACTGATCCTGTAGGAACAGCCATTTGATTAAGTGTGTTTGTCCTAACTCCTGTATCGAAGTCGCTTATCTTTGTATGCGCTATGGAAGGAATATCCTCGCTTACTAATGCCCGGAACGTAGGTGCAGCAGCACTTCCAGACGCAGCACCAGCTAAAACATGATTTGTTGTTCTTGTTGTATCTGTATCAAAAAACTTACCCTTACCACCGATAGCGTTGATAGTAGTTGCAGATCCTCCAGAGCCGCCGGTTCCTATACCAATATATAAAACTTGATTACCTTCACTAAATGCTAATTCCGCATTTTCTAGTGTGGTTGGTGCTGATGATCCTGTGGATCTTTTTATGCGGATTGTGTTAGCCATAGTTTAAAAAGAACCTCCATCGACAAGGTTTTCTACAGTACGAGTTGCATCTGCTTTAAATGTAGCAGAAGTAGAGTCATAGTAAACAACAGAATTATTTACTTTAGCAGAATCATTTAAAGTTGCTCCTGACGTTGTAAACGCTGGGCCGGCTGGGCCGGCAGTCGCAACAGTAATAATAGTTGGATCACCTTCGTTTACAGTAACAGTATTTTTTGTTGTTGTGACGTTAACAGAAGTCATTAAGATGAATAACCCTCTGACATAGTTATAACACCTTCAAGGTAGTATTCTCGCAATCCGTTTGTATCTACAAGCAATACATCGTAATAGAGTGTATTAGTTTCAAAAGTAGCGGTTTGTGTATCAGTTAACGAAATATCAACTTTACCTAAAGCTCTGCTTGTATAAGTAATTGTAAAATCCGCATATTTTATATTTCTTCCCTCATCCCAACATTGTGCAATAACTGAATATCCAGTTAAATTAATTGCATTACTATCTGAGTCTTTAAAAATAAGTTGCAAAGAGAAGTCTGCTCTTCTTTGCATAGTAATATTATATGTACCGGGTTGTATTGCCATAATTAAATTTTAATAATGTACATCATAGCTACGTTTCGTGGTCTTGATTCATTACCACCTTGATTACCTATTGATGTTGAGGTTGAAACAGATATTCCTGTTGTCGCTGTAAACATTCTATCTGCATTACCACTATCTTTTAAACCAAAAGCACCACCACTACTAATAATAGAACCCATATTAAAGTTTAAATTGTGTTTGTGACCCGGGTCAGTAACAGTTGACGTAGAGTTAGCTGAGTGATTGTGTGATGCGTTTTGTGAGCCTTGAGAAGTTGCTATAGACCTACCAGTATCAGCATTTCTACCATTATCAAAGCCTCTTACAAATTCACCACGCAAATCAGGAAGATTAAAAGTACTAGACCCATTACCTGTTCCATAAGCAGTTCCAATAACAGCGAACAAAGCAGAATAAGTTGTTCTACTAACTGCCGCACCATTACATTCTAAATATCCAGAAGGAACAGAAACTACAGCCATAGCAAAAACAGAGCCAGTAGGAACTCCAGCTACAATTTCAAATGATAAATTACCAGATCCATCGGTCTGCAAAAAACCACCATTTGTTATAGAAGATGGAAGAGTTAAAGTAAAATTATTTGATATAGTAGCTGGTGATTTTACCTTAACTGAATTACTGCTATTAGCATCTGAAAAAATAATTGATCTTTGACTTAATAATTCAATTCCATCTGATTGAAAATTTACAGCTTCAGCATTTGAAACACTTACGCCAATTCTATTAGAACTAGGTTTAAAAAATCCAGTTGTAGTATCACCAAGATTTATTGATGGATTTGAAGTCGAACCAGCACCAAAAGATAAAGCTCCTGTCATAGTACCGCCTGTTCTTGGCAGTAATCCTAAGTTTGCAGAATCAACCGAGCCAACAGTTGTATATCCATTATTAGCTGCATTTCTTATTTTTAAATTATTACTATCTGCCGTATCGACATAAGGCATAAAAGGCTCTGGATTTGAAGGATCAGAACCACCACTATTAAGAGTTTTTATTGCGTCAAAAACTGAGTTCATGTCACTCCGGACGCTGGCTCCAGAGGCATTGGCTATATTATAATCCGCAACTTGGCTCATCTAAATAGTTTTCTCCATATTAAACACCTTTACCATATCCTACCGCAGAAAATGTGAAAGTTCTATCAACAAAACTAGAACCATTTTTAATAGTTACAGTAAATCCTGTACCAGAAACATTAGTCACAGTAAAGAAATCACCTGATTGGGCATTTTGAATTGTTATACCGATAGAAGGTAAGTAAGCATTAGCTCCTCCTAAAGATGAAGTGCCGACAAAAAATGGAGTACCAAAAGTTATAGATTTACCAGACGAAGATGTACCAGAAGATTGTGGTGCGGTAGATGTAGTTCCTCCTGTCTGATAACTTTGCTCTGTCCTTGATTGAAACTCTGCAACAAAACCAGCTTGTTGTACGTTCATATTCTGTGCTGTATTTGTAGTTTCTAAAATAAGTTTAAATTTGAATCTACGACCTTTAAATGTTCCATTTGCAAAATTATTAAACGATCCAAAACTGCCTGATGCTGTTTGTGATGTTGCTACTTGTATTTGTGTATTTGCCTCATCTGCTGCTGCACCATCAAAATTATTGTCAGTAGCATAATCATCCCAAAAAGACCCTGCTGGTATTAGTGTCTCTATATCTGATCCTATATTAAATCCAACTGCCCTAAGAGTTCTTTTAAGATCTAAAGAAAACACATCTCCAAGATCCACAACAGAAGCAAACGCATATTCTCCTGTGCTATTTGAAGCTGGATTTGTAAGCTGTAAAGCACTTGCAGTATTGCTAAATGTTGTATTTGTTTTTGCTCCGCTAAATGGTGTACTTAATAAATCTTCTCTTTGAGTTAATATACTTTGCGTATCAATAAGATCTGGTAGATCCATGATAATACTTGTCTCTCCTTGACTAAAACGACCACCATCATCTTGGAACTTTAAAATATATTCACCTTCTAAAGACGGAACTACTGCATCTGTAGTATTACCAGCAAGTGCAGTTATAAGGTCAACTGAATTTTGAAATGTGCCACTACCATCAGTTAAATTACTATGCCTTACATATACTCTTCCACCATGTATAACGTCTGCATCAGTAGATTTATTCCATCTTAATCTTACTAATTTATTTGTTATAGGCTCAATAGAGAGATTTTCAACATTACTTGGAGGAGTGGTTTTACCTTGTGCGTTAAATGTTAAATCTGTTGATGTAGCAGATAATAATAAAGCTGCATTATAGGAAAATACTTTAAATTCATATACACCAGCCTCTGTGTTAATTAATTCAAAATCAGTTCTAAAGACTATCTCACTTACCCAGTTTGTGTTATTGAATCTATATTGAACAAGGTATTGACTAACACCTGTAACTCCTACCCAAGTAACTATAAGCTTAGTTATTGCAAGTGCGTTTATAACAACTGTACGTTCTAATGCTGATAAATTGCTTGGCGGATTTTTTGGTTCATTTAATAATGATATATTTCTTGCTGGCAAGCTTATACCTTGCTCAATATTTGCATATTTACCAGCAATATATGTTAAAGCTGATATTGAATAATTAATACCATCTTGCTCTTCTACTGATACAACTCTAAAAGTTTGACCAACTAAAGAATCACTTTCTAATAACCAAATAGTATTAACATTTGGTGTGGTTGATAATGCAGAACTAAGTGTTATCACAAGTCCTGATATACCTGTTATAGGTTTTGTTTCTATAGACCCATCAGGCATTATTACACTTATTTTTTGATTACTACCACCAAACGTATCTAAACCTTGTTCATCATCTACTGTTATTTGAGTTGTTGTTGCAGCAGCAACTCTTCCTGATCGTCTTGCACCTCCACGAACAGGATCATTTATGGTAATAACAGAACCCGGCCTAACTATAGCTCCAGCATCCATAGAAGTAGAAAAATTTACCACCTCAGATTCTTGATTTTCACTAAAGATTATTGCTTTTCCTAAACGCTGCGCTTGACCACGACTTGTGCAAGCAAATGCTTTTACATCTTTTTTTACTATTCCAATCTTAGACTGCAATGATGTATCTTCTACAATCTCAAAATCCATCTCTCTACTATCCATATTGAAATAACTAACACTTACAACAGAATGTCTTTGTTTTAAACTTGAACCTGTGTAGTTAAATCCTTCTGAGGTAACATTTGCCAAGCTGAATAAATAACTAGAATCTGTCGGTCTGTCTTGTGTAATTGTTATAGAACCAGCAGACCATATAGCAATACACCTCATAACAGTTGCCAAGTCTTTTATTAAATCAAAAGCTTCTTTAGATGACTGAATATTTACATTGCAACTAAATCTTGCCTCTTGTCCTCCTTGACCATCAGATACTAATTCATTTGCATATTTACTAGCTGCAACAAAACTAAAAAGATCAAGATTTGCATCTGTAATATGTGTACCAAATCCGTATCTTTCAGTAGTCAAAAGATCAAGAAGAATCATTGCAGGGCAACTACACCATACGGCTGCCCCCATTGTTCCGTTAAATATATAATTAGGTGGGTATTGTATTCTTCCAGTTGCATTATCAATGCTTGGTGTCCCAGATCCACTAGCACCAGCACCCGGTATTCTTACCTTGACTCCACGAATACGGAAAGCACGTTTTGGTATAGAACTAAACTGCTCAGAGTCTATCCTTAAACTCGTATATGCACTATTTGGGTAAGTTTGTGCATCATCTACAATTTCGCCAAAACTTGTCCAAGTAAAAGCATCAATTAGGCTTGAGGATGTGCTATCTGCTGTAACTCTTACAACTCTTATATCAACAGGAAATGCTCCTGTAACATTGACTCTATATTCTTTTTGATAAGCATCAGCAGTCCTACCTGTAATTGTGTCTGATATAACATCTGAGTAACCACCACTATTATATTGAACTTGTATTTTTAAAGAAACAGAAGATCCAACTAAATCACCATTGTCTTTTGCTTCTTGTAACTGTGGAAAAGTAATAGTTACTTTTATAGCATCAACATTTGTATTTGTTATCTGTCTTGTTACAGCAGATGATGAAGAAACTGTCACTCCAACTGCTGTTGTTGATTCGCTGCTAACTATACCCGGTATAGATGTCTGGTTTGCTGTGCCAAATCTAGGAGTAAAACCTACACCTTGAAAATTAAAATCTGCATCGGCTGGACTAGCAGAATTAGCTGTAGATTTTAATATTGGAGTCTCGTTTAAAAATACATCTTTCAATGCTGCATTGTTATATGCAGTTGAACCTTTTGTTCTATTCTCTTTTGATGCTGTTGCAAAGCCCTCTATCTCTCCTTCTGAAATAAGATCTTGTATAGTTGCAAACTGTCTACTATTTAATGTATCAGGCGCACGATAAGGAGTAGGAGGAGTAGGTGGTGCGCCACCAGAACCTTTAATAATTTTATCTGTCATGCTTGTACCTGATCTGTATCAATACCAGCAGAGATGACTACAGATCCAGTTATAACTTCTCCATATACAATCGGATGTGCAGTTCCGGCTCGACTTGTATTTTGCACCCCAGAAAAACTAAAAGATATTCTTGGGTCATCTTCTGGCATCTCAGGTTTTGGCATAGGGAACAACATTTCTGAAACTCCATTTAAAACTAAACCAGCACCTATAGCACTTATAGCAGTTCCTATCTTTGTGGCGATACCAGCACCAGCCAAGCCTGCTGTACCAGTAGCTCCAAGTGCTTGTGTTCCAAACATACCAGCACCCGGAAACAAAAAACTAGCTCCTATTAATGCTGCTCCAAGTAAAATTCTTCCAAAAGGACTATTACCGCCAGCACCAGTAATCACAGGAACAATATGTATATCATCTTGACCTATAGGATTATGCAAGTCTTCTTTATCTACATCTTCTTTACCTACTAATACTTGATAATATTTATTTGCCATATATGCTTCTAATTTCGGAAAGTTAGTTACAAGAAACCTTACTGCTTCTGCTGGATTTTTTACAACAGCTTCTAATTCTTTATGACCTACAAACTCTGCAAGTTCTCCATACATTTTAACTTTCCGAAGCATAACGATACCTCTTTCCAGTACATTTTAATAGCCATTCGGAATATGGCTCTTTACAAGATAGTCTATCGGCTAAATGATGTAAAACCATATCACCAAGAAAAATAGCTACATGATTTAAAGTTGGGTGCATTATTGACATTAATAATACATCTCCTACTTCTGGTGGCTCATTGTTAGCAAGTTCTCTAAATCCTGTATCTTTAGCATATTTTTCAAATAATGGATTTTCTAAAAATTCTTGTGGAGTTATGGATCTTTCGTAATCAATAAGCTCTATATTTTTTTCTTGTTTATACCAATCACGAACTAAAGACCAACAATCAGTAATACCCCAAACCCAAGGTCTACCGCATAGCTCTGGTTTATATCCTTCTGGCCTTAACTCAGCCCATTGTTCTGTTTTTGGATTAACAATATACCAAGGCAAATTACTATGCTCACAACTTATTCGATCAGCTTGGCTTGGTGTAGGCGGTGTTATAGGGTGGCTATGAAAAATACCAATAATTTCTCCTAAATTATCCGCTTTTACATAATCTTCTGGATTTAAAATAAACTCTTGATAATTTGTTATGGCTAAATTTTGACAAGGAAAATATCGTTCTTTACCTTTTACATTCAACAAAAGACCAACTGCTTCTTTTGGATCTTGGTCTTTCGCATGAACCAATGCAGCATCTTTCCAATTCATTGATTAAACGTACCGATAGAAGGAAATAAGGATCTGGTGCATTGGCGTTTAGGTGATCTAATCCCAGCAAGATCAAAAACTGCTGCGAGTTCCCATGATACAACTTCTCTGTTTTCTGCTTTTTTACGATCTATATAATAAATTTCTTGAGGAAACTCTGCCGTAGGGTCTGGAGTACCAAATGGATTTGTTGCGCCAGAAAAATTAGCTGCATCTAAAAATCTTGCCATTGTTCTTATCCTTACAACTTTTGCTCCTGTAAGATCATTTCCAGCAGTTGTTTGATTTACAGTTAACAATATTGCTGAGATAGAAGGAGAACCCATATTGCTTACAGTTAATGTAGGGCGAGGTAGTTGTCCACGTTTATAAGCAAAACCTGTAGCTTGTACAGGAAATCTTAAATACTCGTTGCCATCCCATACAATTTTTCCATTTGCATCTAAATTTGTACCAGCATGAAACCTATAAACAGTAGTTGCACCATGCAAAGCATTATCTAGCGTTAACGTAAACAATTCAATAATTGCTGACGGATTAACTTTTTGTATATCACTAAAAACAGGATCAGTACTCATGCTGGCTCAAACACTTCTCTAAATGTTGCGTCAATATTTGCAAGAGTAGGTAAGTTAATAGTTTTTGTCCATTTTTCGCAAACAAACTTACTTGTTCCTGTTTTAGTAATTGATACGTTACCACTTGTAGTTGCGCCACTAGCTGCTGTTACAACAAAAACATTTGCATTAGTTACAGAAGAGACTATGTATGTGCCATCAGCAGAAGAACCAGAGGTGAAATCTATAACAATAGAATCCCCTGCAAATAACCTATGATTTGTAATTGTGATAGTTATTGTTGTACTACTTTGTGCGTAAGTCCCTGTTTTTGTAAAAGCTTCTCTTGGTGGAGCATAATCAAAACTTGCCTTATCAAAAGCACGTTCTTGTAAAAAGTAATCAATAGTATCAGCTTCTTCTTCAGTAATATTTTCCCACTTTAAAGTATATTGCCTTGGATTTTGATGATTTGGGATACCAAATATTAGACGATGTTCATATCCATCAGCAAAACGAACTATTCTAGTATTTGGTTGTTGATCTTTTTTAACGCTAAAACTAGGTTCAATAGATGGAAAAGTAGCCATTAACTAAGTAACCCTCCCGGCCTTTGTTGTGATATAAGTTCTGATTGTATAGCAGCAGCTAAAGCCCTACCAAATTCTTCTGATTGTGCAGAATCACCTTGTACAGAGCTACCAGAAGCATCTACGTTTACAACAATATTACCAACACCTCCAGAACTTTGCACTCCAAGTTTTCCATTAGCACCACGTTTTAAAGGCATAATGGCTTCCGGGCCAGCCTCGCCCATAAGCCCCATGCCGTTTGCCATTGGGAATAAAGTTGGTTTATTTACTATGCCTCCATAAGCGTATGGAACAATTTTATTCTTAGCAAAAACATTACCTTTAGCACTTGGTATAAGCTCGCCATTATTAAATACATTTCCATTTGCGCTGCTACTTCCTATTTTGATATTTGGAAATATTGCTTTAAACAAAGGCTGTACAACAGCGTACCTTACAAGCATCCTCGTCAAATCAGCAATAATAGAGTTCGCTAATTCTGTAAAGTTTAACTTTCCTGTCCTAACAAATTTTACTAAAGCATCTTCCATTCCTCTAAAAGCATTTACAAAAGCTTCTTCAGTTTGTTTTGCAAGATCAAATGCGCTTTTAGCAAAAGATTCTAAAGGTGAACTTTCTTTAGCACCATCATCACCACCACCTAAATCTTCAAAACCAGTTCCACCAGAAGTACCGCCCTCTGGAGCTTCTATTTTTGGTTTAATAACAAACATATTTTTTAAAGCTTCAGAATCTTGTTCAAAATTTTCTTTTGTATCTTTTAATCCTTTACTAACAATTTTTCCAACTTCGTCAAAATCTAATCTTAAGATTGCTTGTTGTATTAAAAACAAATCGGCTAAAGTTCTAATTAAAAATCTTACCCCTGCAACTGTTACATATGCAGCAGCACCTATAACTTTGAATGACGTAGCTAAACCATCCATTATTCCTTCATTCTCAGTTATTCCAAGTACAATATCACTCATCATTGATTGGAACGCAGCACCAATAGGTAGAACTGCTCTTCCTATTATTAGTTTAAAATTATCCATTTGTACTTTTAGTCTTTGGCCTGCATCAGCAGATGAATTAGCTACTTCTTCTGCTGTTTTACCAAAATCTATATTTAATTTTTCAGCAAATGCAATAACCTGATCTAACCCAACAACACCATCTCTTAAGTCTTTTTGTAAGTCTTGCAAACTACTACCATTAGCCTCTGCAAATTTCACAACAGCACCAGCTAATCTTTCACCTAACTGCCCTTGTAGTTCTTCCGCAGACACTTTACCTTTACCAAAAATCTGCGACATGGCTCGTATCGCAGATTGTACGTCTTCTGCGTTACCACCAGTTGCCTTAATCGCTTCTGAAACACCAACAAATACTTTTCTAGCATCTTCTATAGTTCCACCAGAACCTAAAACAGAAGCAGCTAACGTAGTAAATTGTTTAGTAGATGCAGCTATAGGTACATTTAATCTTTTTGAAGTTTCTGTAATTATTGCTAAACCTTTTTCAAAAGTTTCTTGATCTTTCGTTACACCCATTAAGGCAATTTCTAGTTTCTGTATTTCTGATGCGTATGTAGCAGCATCAGCAGCAAATGTAGCAACATCAATCGCAAAACCAGCCCCAGCACCAATAGCAGCCCCAGCAGCCCCACCTACAGCCCCACCAGTAAGAGCAAGTTGCGCTGTGCTGCCTAACCCTGCTGTTATTGAGCCTGCTGCTGCTCCAAGTGCTGCTCTCCCTCCAACACCTATATTTCCAAAAAGACCTTTTTGTTTTTGTTTTGTTCTTGTAAGTGCCTCTAATTGCGCCCTTAATCTATCTGCCTCTGCTCCAAATGCTCTATAGGCTTTGCCACCTATAGCAACATTATTTTGTAATTCTCTTAATGCTGATATTTGTTTATTGTATGTAGCGACACTACGAACTGATGTTTTATTAGCTCCTTTTGTTCTTTGATCGAATTTTGTTATTGATTTTATCGTTTCATTTATTTGCTTTGGTGTAAAAGAAAGACTTTTATTTAATTTATTAAAAGCACCACTAACAGATTTTAATTTACCAAAGTCTTGTAATTTTAACCTAATGGTTTCTATATTTACATTTTGCGCCACTATTTCCTCTCCTTGTTCGATTCTCTAATAGCGACAGATTCCATTAGTTGTAATCCTTCAAGCATTTCTTTTCGGTTATCTACATGATAGAGGTCAAACAGTCCTCCATCAAGTAATAATACCTCATACTTTAATCCTACTACACCTCCAAAGGTTGTGTTCCATTGTGTCTGACAACGTAAAAACATCATTACAATATCCCAATTCTCGTCAAACACCTCAAAGTCTGTTTTTTCTTCTGGTTGCTCCTTGATCTTTACACCAAACGCAGCAGCGTCTTTCTGTGTTTCATCTATAATTTGTTTGCCACCCGAAGCCCAGTATTTGGCAGCATCAGTTAGTTTCCCACTTGTGCATTAGCATAGAATTTTTTAAAAGCATCTAGAACCCCTGCTACAAAATCTGTATCTTCTGCAAAGTTTTTTAATTCTGCTTTTGAAAACTGTATTGGAGTACCATCTTCTTCTTTTAACCCCTCCCAACCAACTAATACTTTTTCTAAAGCTTTAAATTCAGAGTCTTCATCAAATGAATTTAACTCAGTTCTTGATAAACGTCTAAATTTACCAACAAACTCACTTACGTCAAACTCACCAATATTAGTCTCAGAAGGTGTTTTAACTTCAACAGGCCAAGAATACACCTTTGTTTTTTTTCTAATAAATGCCATAAATTAATATATATACTTCTTTACTCTACCTTAGTAGTCAATACTTACTAAGTAAAGACTAAGCTCATTTCGTCATTAGCTGAACTTGGTACAAGTGTGTATGGAATCTCTAGCATAGTTACTCCGTCAGCCTCACCATAAGCCACATCTCCAATATCAACCTTTGTGCTACTAAACCTACAAATATTACCAGCAGCAGTACCATGAGTAACTGTTAGGTTGCCAAGAGTTGTATCTGATAAAGCAGCAGTAAAGTAATCTTTTTGTGATAAAGAAGGTGCTTCTATGGTTACAGAACCATTAGCTGCTCTATCTGTTAGTAAAACTTCTTTTGTACCACCAACAAGTTCTCTGTAAACTAATGTGTTCCCAACATCCATTGAAAAGTCCATTAATGCTCCAGCAAATGATAATAATTGAAAGCTACTTGTATTTCCGTTTTTGAATATTAATGGTGTTGCTTGATTTCCATAAGTAACTGATGGCAATGCTGTATCTGTTGGGGCGTTGTAAATTCCAGTAAATGTAAATTCTATAGACGGAATCTCACCTACAACAGCATTAATAACAAAAGTTCCTCTGCAACCTGTAACAATATGCCTTACACCATCAACATTGTAGTGAATAGTAACAGATGAAAAACTAGCTGAGATAGGCTCATAAGTAACGCTAGTTCCAGAAGCTACAGTCTCTGAGAACCCACACGCCTTAAGCGCACTTCCATACCGGGGCGCAGTTCCGGCTGTCCCAGATCCAGCAAGTTCTACCGAAAATGTACACTCTACTTTGGTGTTTGCTAATAGCTGTTGCGATGCACCTAGATAGGGTCTGACAACATCTCTATTAACAACATCACTAGATTGCGGTGTGATTGACAGATCTCTTACAAGAACAACATCTGTTGCTGCTGGAGTTGGATCTGTTCCGTAGCTGCTTTCAGCTTCAATTAGAATTACTCTCTTCCTTGTCAGTTGTGCCATCTGTAGTTACCTCAGTAGGGGGTTCAGCTTGTTTAGTTTGTTGAACTAGCTTACGTTTGCCAGTTTTCGGGT
>VTLG01000360.1_pt1 | contig 12197 bp, 7 predicted proteins | sample 4694571 | NCBI WGS metagenome assembly VTLG01 (sample SAMN12604809, study PRJNA352737) | marine metagenome | biome: ENVO:00000447; feature: ENVO:00000209|ENVO:00000569|ENVO:01000036; material: ENVO:00002151; isolation source: viral sequences binned using virsorter ... | reverse complement strand
ACGGTATCAAGTGGTCAGAACGAAAGATGCAGTGGGTTGCTCCGTCAGGGGCAAGACTGTGGATGTCTTACCTCGACAGAGATGATGATGTTCTACGATATCAAGGACTAGCATTTAGTTGGATAGGTTTTGACGAACTTACACAGTGGGCTTCACCGTTTGCTTGGAACTACATGAGATCACGACTAAGATCTACATCACCAGATCTGCCAGTGTACATGAGAGCAACAACCAATCCCGGAGGTAGGGGACATCACTGGGTTAAGAAAATGTTTATTGACCCTGCACCATACAACAAGGCATTTAATGCAACAGACATTGACAGTGGAGAAGAACTTAAATATCCTGCAGGACACAGCAAAGCAGGACAGCCACTATTCAAACGTAGGTTTATACCTGCTCGACTTACAGATAACCCTTATCTCTCATCTCAGGGCGATTATGAAGCAATGCTTCTATCCCTTCCTGAACAGCAAAGAAGACAACTATTGGAAGGCGATTGGGATATTAAAGAAGGAGCAGCTTTCACCGAGTTTGATCGCAACATACATGTGGTTGAGCCTTTCCGTATACCTAGCAATTGGGTTAAGTTTAGGGCATGTGACTATGGGTATGGAAGTTATTCTGCCGTTGTCTGGTTTGCTGTTAGCCCATCAGAACAGTTAGTAGTATATAGAGAGATGTATGTATCAAAAGTATTAGCCACAGACTTGGCTGATATGATACTAGATGAAGAAGCAGAAGACGGTAATATAAAGTATGGAGTGTTGGATAGTTCACTCTGGCACAAACGAGGAGATACAGGACCAAGTCTAGCAGAACAAATGATTATGAAAGGCTGTAGGTTCAGACCTTCTGACAGAAGTCGAGGAAGTAGAGTATCAGGTAAAAATGAAATACATAGAAGATTACAAGTTGATGAGTTCACCGAAGAGCCACGTTTGGTTTTTTTTAGCACATGTACTAACATCATCTCGCAACTACCTGCTATACCACTGGATAAAAAGAATCCAGAAGATATAGATACAAACTCAGAAGATCACTTGTATGACGCTTTGAGATATGGTATAATGTCAAGACCAAGGTTTAGTATATTTGACTATGATCCTGCAGGTGGGCATACAAACTCAATGCCTATAGCAGACGCAACATTTGGATATTAATATGGCAGAAGAAGAAATAATGATGGATGACACGTCTATAGCTATTGACGATGTAGCTGAAGAGGGTGGACAGGACGAAACAAAAAGTTACAATATCATACCATTTATTATGGACAGATATAAAAAAGCCGATGATTACAGAGAACAAGACGAACAGAGATGGTTAAGAGCCTATAGAAACTACAGAGGTCTATATGGTTCTGATGTGCAGTTTACAGAAGCAGAGAAGTCACGAGTATTTATTAAAGTAACAAAAACAAAAACACTTGCAGCTTACGGTCAGATAATAGACGTATTGTTTGCTAACAATAAGTTCCCACTCACAGTAGAGCCTACAACCCTACCAGAGGGTGTAGTATCAGATGTAAGCTTTGATCCCAAAGAACCTGAAAGCATTAGAAATAGATTAGATGAAATGGAAAGTCCATATGGCTTTTCAGGAGATGGTCAGGATTTACCTGCAGGTGCTACACAAAAAACTCTGATGGAAAAGCTAGGACCATTGCAGGGTAAGTTTGATGATGTAGATAATTTAAGAGAAGGTGTAGGCAAGACACCTACAGCAGTGACATTTAGTCCTGCTATGATTGCTGCAAAGAATATGCAGAAGAAGATACACGATCAACTAGAAGAGTCCAATGCCAACAAACATCTAAGAAGCACAGCCTTTGAGATGGCTTTGTTTGGTACAGGTGTGATGAAAGGACCTTTCGCTGTAGATAAAGAATACCCAAACTGGGATGAGGATGGTGAGTATTCTCCTGTATTTAAAACAGTGCCACAGGTTTCACATGTATCAGTATGGAACTTCTTTCCTGATCCTGATGCAAACAATATGGATGAAGCACAGTATGTAATAGAACGACACAAGCTATCACGTACACAACTACGTGCATTAAAGAAAAGACCACACTTTAGATCTCAGGTTATAGAAGATGCTATAGCTATGGGAGAAAACTATAATAAAGAATACTGGGAAGATGATCTGTCTGATTACTCACCAGAACATGCAATAGCACGATTTGAGGTGCTAGAGTATTGGGGTACAGCAGATGTGAGTATGCTACGAGAGCAACAGATAGAACTACCAGAAGACCTAGATGACTTTGATGAAGTGCAGATAAATGCATGGGTGTGTAATAACAAAGTAATCCGAATGGTGCTTAACCCATTCAAACCTGCAAAGATACCCTACATGGCAGCACCCTATGAGCTTAACCCATACAGCTTCTTTGGTGTAGGTATTGCAGAGAACATGGATGATACACAGACATTGATGAATGGTTTTATGCGTATGGCTGTGGACAATGCTGTAATGTCAGGTAATCTGCTTATAGAGATAGATGAAACCAACCTAGTTCCCGGACAAGATCTAAGTGTATATCCCGGAAAAATATTCAGAAGGCAAGGTGGCGCTCCGGGACAAGCCATCTTTGGTACAAAGTTTCCCAATGTAGCCAACGAGAATATGCAACTGTTTGATAAAGCACGAGTGCTTGCAGATGAAAGCACAGGACTGCCTAGCTTTTCTCACGGACAAACAGGTGTGTCAGGTGTAGGAAGAACTGCATCAGGTATATCTATGTTGATGAATGCTGCAAGTGGTGGTGTAAAGAATGTTATAAAGAACGTAGATGACTATCTACTCAGACCACTAGGTGAAGGACTGTTTAGATTTAATATGCAGTTTAATTATGATAAGAATACAAAAGGTGATCTTGAAGTAAAAGCTCGTGGCACAGAAAGTCTTATGGCTAATGAAGTACGTAGCCAGAGACTTATGCAGTTCTTGCAGGTGGCAAGTAACCAAGCACTTGCACCGTTTGCAAAGTTTCAGTATGTAATACGAGAGATAGCCAAGTCATTAGACCTAGACCCAGACAAAGTAACCAACAACATGGACGAAGCTGCATTGCAAGCAGAGATCATGAAAAAATTTCAGCAACCCCCTGAAGCACCAACACCTCCTGCAGGAGCAGACGCACAAGATCCAACAGGAGCAGGTGGTGCAACGATAGGTACAGGACAAGTGCCTATGCCACAGGAACAAGGATTCTCAGGAAATGAACAACAACAACAGCCAAACCCACAACCTACAGGACAAGCTACTCAGCAAGCTCAAGCCACTGGTCAACAACAAGGACCAATGGGACAGCTTCAGTGATTATATAAATTATCTTATAGCACAAAACCACGCAGTCATGGAGCAGACAAACGATCTAGTTATACTGCATAGATCACAAGGTGCTATCATGATGTTAAGAAGACTACGTCAATTAAGGGATGCCGTAAACAATGGGAATATTAAGTAAAGGTTTAACTAAACTTTTAAAGCCTGAAGTTGGTCCTTTAGGTGGTCCTTCTAAAAAAGTTAGAAACCCAATTGTAAAACCTAGAGTTGATACAACTAAAACTGTAACTAGAGATATTAATTTTGATATAGAAGACCGTGAATCTATTGACAAAATATATGGAGATGCAGGTGGTTATAGAGATACTAAAGGTAAAGATTATGTTATTCCTAAAAAAATAGGAGAGTTTTATAGTCCTGTAAAAGATACGATAGAGCAAATGCCTATAGCTAAAGAAGGATCTACAGGACAAACTATTGAAGCATTTTTAAATAAACGATCACCTAGTGTAACTAAATCTGAATTAGCAAATGCTAGAATAAAATTAGACCCAAATAAAAAATATCTCAGAGAAGAAGTATTAGCACTTGAAAACATACCTGATGCTTATGATATAAGAGTTAGAAGTATGAAGGATGGCAATGTTCTTTTTGATAGGGATCAGAGACAACCAGTATTAGATAGACCAGACGATTACTTTGAAGTAACAATACATACACCAAAAATAGACCCAGATGTCGAGCAGGTAACTTCAGGGCATTTTCCCACTGGAACTGTAGCTCATATTAGAGCTTCTCGTAGAAAAGGTGAAGATGGTGAAGATTATATTTTAATAGAAGAAGTACAAAGTGATGCTGCCAGAGCAGCAGGAGAAAAATATGAGGACACTGATTATGCAAGACCACAAGAATCTGCTGAATTTGAGGAAGCTTTTGGTGCAAGTATATCTACAGACTTTATCTTTGATGTAGATGAAGTGGAGGATATAGGAAAACAAGCTAAAATAGAGTGGATGAATGATGATTACGAGAAAGCTATTAGTGAAGCGATAGATGACTATAACACTGATTTTGGGCTTGGAAATCCTTTTCTTTTCACAGGAGGAACATTTCAATCTTTTGCAGGTGTAAGAGGTTTTTATAGAGATGTACACCAAAGATTAAACGATCCTAATTTGTATGATGTTCAGATGGAAAAACCAGAAGATGTAGCATACTTAAAGGCACAAGATGAAGCATTACGTTTAGACATACAAGGTGAAGACATTCCTGCAGCTTACAATAAGCCTTATAGAGAAAAGGCAGAGGATCTTATTGAATCATATAAAATGAACTTCCCTTCATTAAAAAAAGATACTAGATTTAATATTTATAGTTTTTTAGATAGAAAAACAGCTACTCAAGATAACATAATAGCTGATAGTGAAGAATTGAAATTAGTTCCAGATGCCATTAGAAAAATTCATGCATATGCTATAAAAAAAGATGGACAAGATTTTATAAATAACAGATTACCAGAACGAGCAGCAGCAGAGCTAAAAGCGGCAACTGGTAAAGATGATGCCTTGGAAGAAAAACTAAAAGACGGAACTGTTCAAAAGTATCTTTTAGAAGATAGTCCTGACCCATTTTTAAAATCTGAATCTATTGAAAAAATAATAAAAAATGTAGAAGATTCTTTGGATACTAAAATACTGCCAGAAGATCGACTGGGCAAAAACGAAATATTTGCAAAAGAACAAGTACCCATTACAACAAAAACAGAAACTATGTTGAAAGGCTTACAAGCTAGTATAGTACTAGCTAAAAAGCAAGGGTTAGATAAAATAATTATTCCTAGTTATAGGCAATTTGATAAGACAAGAGGGTATGGTGAGCCTTCTGGCGATGAATCTGTATTTAAAGATTTGTATGATCAAGCCTTTAAAAAAGCTTTTAACATTTTAAAAACAGATTCTAAAGGAACTTTAAAATTAGGCAGTAAAAAAATAAAAATTGCAAAAGATGATTATGAGCCTAGCTCATATGTTAATGATATGCCACATTACGGTGGGGCAGATTTTTATGAAGACTTTGCATATGAGATAGACATATCAAACTTTGAGTTTGATCCAGATAAACAAGCATTTAGATTTAGTAAGGGAGGAACACTGATGGACGATCAAATGGAACTTTTTAATGAAGGGGGATTACGTGATGAGGGTGGACAAGTAGAACCTGAATCAGGTAACAAAGTGCCATCAGGTTCACTAAAAGAAGAAGTAGCTGATGACATACCTGTGATGATGAGTGAGGGTGAGTTTGTTTTTCCTGCTGATGTGGTACGATTTATTGGTCTTAATACCTTAATGAAGATGAGACAGGATGCAAAGCAAGGTCTAAAGATGATGGAAGAGATGGGACAAATGGGTAACTCAGAAGAAGCTACCATACCTGATGATATACCATTTGAGATGGCAGATCTTATTGTAGTATCTGGTGATGCACCGAAGAAGATGCAAGGTGGTGGATTGTTAGATGACCCACGTTTTCAAAGACCTGAAGGTGGTGGTGGTACACCAACCATAACAGATGAAGATAAAAAACAAATGGAAGATGCATTACTAAGAACTGGCTATGGTAATGTTGTTATGAAGAGATATGTAAATGCTGATGGCGATGTAAAGTATATACCATTTGTTGATGGTGAACCTCAGATGGAGATACCAGAGGGCTATGAGCTAGACGAGTCTGCACCTAAAACACAGACTAATATAGGTGGTGGTTATACAGATAGTGGTGGTGGAGACAGTGGTGGACCTACTTCACCTGCACCTGCTATCGGTGATGGTATAACATTTGAAAAACCTAAACTAATGGTAGATGGTAAAGAGTTTCAAAGTATTGATGAAATGGATACTGAAACATTAGTAAAATACTATGAACAGTTTAATAGTCCTATATACAGATATGCAGCCACAGGTGCTGCCTTATTCTTTAGCCCCATAGTTGGATTGGCAATAAGTTTAGGACAGTCATACAGTAATAAAAATTCACCAAATGGTTTGAATGCTGTGCAACAAAAATTAATGACCATGAATCTTACTAAAGAACAAAGAGATAGAGTAAATGGTGTATATAATGATATCAAAAAACGAGGAGCAGGAGGTATATCTAGTTTTGGTAAAACAATTTTCAATGCTCTAGGACTAACAAGCGATAAAGAAAAGAATGAAAAAGAAACTGCATTTGAAAAGTTCTTACGAACTGGCAATGTTAAAGGTGCTATAGGAGCAGGTAAGGATGCAATAGGTGCGAGTTCAAAGAATAAAAAAGCTTTTGATAATGCCGCAATTGAAGGATTTCAAAATATAATACAGCCACAAGGTGCTTTTCAAAATATAATAGATAGACCTCAACAAGGATTTCAAAATATAATACAACCACAGGGAGCTTTTCAAAATATAATAGATCCTGCTATTGGTGATATGCAAGGTCCTCCTATGGCAACTGATCAGCCTGTTACACAAACAGCCCCAACAGATATGGGTATGGATGAAGAACAGAATTATAAGCAGAACTTAAGTGCCTTAGTAGACCCAAGAGCTAAAGTAAAGCAGGAAGAAAGAGCTAAAGTAGATTACGATGTACCTCTGTCTATAGTGCCACCAGTAGATGAAACTTTTAAGGAGGATAAAGTTGACTTGTATGCACCTGCAATAGACTCCCCTGATTCTATTATACCACCTGTTGATGAAGATTATACAGAGGAGTCTATACGTAGACTTAAAAAGCCATCAGAAGGTGTACAAGATCTTCTAAGTATTCAAAAAGATTTAAGAGCCTTAGAAGCAAAAAATAAAAGAGAAGCTGACACTCTAAGAAAGAAGTTAGCTAGTATGGGTACGGATTATGGTCAACAAAGAGTACAACAAGATGATGATAGAGATGATGGTGGTTCATCTAATGTAGATGACTTCTTTGGTGGAGACTTTGGTCAACCATCTCAGCCAACATTTACACCAACTACAACACCAGTGTATACATCTCAAACAGCAGGTGGTCAACAAAGACCACAAACATTTGGAGTACCATCTACACCATCTATAGGAACTGGTGGTGGTGGTAGAGGACAAAGATTTGGTCCTACTGGTGGATTCTATGTAGGTGGTGTACCTACCAAACCTATGAAACCACAGAGACTAAAGAAAGGTGGTTTAGCTAAACCCAAAGTTAAACCCAAAAGAATGAAGAAGGGTGGATTGGCTTCATCACGTAAAAAATAAATCCACACTATGTTGGCTACCTAACTCCCCATCTAACATGGCATACAGTTAGCCCTAACGAAAGGTAAGTAAATGGCAGAAGCACAAGCAAATGTAATGGTAAAAGATGCAACACCTAAAAAGGTAATGGCATTAGCATCTCGTAAATACTCAAGAGATGATAAGATTCAAAAAGATCAAGAAGAATTAGATAAACTTATTGCAGAAAATAAAGGTGAGGTAAAGGAAGAAGCTCAAGAGCAAGAACCTGAACCTACCTCTGCAGAAGAGAAAACTTTTAAGAAACGCTATGGTGATCTTAGAAGACATGCCCAACAAAAAGAAGCTGATCTGCAAGAGCAGATAAATCAGCTAAAAGAACAGCTTGATAGTGCTACTAAAAAACAAATAGAGCTACCAAAGTCTGACGAGGATATTGAAGCATGGACAAAAAAATATCCTGATGTAGCAGGTATAGTAGAAACTATAGCTATTAAAAAATCCAAAGAGCAAGCAAAAGAGCTTGAAGATAGGATTCAAAAAATAAATGAGATGCAGGAATCAGCTACGAAGGAGAAAGCTGAAGTAGAATTATTAAAAATACATCCTGATTTTGTAGACATTCGTGAGGATGATGACTTTCATAACTGGGCTGAAGAGCAACCACAGTGGGTGCAGAAAGCCTTGTATGAAAATGATAATGATGCAATGTCTGCAGCCAGAGCTATTGATCTTTACAAAGCTGATAAAAATATTAGCAAGAAAAAGCCAAGCTCAAAGGATGCAGCATTGGCTACAAATCCAAAGTCAACACGCACAAAACCTCAGACTAACGAGGAGTCTACATATCTAAGAGAATCTCAAGTACAAAAAATGTCATCACAGGAGTATGAGAGAAGAGCAGATGAAGTTATGGAAGCTATCCGAACAGGTAAGTTTGTATACGATGTATCAGGCTCTGCTAGATAAAAAAGTTGACATTTAAAAATTTATACATATAACTATGTATAATACTTAGAATGCACATACATAGCCCCTTTATGGATACCTATATGTGTATTATATCACAAACGACAATATGGTGAGACTTACCTAGTTTAACAAGCCCAGAGTGTACATCTGCACCTTGATCTAAATTAGCCCCTAATCAGAATTGTAATTTGTATCTGTGACCTTGAAAAGTAAGGAGGATTGACTATGGCTTTTCAAACCGCTGCAGGACATACAAGTTTACCTAATGGTAATTTTAGTCCTGTCATATATTCCAAACAGGTACAGCTTGCTTTCCGTAAGTCATCTGTTGTGGAAGGTATCACAAACTCTGACTATTTTGGTGAGATTGCTCAGATGGGTGATACTGTTAAAATCATCAAAGAGCCAGAGATTACTGTAAAAGAGTATGCTCGTGGCACACAAATCACACCTCAGGACTTGGACGATGAGGATTTCTCTTTAGTTGTTGACAAAGCAAACTACTTTGCATTTAAAGTTGATGACATTGAGGAAGCTCACTCACACGTTAACTTCCAATCTTTAGCTACCGACAGAGCAGCTTATAGACTTTCAGATCAATACGATCAGGAAGTTCTAGGCTATCTATCAGGTTTCAAGCAAGCATCTATCAATGCTGTAGCAGGAACAGCCAACACTACCGTGTCTGGTACAAAAGCTGTTTCAACTGCAGGATCAAACGAACTGCTTGACTCCATGTTAGTTGATGCTGCTGACTTCAACGGTGGTTCAGCAAACAACTCTATTGTTGTTCAGCCAAGAGGTATGGGTGACGGTGTTAATACCACTGCTGCACATGCTACACCTCTAGCTGTCATCAACAGAATGTCAAGAAAGCTTGACCAACAGTTTGTTGACAAAGAGGGAAGATGGCTTGTAATCGACCCAGTTTTTGCTGAATTGCTAAAAGACGAAGATTCCAGAATTATGAATGGTGACTTTGTTTCTTCAAAGGACGAACTCAAAAATGGAATGATCTTTGGCAACTTGCATGGCTTTAAAGTGTACATGTCTAACAACCTACCTGCGAAGGGTAATGGTCCTACAGGAGCAACTGCTACTGGATCATCACACTACGGAGTGCTTGTTGCAGGACATAGTTCAGCAGTAGCCACTGCAGAGCAAATCAACAAAACAGAGACATATCGTGACCCTGACAGCTTTGCTGACATCGTTAGAGGTATGCATCTCTATGGACGTAAAATATTACGACCTGAAGCACTTACTCGTGCTTTTTATGTATCTAAATTCTAAGGAGTATTGAACTATGGCTACTTTTGACATGACCTCAAAAGCTACTGCAGGAGTTAGTTCAGACTCTATAGTAGCTCTACAAGCTAACCGAAATGGAACTGCTATGAGAATGGTTGAAGCTATCTTGGATATTGCTAAGATAGAAAACTATTCTTGCACTGATGGAGATATCTTTCAACTACTTGAAATTCCTTCAGGCACATTAGTTCTATTTGCAGGGGCAGAAGTGCTTACTGCTTTTGATGGTACATCACCAACTGTGGATATTGACTTTGCTGCAGGTGATGACATCATTGACGGTGGCGATGTATCTTCAACAGGCTTTCTTGCAGAAGGTACAAATGGACAAGCTAACGATGTTACTACAGGTGCTGCATCATTATTCACACAGTTTCAGTCTTCAACTGACACTATCGATGTGAAACTAATTGCAGGATCTGCAGACGTTACTGAAGGTAAACTACGAGTGTATGCTTGTGTTATCGACTGTAACGGTGAGCATAAGCAGTTAGCAGACGAAGTTGACAGGGATCAACTCGCCTAAACTATAACTTAGGGGGCAGGTGAAAGCTTGCCCTCTATTTTAACATAAAGGAATACTAATGGCAGATACAGTCACATCACAAACAATACTAGATACACCTTACAGATTAGTTATGAAGTTTACTAACGTAAGTGATGGTACAGGAGAAAGTGCCGTTAAGAAAGTAGACGTAAGCACATTTACTGCAGGTGAAAAAGGTGCTACATGCACTGGTGCAACAATAGATAGAATACATTTTGTAAATGACGGAATGAAAGTACAAATACTTTGGGATGCTTCATCAAATGTAGAAGCATACAAACTATTAGATACTGAAGGATATTATGATTTTTCACATTTTGGTGGATTACAGAACAATGCAGGTTCAGGCAAAACAGGTGACATATTGTTTACAACTGTTGGACATGCTAACACGGAAACATATAACATCATATTAGATATGACAAAACAATCCTAGAGAGGATAAAATGTCTAGTTCTTATCTTATATTAACAAATAACGTCTTAGGTAGGCTAAACGAGGTTCAGCTAACTGCTTCTAACTTTGATAGTGCTAGAGGTATACAAACACAAACTAAAGAAGCAGTAAATCAATCTATACGATTCATTAATCAAAAAGAATTTGCTTTTCCGTTTAATCATGCTACCGAAACAAAAACTCTTACGGCAGGTACAGTTAGATATAGTTTACCAACTTCCACAAAACATGTTGACTATAACACATTTAGATTAATTAAAGATAATGATCTAGCAACAAGTGGTGGTAAGTTAGGCATACTACAGTATAACGATTACGTAAATAACTACATAACACAAGAAGATGAAATCGTTACTACAACATTAGATGGTTCACTAACAGACTCAGCAACCACAGTGACTGTAGCTAGTACTACAGGATTTGATAGTGCAGGAACATTACACATAGGTAATGAGCAGATCACCTACACAGGCACTACATCAACAACCTTTACAGGTGCTACACGAGGAGCAGGTGGCACAACAGCTGCAGCCCACTCTGATGCAACACAAGTTGCACAATTTGAAGAAGGAGGAGTTCCTAGATATGTGGTTAGATCTCCAGACAACGGTTATCTTTTATACCCTTTTCCTACTAAATCTTTTTCTGTAAAGTTTGATTACTACACTTTCCCAACAGACCTATCATCAGCAACAGACACAACAAGTATTCCTGCACGATTTGATGCAGTAATAATAGATGGAGCTACAGCTTTTGTATATCAGTACAGAGGTGAGACATCACAATATCAACTTAACTTTGCACGATTTGAGCAAGGTATTAAGAATATGCAAACCTTATTAGTTAACAAGTTTGAATATGTACGTTCTACATTTATACCAAGAACACCTACAAACGTATTAGATTTAAACCCAAGAGTATTATAGTATGCCTGATTTATCGCAGACAAGATCCTTTCCATTTGTGTGTGAAGGAGGATTGATATCTAATAGATCAACTTTTGTAATGCAACCCGGACAAGCTTTAGAGTTAGAAAACTTTGAGCCAGATGTAGAGGGAGGGTACAAAAGAATAAATGGGTTTCAAAAACATGTAAGACAACAAGTTCCACAAACATCTGCATCTACTGAACAAATACTAATGGTAGCAACTTTTGCAAATAAAGTTATAGCTGCCAGAGGAGAAAAGATATTTAGTTCAGCTTCAACTCAGATGGGTGAGGGTTCAACAAATGCCATAGCTGCTGATACATCAATGACAGGCTCTGGAACTATAACAGTAAAGGACACTACAGGTTTTAGCTCAAGTGGCACAATACAAATAGACTCAGAGCAGTTTACCTACACAGGAAAAACATCTACTACATTTACTGG
>VTLG01011918.1_pt1 | contig 12198 bp, 35 predicted proteins | sample 4694571 | NCBI WGS metagenome assembly VTLG01 (sample SAMN12604809, study PRJNA352737) | marine metagenome | biome: ENVO:00000447; feature: ENVO:00000209|ENVO:00000569|ENVO:01000036; material: ENVO:00002151; isolation source: viral sequences binned using virsorter ... | reverse complement strand
CTTGTTCTTTTAACACCGTAGATGACGGTAGTAATGACAATTCAGGAACTACTAGAGGTGGTAGTAATTCAGACCAAGCAGGGGATAGTCCTCAGTCTGCATCTTCAATTAACTTTCACACTTATTACGGGTCTAATGCTAGTTCACATGGGGCTTTGGAAGATCACAATGGCTCGTATTGCATGACTGTAGGAGATTTAGCATGAGTATAATAAAAGTGGATGATATACAAAGCACCACTGCTGGTGCAGTTGGATTTTCTACCTTACCTGCATTTCATGTTTATACAAGTGAAACAATAACACTTACAACAAGCTATGCCGCAGTTTTAGCGGGGAAAATGGGAGGTACACTTTTAAATCAAGGTTCTCATTTTAACAATACTACAGGAAAATTTACTGCACCGATTGCAGGTGTTTATAATTTTGGTTTTGCTTGTATTGGTGCGGCTGGAGCAACAGTGTATAGATTTCGTTATTATAAAAATGGTTCAGATTTTTTTAATATAGAGGCTCGTTTTGATAACACAAACGGTGGGGGTAGCAGTTATATAGACAACGCTGAACACTCCGTAACTCTTGCTTTAGCTGCAAGCGATACAATAGAACTGTATGGAAAATCAGATGATGGGACAGATTTACATACGCACAGTGACTCTTATCGCTATGTTAGTTTTCGTGGGCATTTATTAGGGTAGTAACATGGCAAATTATAAAAATATTATTGTTTATAATGTTGAGGGAACCGCTGTTTTATCCGACAAAACGGCAGAAGCTGTACTTAAGGCAACAGATTGGACACAATTGACTGACAGTGGGTTGACTAGTGAATGTGTAGCAGCATTTGCAACATATCGTGCAAGCATACGTACCATCCGTAGAACAAACCCATCTAGCCCAACATGGCCTGCTGTACCTACTGAGGAGTGGTCATAATGGCTGGAAAAATTGTAGCAGACCAACTAGAACACAGCACCGCAGGGTCTATTGCCACGAACTTTGTTGTTGAGGGTGTGGCAAAAGCATATTCATCCGTTAATCAAAGTGGCACACTGTCAGTTTATGACAGTTTTAATAAAAGCAGCCACACCGATAGAGGTTCAGGAAGTTTTTACCATCATTTTTCTTCAAATTATAGCTCTGTAAATTACAACACATTTGGAAGTTCTAGTCCACAGTCTATCGGGTCAATGAGTGCCACTAATAACAACAGAGCAACTATTACTTCCCCAGACACTACTAGCAGAAAATCATGCAATAATTATTATCCAAGTGGGCCAGCGGTAACTGATGACCCATATGTATCCGTAATTTCTTTTGGAGATTTAGCGTAATGCAGACACCAAAATTTCAAGGCATCAAACTATTTGACCGTCTGTGTTGGGCAAAAGAAAACCTAGAAGCCTATCAGTCTGACTACCGTGTAGTCTACGAGGACAACATTGATGAGTGCGCTAAGATACTTGTTCCAGACCCCAACTGGATGGCGGCGGCTATGCAGGGCGGTATTTTACCGCCAGTGTGGGTGTATTGGGAACTGGCAAAGGATGAAGCACAGCCTGACTTTAACAAGCATACTCGTGGTTATTTGTTGCATGACACAGAGCCAATGCCAGCTATAAGCGAAGAAGAAGCTATTGAGTACCTTATTCAAAAAGACATACCACAGTCCGTGTGGACAACGTGGGATGAGGGCAACAGCCCAAAGATGGTTATCTGTAGAAAAGACCAGTTACCAGAAACTCGTGTCTGGCGTAATGCTTGGCGCATAAGCAAAGCAGCATAGGAGAAAGACATGGCTGTAACAACCTACATAGTAGACAAGGATGGTAATCAGATAGATAGCGCAGAAGCTACATCCATTCCAAAAAACCGTGATTTCAGAGGCGCATGGTCGCTTTCTGGCAAGGTCATTTCAGAGGATATGACTAAGGCCAAAGAGCTTTTCAAGGACAAAATCCGTGAAGTACGTCAGCCTTTGCTTGAGGCAGAGGATGTAGTCTATATGAAAGCTCTTGAAGCTGGCGATAGTTCAGCACAGACCGCTTCTGCTGAAAAGAAAAAGTCTTTGCGAGACGCGCCAGCAGCATCAGCCATTGATAGTGCTACCACAATAGCAAAGCTCAAAGCTGCTTGGGATAAAACTTTGCTAGGCGATAGTCCTTACTCATAGGATAAAAAATGTTAGCCGAGCTTGCGGCTGCTAATGCTGCCTTTGCAATAATAAAAAAGACCATCCAAAACACAGGTGACTTAACAAGGTGCGGCAAAGCAATATCTGACCTGATTATTGCCAAAGAAGAACTCAAAAGAAAAGGTAATAAAAAAAGAAGGGGTAGCATTAGAAAGGGTGATTTAGAAGAGTTTATTGCCCTTGAGAAACTTAGACAGCAAGAGAATGATTTGCGTAGCTGGATGCAGCTTTATGGTCGTGCTGGTCTATACAGGGATTGGCAAGAGTTTCAAGCTAAAGCTCGTAAAGAACGCAGAGTGCAAGAAGAGCTTGCAAGACGCAGACGAGAAGAAATCATGGAGATGCTAGGGCTTGGATTTCTTGTTGTAGTTATAGCCAGTATGATTGGCGGCTTGGTTGCTTGGGTTGCTTGGCTGAAGGGATGGTTTGAATGAGTGCAGAAGAAGTAGCAAGAAAGCTTTTAGAGTTAAAAATACTGCCACGCTTTATGATGCTATGCATGACAGGTGTGTACATTAGATGCATTGAGTGGGCATTGTCACAGCCTGATCTTACGACACAACAAGCAAGTCTGATATCTGTTGTCACAGGAGCTATGACAGGCAGTCTTGCAGTTTGGCTCAACTCCGAGAAGTAAATGCCAAGAGTAAGCGAGAACACAGAAGTTGCGCTGCCTCTAAGAAATATTATCAGCATGGTTGCGGCAGCTAGTTTGGCAACGTGGGCTTACTTTGGGATTGTTGAGACTCTTAACAAACACTCAACAAAATTAGAGTTAATGGAGAAAGATTTAGCGGCAAACTCTGAATTTAGAATTAAATACCCAAGAGGAGAGCTGGGCCAATCTAGTGGTGAGGCAGAGTTATTTATGCTGGTAGAACACATGGCTGGTTTGATTGAGGGCATGGAAGAAGAATTAAAAAATATGAGAAACAATAAAGTAAACATTGATTTTTTAAAAGAGCAAGTTTCAAAATTACAGATAGATGTAGAAAAACTTATTAGAAGCGGCAATGGTTGAGCTTACGTTTGTTTTATTATTGGTGATGAATGGCGAGAAGATGGAGTACACGCCATACAGATCTTTGTCTGAATGCTTGTCAGTACGGCGCAAGATAAAGCGCAACATGGGGCAAACAAAAAATTTTGATCAGAAATGGTTGTGCAAACAGCATAAGGTCATGATTCTTAACGGTGAGATACTGGAGTTTATAACGGAATGATACAGGCATTGATAGGCCCAATAGCTTCACTAGCTGGGTCATGGATGGAGTCCAAGGTAGAGCAAACAAAGGCTAAAGGTGCTGTTGCCAAGGCAAAGGCAGAAGCAGAAGCAGAGGTGATGAAGGTTGCTGCTACGCATGAGGCTGGCTGGGAAAAGATTATGGCACAGGCCAGCGGTGAAAGTTATAAGGATGAAGCGTGGACGCTGCTTTTCATTTTAATTATAGGTGCGTGTTTCATTGAGCCATTGCAGCCCCATGTGCAGCGCGGGTTTGAGGTTTTAGAAACTACCCCATCTTGGTTTCAGTGGGCCATGTATGCTAGTATTGGAGCAAGCTTTGGCATACGAGGCATAAAGGGTTTTAAGAAATGAGTAGAAGGAAGTTTCCAAAAGTACCCAAGACAAAGGGCGGTGTGCCAAAGAAGTATGTGCGTGGCGCAAAGAACCCAAAGAAACGTGAGGCAGAGATAAAGCGCACTGCCAAGCTCTACAGACAGGGCAAGCTTACACCAGCCATGATGGATCGGATAAGCAAGCAGAGGAGCAGAGGGTGATGACATTAGAAAATGACCTTAATAAAAAAAAGTTGGAAAGAGGTAAGGTTTTTTCAGAATACATTAGTCGAATCAAAAAAAGAAAACGCGACGAAAAAAAAGCTTCTGCGTTGAGGAAAATTAAACGATTGGCAGCGCAAACTGGCGTTGACTTGCGAAAGGTAATGTAATGTCTAGGTTTGCGGGTATATCAGGGGCATCAAGGTTTTCTTCTGCAACTTTAAACAAGGTCTATAAACGTGGCCTTGGGGCATACTATGGCAGTGGTTCTAGGCCCAAGGTATCAGCGCATCAGTGGGCTATGGGTCGCGTCCGAAGCTTCGTCACTGGTAAAGGCGGTGCAAGAAAGGCAGATGCAGATTTACTTAGAGGCGGCAAGAAGAAAAAGAAGCCAGCAACAAAGAAAACAACCAAGCGCAGAAAAGCATGAACGTAGATCAGTTACGCATAGAACTTGCTGAAGATGAAGGTTGTAAGTATGAAATTTACTTAGACCATCTTGGCTTGCCAACTTGTGGCATAGGTCATCTGATTACAGCAGACGATCCCGAATCAGCTTTGAGCGTAGGCACAGCCGTATCAGAAGAGCGTGTTGATACATTGTTTCGCAGAGATGTCGCAGTAACTTTAGAAGATTGCAAAAGGCTGTATGAAAACTTTGATGAGTTGCCAGAAGAAGTGCAGCTTATCGTAGCCAATATGATGTTCAACATGGGGCTGCCTCGTCTGTCAAAATTCAAAGGCATGAAGGCTGGCGTTGATGCTAAAGATTGGAATAAGGCAGCAGATGAGATGGTAGACAGCAACTGGTTTGACCAAGTGCCTAACCGTGCAAAGCGTCTGGTTGCTCGTATGAGGGCCGTGGAGAGCGATCATGGCTAAAACCCCTGCTTGGCAGCGCAAAGAAGGGAAGAACCCTAGAGGGGGCTTAAACGCCAAGGGAAGGGCATCTGCCAGAAGACAGGGCATGAATTTGAAGCCACCTGTAAAGAGGGGTGACAACCCACGCAGAGCTAGTTTCCTAGCTAGAATGGGCAACATGAGAGGCCCAGAGTACAAGAACGGCAAGCCAACCAGATTGCTTCTATCCCTGAGAGCATGGGGTGCAAGCAGTAAAGCTGATGCAAGAAAAAAGGCAGCAGCTATATCCAAGCGCAACAAAGCGAAGAAGAGGAAAGCATAATGCCTGGTCATAAAAAGAAGGGTATGAAAAAGAACGGCAACGGTATGCTTACGGCAAAACAAAAGACTTTGCCAGCAGCATTACAGAAGAAAATCATTGCAGCAAAGAAGAGGAAGAAGTAAATGCCTGGACATTACGGTGGTAAAAAAGGTGGCATGAAATCTGCCAAGATGAAGAAGCAAGCAGCTACGGCTATTGCTATGAAAAAAGCTGGTAAGAAGCCAAAGAAAAAACGGTAGAATAAAGGGGGCTATTACGCCCCCTTTTCTTAGATTACAAACTCTCCACCATTGTAGAGATACTGGGTGAGTTGGTCTATCATGTACTCTTCAGTCCAGATACCCCCAGCCATTGTGCCATCTGGCAGCATCCCTTTTCCTTTGGGATAGTAAGGCTCAATCCCATGAGCCTCACCAATTCGATACATACCCCAACCAGAGACAACAAGGAAGCGATAGTACGCATCAGCGTGATCCCTCGCCTGATTCCATTTCTCTGTCTTTACGGTACTTAGTGAAACAACAGCCATCAGAAACCCCATTGTGACATAGAGGGATCTGGTTTCCGTTGTACACCCACTCCCCAGACATCACGTTGTGGGTCTTGCCACAAAACGCGCATTGCACAGTCCTTGCAGAAGTAACCATGCTTGACTTGTTTTGCTGCTTCTTTTTCGCAGTCATCACAGATTGTCTTGTCCATACAATTCTACCAGAGCTTTGCGTGGTATCAACCAAGTACCACCAACTCGCTCTGCCTCTAGCTTTCCTGACTTTAACATCCTGTACATCAGGTTAAGCTTTGTTTTATCGTCTGTGCCGAACAGGATCAAACACGCCTCTTTTGCTGTGTATAACAGCTTGCCATCAGCACTTTTAAAATGGGATGTCATCATCGTCTGTTTCCTTGGCTGCTGGCTTATATTTCTGATTGATGGCATCACCGACAGGTTTGAGACCGCCCTGCGATATACCGTCAGCGATGTTGTCTTTTGATTCGTAATCTCTCACCTCAGAGATTGCTATGGACAAACTGTTGTCATCGTTTTCAAAGACTGCAACAGAATATCTTGAATCACCTCGCAAGTGTATGTCTGCTGGCGATCCATCTACAAACGGTTTCCAGTTACCATTACCATGCGTTCCACGTTTATGGTCATCATTTGGGAACACTTTGATTGTGGTAACTTTGATATATCTTCTAGCCATTACGCTTCTCCTTTTAATTGTTTCATTTTGAGTTGTATTCTATCTACAGCCATTTTTGCCAAGTCAGGATTGTGTTGCCTCATATGGGCAATCCCATTCTTGACATGATCAGTGTTACACCAAGCTATGAATTTAGCCGTGTTATTGACTTCACCCACCTTCTTGTTTACCTCACCAAAAAAGTCTTGCGTCTTGCGTACCTCTGGGTCTTCATCTGGCTCATCATCATTTGGCTTTGAAGTTTTAAAATCGTCTGCCTCTTCTTCTGAATAGACAAACCCCGATGCACCAATAAGTTTGAGAATTACCCTGTCTTTTGCTCTTTTTTCTGCCATAGCAAAAGGGTATTCGTTCTTATTGTTTGTTGGTGCAGCCTCTCCTATAGACCAAGCCTTGCTGTCTTCTAAATATCCAGTGACGCAAACAACAGCTATTTTAGAAACGCTGTCTGCCTCGATAACTTGTGGTGGATCAAATGCAATCTTCTGTTTATCTGCAATTCTCTCTAATGCTTTGTGCAAAATAACAGGAGTGCCATGACAGTTCCAAACCGCACCTTCATCAATCTCTGGGCTAAGACCAACAGACTTAATTAATTCTTTCAATGTCGGTGGTAGTTCTTGCATTTTTCTTTGTTTAAACGCCATTCTTTTTCTCCAACAATTCTGCTATCAGACGAACCGCAACTGTAAATGCCCTGACTTGATCATCTACAATCTTCTCAAGCTCCTCTATTCTATCCCCCATAACATCAATCCGCTGATGTATTTCCATTTCTGATTCAGTCATTTGCTTGCTCCCTGTAAAAATCTTTGTGCCACATTATATGTTGCTGTCTGCCTGATTCGGCTTTCTGCTTGCGGTCATCTACGCAGATGATACCTTTCTCCTTCAACTGCTTGTATCTCGCAGTGATTGTGCTATATCGGAGATGCGGCAGGGCATCTACTATCTGATCGGAGATTGCGCCTGTCGCCCCAAACCTTGCAATCGTATCAGCAACAATCCTCTCCATGTCACTGACAGGCAATGACTCAGCAGCATCGTGACTTGTGTCTGGGTCATCACGCCTGACCAGCTTGTAAGCTGGTGTGTCAAATAGGTCATTCATTTTACTCTCCAAAGTCTGAAGCCATCTTCTTTAAGCGTTCTGCTCATCAGACGAAGCCCCTTGCGATAGGCTTTTTGTTGACACTTTGATTTTTGTGCTGCTGTCTTGACAACAAAGCTATCGCCAATCTCCATATCAAAGATGATGTTGTAATGCTCACCAGCCGCCTCTGGGTCATACTTGGGAACTGGTACGCCTTTTTCTATCTCAAAGTATTTCATCTGATTCTCCATACCTTTATGACTTCCTTGCCATGGTGCATCACAGAGCGTGTCATCACATCGCCTTGCTCTTTGCCTTTCCTGTGCCTCTTGATGAAGCCGTAGATGCGTAGAGCTTGCTTCCTGTCTGGACAAATCACATAGTCATTTACATCCATGCTGTATGCTATCTGTCTTGCCTCTGCCATAGATGGATGACGATCTAAAGGATAAGGTATTTGCCTTCCTTCCTTCACGCCCCTGAGTTTTCCCCAAAGAATATCAAACATTAGTCTCTCCATAATTGTCTTGCGAGTTCAAGAATATTTGGGCCGTGCCGCCTTGCTATCTCGTTGAAGTCTGGGTGCACTAGACCAGCAAGTGTGTGCCAGTTGCCCCTTGCAGCCCTCACAAGATTTTGTGTGGTTTTCCACGACCGGACTGCATGATTGTAAGCACGTTCAAGACTTTCATCTGTGAGTGCTTCACAATTTGATGAATTGGCTATGTGATATCCTGATGCTGTAACATACAGCAGTGATGGTGATTGGCCTGACGCTTTCCAGTAGACAGCCATCTGCACAGTCTGATTCCATGACGGTGTGGTCTGTGGTTTTGGTATACGCCAAGTTCTTGTGCCATCTTTTTTTGGTGGATTACGCAACGGAAGCTGACATTTAAGATCAGCAAACTCACCGCCAGCGTGATAGTCTCTATAATACATTATCGGAACATCAAGCCCATCTACCTTGTGCCAACTCTGATGCTCACCTTCTAGCAAATTAGCTTTTGCTGACCATTCTTTTACAGCGGCAACAGCGTTTGCAATCATCTCTGGGATATGTTCACGAAAAGCCTCATGCTCCTCTGCATCTTTCTCTTCCCATGTTCGAGGCTTGTATTCATCATAACGTGACATCGTGTGGCGAGTTGCTTCTGCGATTGGCATACCTTCTTGCCGCCCAATAAGCTCATTATAGTTATCAGTGCCTAATATTAAATCACTGCTACCTTGTATGCACGTTCCAGCGTTCATCCTAGCTGACCCAGGTGTACGCATATTGTGAACTTTTTTTAACCACTTCTTCAAAAGCCATTCTGCTTTCTCTTGATTAGCCCCATAGGCACTATCATAGCTGTACCCAAAGTCATCATAAAAATCTGGTAAAGTCATGTCAATTCATTCCTAATCGTGTAAGATAGTGTAAGATAGTGTAAGAACTAATTATGTATTGACCAGTTGTCAATAATTATTTTAGGATAAAAGCATGAAGTTAAAACAATACATACGACAAGCAAGAATGACACAAACGCAGTTTGCGAAACAAACTGGCTTGTCTCTGTCTTCTGTAAGCCGCATCATCAGCGGTGAGAGACAACCAAGCTTGAGGGTTATGCAGATAATCTACAGGGCCACGGATGGAAAGGTGAGAGCAGATGATTTCTTTACAGACTGATTGCATGAAGTGCCAAGGAAAAGGCTGGGTCTATGTGCGTAACAACTTTGACCCGACAGGCGGTGATGTAGTGCCTGATTCTTGTTGGGATTGTGACGGGACAGGTAAAGAACCTGTTAAAGATCAAAAAACTTTGGAGTTAATTAACAATGCAGGAGCAATCAAATGAGAGTAAGTTTCCGATCATTTGTCGTTACACGCATCAAGATAACCCTGTACCTTCTGGCTGGAAGTTTACTCTACTTTATGGTCATCATGGTAGGAATGGGTATGGTGTCTTGACCAGACAGAAGGATGATTTCTATCCTACCCCGACAGAGGCCGTAGAAGCCCTCATAGACGCTGAGAAGCTACCAAAGGATATATGGGAGCCAGCTTGCGGTGATGGAGCTATCAGCAAGGCTCTAATCGCCAGCAATCACAATGTTATATCTACAGACCTAAACGATTGGGGGTATGGCGAGTCAGGTGTTGACTTTCTCATGGAGTGTAAGGCACTTGCGCCAGCCGTTGTAACCAATCCACCTTACAAGTTGGCTAACGAGTTTGTAATTAAGTGCTTGGACATGAAGCTGCCATACTTTGTCATGCTTCTGCGTCTGGCTTTCTTGGAAGGCAAGCAGCGCAGACAAGAGATATACAACAGGCAACCGCCAGCAAGAGTTCACGTTTTCTCTGAGCGTTTGACCATGTGGCGTGGCGATGAAGAACAGCCAGAGGGATCAACAGGTTTCATAGCTTTTGCATGGTTTGTGTGGGAGCAGGGAAACACAGACACTAAACTGAGGTGGTTGTAATGGGCAAGAAAAGTAGAGACAAGGGTGCAGCCTTTGAACGCTGGCTATGCAATGAAATCGATCAGCATCTAGGATTCAAGCCAAAGCGTAACCTCTCTCAATACCAAACCAAAGGGCAGTCAGATATTATTATACCTGGCTTTTCTATTGAGTGTAAGGCTTATGCTAATCGTGGTGGCTGGACACATAAAAAAGATTGGTGGATGCAAGCTTGTGAACAAGCTGGGGATAACGAGCCGGTGCTTGTGTATAAGTATGACTATCAAGAACCAAGAGCCGTCATTTCTCTGTCAGTTATTAACATCAATTACGACTATACAGGCATGACTTGCACTATTTCTCTGCCGGATCTTTGGTATATAATTCGTGAAAAAATATCTGAATTTCAACAATAAATTTAACCGTCAAATTTTTTGCTCGATCATGTAGTGGGTAAGGGCTAGACGGAGGCAAAAATATGTGATATCTAGATTTATCTATACATTGCTGTGCGGCAGAACTGCAAGGCAATGCTCCCTTTCTCTTCCTCTTTTTTATAAATAAAAAAAGCAATGCATTGCATCATTGCAAAGCATTGCTCTTATGCCGTGTGCGGCATTGCTTAGTAAGTTACAGTAAAACCACTGTTTAAAGTTACTCCATTCAAAACAGTTTTTATTATGTGCAAGTGAAGATCGCTTACTCCATCTACTTCTAGATTGTTTTGTAAAAACTTTTTATGAATCTTCCTGCGTTTTGCCATGCTGCAATCTCTCAAATAATGGCGGTATTCATAAGCCCAGAAATACTCTACTCCTAAATAGCTATCTGTTCCTACAAAGGTCTTATCTAATTTTAAGATTCCCTCATACGCCTCAAAAGTTAATTCACGACTATTGAAGTCTATAATTGCTTTGCTAGTCATTGTCTTAATCCTTTCTCTGCTAGTCTACAACTGCATGTTTTTTATACAGCAGCACTAAAAGCTGTATTGGTTTAGGTATCTTTCTCTGACCATGCTCATAGTAAAACACTGCCCTCTCTGACACGCCTAGCAGTTGCCCAAATTGTTTAGCTGTAATTTTCAGCCTCTCTCTCTCAGCCTTAAATTCTGCTGGCGTCATGTTGCTATTCATTGCAAGCCTCTTTTTTATTTTTGTTAAACCAAAATGAATGTAGATCCATTTCTTCTGCAATCTGATCGCATTTACCTTTATCAATTTGGCTAATAATTAGGGCTGCATCACGGTCAAAGTTTTTCGGGCTTTCTCTGTCAGCCAAACTAAACATTGCGTATGTAAAAGCCCTTGAAAGATTAACAACTACTTGATCAATGTTACCAGCTTCTTTAGCGTGTTGGTCAATGCTCTCATAAACCTTTTTTATAAAGTCCATATCAGACTTATAAAATTCTTGTAGATCTGTATCGTTACTCATGTTATCCCTTTCTCAGGGCCTTGATCCGCCCTGTTTGCTAGTATTGGGCGGCTAGGTAATCCAACGACCTGGCCGCCCTTTCTCTTTTAGTTGTATTTGAGAAGTTGAACACCGCCATATTGATCGCCGTCTTCATCAATCAATGAGCACTCTTTGTTTGCAATCACCTCTTCTGCATCAAAATCGTATCTTTTGGCAGTGTTTCTCAATTCTTGTCTGCCGTGGATTAGATAGCGATCGCCATCATTAAACCAAATTTCCCACCATTGCTTTGCCATTTTTTGCCCTTTCTCTTTTACTCTGTAATTTTTCTATATTGTTCTTCATTCATTGAACAAACTACAGCCCATTGACCCCCATCTAGATCCCAGATCATAGCTGCATAATAAGGCTGATCTAAAACTTTGAGTGCGGTTAAAGCTTCAATCCTTGTTTCGTAAAACATCATCATCGCTTGATCATCGCTCAAAACATTTTTAGATTCTTTGTGAATTTCAAAGCGATCTTTCTGCTCTGAATAAAAGTTTTTACAGGCTGCATGAGATAGATCTAAAACATCCTGTATTGAGTATTCAATAATCATTATTTGATCCTTTCTTCGCTAGTTATGCCATTATTGGCGATTTAAACGCTGCTCAGCGTTTATCACTGCCCTGCTGGTAGGTGAGCACCAGACAAGGCAGACATAAAGGCTGAAGGGCTTTAAATCATCATTAAAACAGTAAAACCCCATATTGTTGCCATGAAAACAAGGCCAGCTAGTAAGTTTTCGTATTTGATCAAAAAGTTGTTTATCTTTTTAAGCATTTTTTGATCTTTCTTTTCTAAGGCCGTAAATAATATTTGCCATGAAT
>VTLG01000359.1_pt1 | contig 12200 bp, 22 predicted proteins | sample 4694571 | NCBI WGS metagenome assembly VTLG01 (sample SAMN12604809, study PRJNA352737) | marine metagenome | biome: ENVO:00000447; feature: ENVO:00000209|ENVO:00000569|ENVO:01000036; material: ENVO:00002151; isolation source: viral sequences binned using virsorter ... | reverse complement strand
AAGAATCGTAACTCATTCCGAACAATGCGTTTAAGCCGGGTTCCAATTCTTTCGCTAATTGTGCGCGTGAAATTGCCATTACCTAGCCTCCTTATGCCAAGCCAGCGCCCTTCACACCCATGATATGGTTTTGAATTACAACCATTACATTGGTGTTGGCGCTTGCAACGTCTGAGTTATCGGGATCTTGGCTGATATCGATAGCCTTGAGCGGTAACGTAGTGGTGGTCGCACCAGTGGTTACGTCAAGTTCTACATTCGATCTGCCAGAAGCGGTATCGCCCGTAGTGGACTGGTCAACGATGTCGAAATTCCCGAACAAATCTGCTACGGGGAACGTATCGTCGGCCTGTACCTCAAAAACTACGTCGGGGTCATCAATCACAAAAGCGATGATGTCTGCGGCAGCTATTGAGCCAGGGTAATAATTTTTGAACACCTGCTCACCTGTGGTGGGATCGGTGTATTGAACTCCATTGAACACCCCAATTACTGGGACAGTCGATGAGGCAGCAGCTCGTCCTACAACACCAGCAGTCAACTGCTTCACCAAGTCGCCTTGGAAAATTGCACCTGACTGATTGTTGGCGATACGATAACGAGATTGACCACCAGAATATGGAGCGCCACCCATCATACGGGAGGGCTTCAAACCAAATGCGGCGTCTTTATTAGCCATTTAGGTTCTCCTAGTTTTTGCCAAAAGTTACACGGCTGTCCCTTTGCGGATCGTACTTAACGTAACGGCTATCACCACGAGCTTCGTTGAACACTGTGTTGTCCAGCGCCTCTTTGGCTTGTTGAGTTTTATCGGAGTAGTACTCGTTACGCTCTTCAACTGTTTCGTTAGGTATCTTCGCAAGCAACAAACCTTCGTTATAGACAACTCCTGCGTGCCTGCCGTCCCTATCCATTGTGGGGACAGTGTCCTGCCATTCAGGCGGGAGATCGGTCGCTCTAACAAGCTCCCAACCTTCTCGAACACGACGGCTGACATTTGCTCTGTCTTCCGTCCCAAGCATCGACTCGCGTATCCACCGATAGGTATATCCTGGCGGTGGAGGTGGCGTATCGAGCTTACGCACAGGTTGCCATGGTCGTCGCCGAGCTTCTTTATCGTGCGCTCCGGCCTCACGCGATGAACGGGGGTTTTGTTTACTTTCAGCCATTATGTCGAACTCCTGTTTGCAACTTTTTGCTTCTCTTTCGCCACCACTTGGAGCCAACGCTCCTCTGTCATGTTATGCGGCTTCAGACCTCGGAGTCTCTCTAGTTCGCCTCTAGTGAACTTAACACCGTCCTGACTGCCTCGTGTTTGTTGTCGGCCACCTCCGGTGGTACTAGCAACTCTTTGCACGGCGGGTTGCTTAGTGTTTTGTTCGACGGTCTCTGTACTGGCTTCCTCGCCACTACTAAGATTAGGGTAAACCTTGCGGACTCGTGAATCCAGTGCCTGATAATAATCATCAGAATCTGGCTCGTAGCCCTCATTGATCAAGTTGTAATGCGTAAAATATGCAAACTGAGTGGCCTGCAAGTTTTCTTCGTCTGACTGATCTCCATACCACGGGTTTCTGCTATGCCAGTCTTTCGCTTCTGGAGTCGGATCGGGAGCAGCGGCTTGTTGAGGCGCTTGCTCCGGTTCATAGGTTTGGTAGTTTTCTTGACCCTGCGACTGCACAGGCTGCTCTGCGGCTTGACGTGTTTTTGCAACACGCAGTTTTTCTTTTTGGATCGCAATGTCGTTTTTCAACGAGTCTGCTTTGGACATCAAATCAGGATCACCGGCAGCGACTGCTTTCCGATAAATGTCATCAACCTGCGCCTCTTTCGACTTTAGCGCCTCTTCTTCTTTTTCGAGAACCGTATTTTGCTGTTGCTGAGCAATTTGGCGATACTGTTGAAGCTCGCGCTCTTTTTGCATCGCGAGCTGCTCATACTGTTGCGCTCTTTGCTCTGCGGCACGAGTCGCTGCGTTGAGCTTATTGATACGCTTCGACACACCCTTGGTGTAAGTATCAAGCTCATCATCTGGAGAGAGAGGCGCTGGTTGCGACTCTTCCTCGACCGGGTCATCGGTCACTTCGATTTGTAGTTCAGGTTCTTGTTCCTGATCCTGCGCTGTGTTTTCAATCATAAAAAGCTCACAATGTCATCGGGATCTTTGATGGTGGCGATTACCTCGTCATCGTTGATGAGTCGGATCTCTTCGCCGCCTTCCAGTTTCATTCGGCTTCCTGAATACCGGCCAATAAGAACCCACTGTTTTTCAGCGCACCACGGTTCTTCGCCGTACTTCTCTTTGTCATTATAGCAAAGCGGCCCCATCTTGAGGACGTAGGCCACTACTGTTGCTAACGCCTCTCGGTCGATAGTCTCTTTCGTCAGTGCGATACCCCCTTTTGATGTCATGCGACCTTTGTAGGGCAACACTAACATCCTCCAACCAGAGGGTTCAGGCATCCTGTCCATAATTGTCATATCGATCAAAGTCGGGTCCAAAACTCGATCACTTGTATCGACATAGACACTGCCCAGGTTCGCTTCGGTCATACTTTGTTATCCTTGAAATACTGAGAGACTTCCTGCTCTATCAAGTTTAACGCAGTTAGTTCGCCTTGTAACGATTTGTAATGTTCGATATCTGTTAGCAAACCGTCCATCAAAGTGGTTTGAATCAAGCCCCGACGATCTTCGATCACTCGCTTTATTTTGTCAGCGAGATCTATGTCATCCATCAATCACGCTCATGAAAATCGAAACCACGAGTCGCAGCGCCCTGCCCTCTGGCCTTGATCACGCGAACTGGTCCGCCAACGGTGCGTCGCACCAGCTCTGGGCTGGTAGGTGTTGTCTTGATGGTTTTGGTCGGCGAATCTACCTTTTCGACCCTGCTCATATCCTTGGTTGTCATTTTTTGGCCCTCTTTGTTGTAGCTTTCTTGGCAGGCGCTTTTTTTGCGGCGCTCTTCTTTTTCGGTTTTTCTTCGACCGGCGGCTCTTCGACGGGCGCAGGTTCTGGATCAACGACCGGCTCAACAGGGGTTTCGCCTGACAAGCGGGATAATTTTTGTGCGATTCGGGCGTCGCTCGCCGCTTTTCTCGCTGCTGTCTCTATTTCTGCGGCCTCGGCTGCGGCTCGCTCAGCAGCACGCTCCAACCGCTTCATCGCTTTGAGATCTTCTTGCAGTTTTATTTTGTAACTCGTTGTCATCGGCTTCCTCCAAATTTGGTTTGCAACTCGGTGAGTTTCAGGTTCGCCTGCTGTTGCAGTCTCTGTAAAGCGAGATCTAGTTTATCGTCGGCGACCTCTTTCGACGTGTCGATTCGCTGCTTCGCGATTTCTGCTTCGAGCAGCTTCTCGCGTCTGCGCGACTCTTGTTTGGCTGCAAATTGATCCTGCTCCGCCGCAAGCTCAGCTCCGCGTAAATCCAACTCTTGCTGTCGTATCTGCACCAAAGGATCTTCTTCATTGCCTTGACCGATTGAAATGAGCAACTCTTGTGTAAGTTGTGCCAAGATGGGCGCAGAGAACTGCTCCACGATCATTTGCAACTCCTGCATGGCCATCTGCGCCTGGTCTGGAGGGAGCTGGCCGGTTTGCATCGCCTGATTGATCTGCTCGATCTGCTGCGTGACTTCGGGTGGCACCTGCTCTTGTGCGAGCTGCGCTGCTAGGAATTGCAGGTGCTGCATCATGTGCCCAATGATCAGTCCTTGAAGCTGTGGGTTGGTTTTCACAACGTCTGTCAAAAACAATGAGCGGTGTGCGTCGATATGCGCCTGATGGTTCTGTGCCTCAAAAGCCATCGCAGGTTGGCCCATCATGAACCCGTTGTTTTCCAAACCTGCGTCAATCGGCATCGGAGGCGGAGGCTGTTGCGGTGGCTGCAACAACGAATCGATATCATCTACACCCAAAGCGGCGTACATCCGCCTGTATGCTTCGTAGATACCAGTCGGCCCATGAATCTCTGGGTTTGACTGAACCATCGTGAGCAACTCTTGAGCCATCGTAATACGCTGGCTCTGACTGAATATATTGGGGTCCGACACCGGGATGATATCGACCCGGCCATCAAAGTCTTGACCTTTGATCTCTTGGGGACCGCTACCCGTCTGGTAGGGATAAACCGGCGGAAGAAAGTCTGCGAATACTTTCGCTAATAACTGGAACTCCACTTTCTGACTGTAGTGGAGTCGTTTGTGAATGGCCGACATCACTTTCGTACCGCGCTCTAACAACGCGACAGTGGTGCCTACAGGCATGGCCTGGTTCATATCGCCCACGTTCATATCAGCGATAGAAGCGAAACGCTTGCCAGATTCCACCAGCAACCCAAGCAGGCTCATGAGAACATTGCTTGGTTCTTTGATTGGCAACGGTATTAGGTTTTCTCTCAGGCTTGCACCCGTCGTATCAATATCGCGGAACTCGCCCGGTTGCAGTGGGTCGTCCTCGTCTCGGATTCTCATGCCTCTGGCTTTGAAACCGGCAGGTAGATTCGCGAGCGTTCCGGCATCAATCAATTGTCTGAGGATACTTGTGCTGGCCTTCGCCAAGCCGCCAATCATGTGCGACAAACCCAATCCATAAAAACCCAAGCCGGGCAAAAATTTATACTGAACGAAGTAGTTGACCTTTTGTTTAAGAGGGTCATTCTCAAGGTAGTTCCTTCTGATAGACAAAACCTGTTGGCTTGGCTCATCTATCGTCACTATGTACGGCAGCTTCAGCCCAGTTGGCTGGCCGTCTGGACCCACATCCTCATATCCCGGTATATCTAATATGGTATGGACCTCGTAAACGGTCCGGTCTCGATCTTCCGCATAGCCTGGTGACTGGCCCTCGATTTCATCGATCTCTTCTTCGATCTCGTCACGAGAAATATGGTAGGCACCGCCTTTCAGTTCGATATCCGCATAAAAACCGCTGAGCTGCTGCTTTCGGATTTCGTTCTTCGACATACTGAGAACGTGCGTCACACGCTCTGCGCTGAACAGGTCAGTGGCTTCATAAGGCACCACAAGGTCTTGTGGCTCGATAAACTTGCTCATGGCCTTGCTGGCCGCGGTGTCAAAGTAAACCTTCTTGAACGCGCTACCAGCCAGCGGCAGATAGAACAAAAGCATATCTAGCTCAGGATCGTACTCTTGCATCACGTTCATGATGTAATAATTCATGAAGTCCTGAACGCGCTCCGCTTGCGCTTCAACCTCTGCGTTGCGTGCGCCCACGATCTCCGTCTTGACCGGCCCCTTGGCTGGTAACAACTCCTTATAGGCTTGTGCCTGAAATTGTGTAACTGCTTCCGCGAGGATTGGGTGGATGACGCCGGTTGAGCCTTGGAACGGGTTCGACCGCGACTCATCAAACTTCATTCCGAGGTATTTCAAGCCATCAGTAAAAGTCTTTTCCCACTCTGAGCGCGAATCGATGTCTGCTTTTATCGAGGCCAACACGTCACTGGACAAGGATGACAGCTCACCCTGGTCCAAACGATCAACTAGGTTTTCGTTGAAGTCACCAACAGGCGCTACACTCGTTGGTGCATCTATTTCGTCATCAACTAGGATTTGCTCTTCGAGCACGAGGATCTGCGCTGCTTCGCGGATTTGGTCTTCTCGACTAGGGTCAGGGATAACCTCGACCTCATTGCCCATGGGTATGATGTCTGGATCGTCTGCGGTTCCCGCTTGCTGCTCTCTTCGCTCGATTGCCATCAGTAATATACCTTTCTGTCACGTCGCATCGGAGTCATCTCTTCGACATAGTCTCCATCGAGGGCGAGGAAACCTCCTTGTCTGAACCGCATCAACGCCATGGTTGCTGAGTCACAATAGTCATCATTATCGCCGTAAGGAAAACTCGCCATCTCTTCGATGACCTCTTCGGCAAAAATCTCGTCTGGTGCCCACACCATGCCCGACTCAAAAATCGGTGCAACGCTATTCATTCTCGCAATCTTATCTTGACCTCGCGACGGTGTATAGGCAGTCACGGGGATGCCCATCCTGCGTAATTCTTGTGTGAGCGGCGTTCCCGACGCCTTAGCCTCAATCAGAACACAGTCTGGCTCCCAGTAACGATATTCTTCCCAGGCCAGTTTTTTCAGCTCAGGGAAGTCCAATCGCATACGTTTCGCGTCAAGCAAAATAATTTGCTCAACGTCCATGTATTCAAATACAGCCCACGTCGTAATTGCAGAGTAGTCAGCGGTTTCCTTCTTGCTGAACGCGGTGTCATAGCTTTGAATAACGTAACTGTAGGCCGGGACATCTTTTTCCCACTTGTTCCACCATTCCCGCTTGACGATAGAACCCTCTTCCGCTGTCGGGTTTTGCATCCATTGCGCGTTCCACTTGGAAACCGGGAGCGAGGCTTTTACGCTCAGGAGTTCTTCTTTTTTCCAGAACTCTGGCCACAGTGGACTGTCGGACTCTGGCATGATCGCGGGGAACTCAATAACATCCCATTGGTCAGCGTGGTCCTCGCCTTGTTTTTTGAGCACCTTCCCAACAAGATCTTTTGTGGACCATCGAGTCATAACGATCACGATAATCCCGCCCGGCTGTAAACGCTGTCGAGGGCCGGACGTGTACCATTCGTAGACGGCGTCCATAGCGGTCGGACTGAGCGCGTCTTGCTCACTGACCGGGTCGTCAATAATCAGCAGATCGGCACCTCGTCCTGTAATCGCACCGCCGACGCCAGCAGCGAAGAACTCGCCTTGCTTGTTGCTGGTCCAACGACCTGCTGACTTGTTATCGGCTTGCAATTTGAGATCAGGGAACACTTCGCTGTATTGGTCGCTGTCGATCAAGTTTCTGATTTTGCGTCCAAACGACGTAGCAAGCTCAGCGGTGTGTGTCGTCTGGATAATTTTCAGGTTGCCCCGTAGTCCCATCATCCAGGCTGGGAAGTAAGTGGATGCGAATTCCGACTTGGTGTGTCGAGGCGGCAGGCAAACAATCAGGCGTTTGAGCTTTCCCTGGGCAATCTTGTTGAACTTTTCACCGATAATCTTGTGATGCCGCCCTTCAACAAACTCAGGCCATTGGCTTTTTACAAAAGAGATGAAGTCTGCCTGACACTCTTCTTGCTTTTCGAGCTGGTCATATTTTTTGAGCAAAGCCATCGCCTCTGACCGCTCCTGGTCAGAGAGGATGTCGAAATCTTTGAGAGCTAACTCAGACATCTTCCCAAGCTTTTCCTTGGAACAACAATGCCTCTGCTTCTCTTCTCCTTACCAGGCCATCCAGAACCTGGCCACCGGCTTTGTTCCAACGCCGCATCTCGTAAGGCACCTCATCAAAGTCCCCTTCATTCAGGCGTTTGAGCATCGTGCTGGTGCGAAGATTTGTGGGGCCAAGATTGAAGGTCCAAGCCACTAGGGCATCGAACTCGTTTTGTTTGAGATCTTGCTCCACGAGGTCGTTTACATAAAACTCAAACTCTTCCAAGTCTTTTTTGAGCATATCCTCGGCCTCTTGTGCCGTGCAGGTATCACCATCAGAAACGTTTTTAGTGTGACCATAGCCAATAGTGGGAACATCGGCGGAACATCGATATGCCTCTAACTCGCAACCCTCAAACTTTTTGATCAGGGCCACACCTTCTTCACTTGTCTTCTTCGGCAGCATCTGTAGTCTCCAAATTCTGATAGTAGTCAACAATCGATGAAAGCTGTCGGATATAGCGGATAATATCAGCCATGTTGCTACTAAGATTTTCATAACCCTTCGTTGTCAATCCATAAAATGCGTTGGTTGGCGCTTTGCCCTCCGCTAGATCATCTAGGTATTCTTGCATCGTTTCCGGTGTCAGAACAGTCCATTCCACAGGTAACGCTCTAACGGCACCGGGCTTTGGCGGGTGATAGACGGGTGCTGGCTTTTCAATCGTGACGACTTCGACCGGCGCAACCTGAGTCGGTCGCTCAAGCACGTTGCACCCGCTAAGAATCAGGATTGGTAATACTTTCCAGATTTGTGAATACATCAGCAGTACCGCGATTGATGATCTTTTCGATCAGTTTTGGTTTCCGTAAAGACAGCACATCGAGATTGTGCTTTGCGAACTTTTTTCGTATGTCCTCGACCTCCTCCATCGCTTCTTGATGCTCTTGCGTGAGGCGGTCAATTTTCAGCAGCACCGCTTGTTGTCTCTTCTGTTGCTCTTCAATTTGTAGGTTTTGCTCAGAGATCGTAGTTTCGAGCAACGCCTGGTTACGGATTGCCTGTTGAATCTCAGATTGCAGGGCTTTCTTCTCGGCTTCCGCCTTGTCGTAGTACATTTTGAAACCGCCCAAAGACAGCGCCAGAGCAAGACCCAACCCAGCGGACAACTGCCACATCACCTGGACTTCGACATATAAGCAGTGGCTCCGAAATACAAGCCAACAATGCTCGCCTGGCTCAGAAACAACATATCGCTCAAAGACGCCAGAGTGGACAGACGGGACTCAGGGACAAATGGCATGAGTGGTAAAAGAGCGAAAACCACCATACTGCTGAGACTAACCCAAGCCATTCGTCGTTGACTATCAGCCTTCTCCTCTCGCAGTTCGATCTCAACAAGCTCTTGATTTCTTGCCAGTTCCTCATCGCTTACCGTCCCGTCCCCATCGAGGTCGTATTGAGCATACCTTGATTTCGGTTCTAATTTCTTAGGACTCATTGCTACTCCGGTTTCTTCGGATCACGGAAGAATATCTTGTTGCCAGCGTCTGATTGCGGTATTTCTCGGACCGCACAATAGGTAGAAAAGAATCGGTTGTTGCTCAGAAGCTCGTTGATCTTGCCAACCGACTGAGCGTTAAGGGCGTTGCTATACTCCAGGCACGAGGTCAGCTCTTGGAAGTAGAACTCTTGGCCCGTGGGTTGACCACGCTCAAGAACAATCAACACAAACACCATCATTGTCATGCTTTGAGATCCACGATGTCTTGACGAAAAACCTTGGGGATCGAGGTCTGCACCTCACCGTTACGAAACTCATAGACAAACTCGAAGTAACGACTTACCGCTTCCTTTTGAACAAGAGACACACGCGAAAAAGAGTCCACTCTATAGGCATCATGGATCTCTTTTGGCCGATAAAGCGGAGCGTTTACGGAGTTTGGGAAAGGGGGCATCTCCATCATAACCTGCGCTTTTTCTCGACTGCTTGCGTTTTGACGGCCTTGGGTCTGATGAGTTCCCAGCTTAGCAGTTCCACATCTAGCTGGTGTGCGGTGCCTAAAACGCGAGACATAGTGTTCTGCACATAGATCATCCCGCCATATTCGCACTGTCTATAGTTGTACCGCATCCACTCTTTTGCGATGCAGTGCCGATATGCAGGGGGATTAACCAATTGCAACATCCGCCACTCCCGTAGATCACAAAACAAATTCGGGTTGGCGGGGTCGTACTTCAGTTCTGCTTCAGCATGATCTCGATGAGCTGTTGCAGCTTCTGATCTGACGCTTTCGCTGTCTCGGCCTGTTCCGCTAACGAATCCACTATGGCTTCGATTTTGGTGGCATTTACTGCTGCGAGCTTTCCCGTTGCTTGGGCCTCGGCAACCGTCTTTTCGACAACTTGTTCAATGCGTTCAACCTCTTCTTGGGTAGCTTGTGCTTGCGCTTGCGATGCGCCCCAGACCATTGCTCCAGATAAGGCAGCAGCGCCTATTGGCAATGCCCAGGTTGGGATTTTTATTGTTCCGTCACTCATGTTTTGGCTTCCTTACAAAAACTGTGGAATGAAGATGCTCACCACGATCAGCCCCATGATCCACCACAACCTATTAGACACCTTGTCTATTTTCGCTTCAAGTTCATCGAAGCGCCTAGAGCCGCTGGCTAACCGCTCTTCGATTCTCAGATACCGTTGCTCACAAACCTGCTCATGAGTAGATATCTGGTTCAATGCCTGATCACTTTTATCCAATTCCCAAACCTCTGCCATTATCAAATAGCACATGGCTACTCTTTCGCCTTACCCACATTCAATGCTAACGCTTCTATTACGGGGTACACATATTTTGCCATGAACGCATCATCTTTTGGAGTGGGCGTGGCGGCACAAATTGCGGATGCGACGACTGATAAAGTGGTCAGCGTGGTTACGATCTCTATCAAACTCATGCGGCTTCCTCTCTAAAACAATTTAAGTTGGCCGCTACAGTGCGGCGTTCACCTTCGCCTCGGAACGGGTAAACCATGTGCTGCATCCAAGATGGGAACATATAGAGCTTACCTACCTGTGGGCGTACCACTACGTTTTGCGTCGGTCTCAACCGCTCTTTGTCCCACTGCGAGCTTTGCCCGTAGTTGAAACAAAGACACCCATCAGACTCGCCAGATGCATTATACAACCCGTAGTCCTCAGATCCTGGGCGTGGCCCTTGTTCTATCTGTGGCGGAACTTTCGTCCAAGTCGTGCAGCTAATGCCCATAATCGTCTGAGTGCCATGATCGTGTATAGGGTTGTAATCCCCAGCATAGCTATGCACTGACCACAGATCGTCTATCTCGACGTTACGGTTGCCATCAAGCAACTGACCAGAGCCTTTCATAAAAGCGTTGATATACTCAACACCCATAGAGCGCAGGAAGCCAGAAAAGCCAGAAACAAGCTCGTTATCGCAATCCATTCTAAGTTGTTCTCCCTCATGGATTTGACCAACGAGAGTATCCGCTGCTGTGCGCCGCCCTTCTTGTTCAAAGAGGCCATCAAGATACACGTTGAGTTGAGTAACAAAACCCTCTGGAACATCCAACTCCATCAAAAATACTGACGGCAATGGGTGCATCATGTACTGGATTTCGGCCATTACTGAACGACAGCTTCGTCTTCCTCATCATCCACTGCTTTCACAGAGTCAGAGATCGCTTGAATGTACATTTGCAACAAGGCTTGTCGCTCGTTGACCTGAATCTGCAACGCAGACACTTCACGGCGTAGCTCGTTGACTCGCGCAATGTTGGCTTGAGTTTCTACAGTCAATCCTTCAAATGAATACTCTTCGCCATCAATCGTGACTTTGTTTTCTTCGCTCATGGTAGTCCTTACGCTTTGTATGCTTCGGCAGCAGAGATTGCTGCATCAATGGATGACATATCCTCACTGCCCCAATCGTCTAAGTCTTTCATAAACGACAGGTATCCAGAGCTACGCATAACGCGCTCTTTCTTTTCGGCACTGGTCATGTCGTTACAAAAGTCGTTTGAGTCATCAAGACAGTTAGTTATTACGCTGACACTGCCCAGCATTGCTGAGTAGTCTTGTGCTTTTTGCTCGTCAGAGCGTGCTTCTGATTCAGCCATTATTAGCCTCCTGATTTAAGGGTGTTTACTTCGGCCTGTAGAGCCGTTACTTGTGCGGATAGTTCTTGGATAGCTTTAATCATGTGCCAAGTAAGGTTGTCAGAGTTTACCGAGAGAACACCTGTGCTTTCTTCTTTTACACAATTAGGCAGTACGGCTTGTATCTCTTGAGCTATTACTCCTATTTGTACACCTTCAACCTCAATGACATCTGTATCTGCAAGCTCTTCAATTTCATCAACAGTTCTATATTCAAAGTTACGAATTTGAAGTTGATTGATTTCAGCAAGGCCAATTTCACTATCGACAATGTTTTTCTTAAGCCTTCTATCTGAAGTTGTTGACCAAGTAGAAGAATTATTACCTTGGAATACACCGCCAGTATTTGGGCTTATAAAACCAGTGCTATTACCCTTACCTGTATGAGTTCTATTCCCTGCGCCAATAACTATTTCGCCAACGGACGCGCTATCACCAGATTGGGATAAATACCCCATATAGATATTAAACTCACCAGTAATCAAATTAGAACCGGCGGTGCTAGGAGAAATGCAAGTGTTAAACTGGCCGGTTGTTATTCCGTTTCCCGCCCGATACCCGATACAGACGTTGTTATTACCTGTTTCTACTGCCGTCCCTGCCTCAAACCCAACAAGAGTGTTTTGATTGGCTGTTGTGATTGCATCACCCGCAAGCGCCCCAATAAGGGTGTGACCAGTTCCCGTGGTGACTGCTACACCGGCTTGCGAACCAACCGCCGTATTGTAAGCGTTAGTAGCTGTAGTAAAATTTTGGGCTGATAATGCGTTGTGACCGACTGCTGTGCTGTTTTGTCCTTTTGTATCGCTAGTCAGGGCTGCGTACCCTATAGCTGTTTGTGCTGCGC
>VTLG01015997.1_pt1 | contig 12201 bp, 4 predicted proteins | sample 4694571 | NCBI WGS metagenome assembly VTLG01 (sample SAMN12604809, study PRJNA352737) | marine metagenome | biome: ENVO:00000447; feature: ENVO:00000209|ENVO:00000569|ENVO:01000036; material: ENVO:00002151; isolation source: viral sequences binned using virsorter ... | reverse complement strand
GGATGAAACCAACCCAGACGTTGCGATTGCTTATCAAACACTTTTAGAAGTTAGTAGAGAAGTTCAAAGTGAAGGATGGACCTTTAACAAGGAAGCGCATTATGAGATGACACCAGATACGAATGATGAAATAGTTATACCAAGCAACATACTACAAATAGACCTTACTCATAACGCCTCAATAGGTGATAAGAATGCAGTAAGGAGAGGTGGCAAATTATATGACAAACAGAACCATACATATGAATGGACAGATGGAGCTGTTGAATGCGATATCGTTTGGTTCTTTGATTGGGTAGATCTACCACGTCCAATACAAGACTTTATAACAGCTAGAGCATCCGCCATTACCTCTAGTCGAATAGTTGGAGATCAAACTCAGTATGAAATGCTTCAACAGAAAGAAGGATATATGAGAGCTATGGCTCTTGAGTACGAAACAAACCAAGGTGATTATTCATTCTTTGGACAACCTGATGGAGCCAACCCATACATCAGTTATCAACCATACAAAGCACTTAGCAGATAATGGCAGCTATTACACAACGAATCAGTAATTTTTTAGGTGGTGTATCTAAACAATCTGATGATAAGAAATTACTAGGTCAAGTTAAAGAGTGTATTAATGGCTATCCTGATGTCACTATTGGACTAACAAAAAGACCTGGGTTTAAGTTTATTGAGAAACTGAAGAATTCAAGTGGTACAGCTTATACAGGTACATCATTAGATGATGCTAAATGGTTCTATATCAATAGAGATACAGATACAGAAACCTACATAGGATGTATTACTAAGAAACCCACAAGTGGTAACGGTAGTGTTCTTATATGGAATGCTATTACTGGAGCTGCTTGTACTGTACATTTAGATGCTCCAAACTGGGCTGCTAGTACAGCATATGTTGTTGGAGATCAAGTTAAAAATGATAGCGGTAAAATATACACCTGTGATACAGCTGGTACATCTGCAGGTTCTGGAGGTCCAACTGGTACTGGTTCAGATATTACTGATAACACTGCTAGATGGGATTATACGACTACAGAATCTGCAGCTACTTATCTAACGGGTACATCAAGATTAAACTATGATGTTTTAACAGTACAAGATACGACTGTAATAACTAATAATTTAGTCTCTATTACATCTGAAGCAAAACCAACAGCACCACCTCTTACAACTAGATTAGTTTTATTATTGGATGCTACTCCTGTAATGCCAAACCAACTAGGTAGAATTGGTGGTAACTATACATCTGGATCTGATGCAGATAGATATATAGCTAAATGGTATAAAGAAGATGGTACAACAACTACTGATGAGTTTTATGTACCTCATTCTGATACTAATGGTGGTTGGACACCAGGCTCTACAGACTGGTTGTTAAATAAATTTGCTTTCTACTTACAAGTATCTGCAGGTCAAAGTGGTTTTGGTTCTTCTACTGATAATGGAACTATAAATTGTACTGTTATCAATGGAACGGTACAAGTTGACTGTACTGCAAGCGTAAGTGGTACAACTAAAAGAAAACAGTTTGGTTTAGAAATTTCAAATAAAGATATACAACCACATTGGACTGAATCAGGTAACAACTATCAAGTTTTAAGAACTGGTGCAGCTGCTGATTCACAGCTCTGGTCTACGTTTCAAAATAACGCTACGACTGTAGCTACCTTACCAGCATCTTCTTTTCATGATGAATACGTTGAGGTTACTAATAGTTCCGATATGGATGAAGATAACTTCTGGGTAAAATATGTAGCCGATGATGAAGATAGTGGTGATGGTTATTGGCAAGAAGCTCTTAGTCCATATGTAAGTAAAGGATTTAATAACACTACACTTCCACATGAATTAATTAATACAGCTACTAATACATTTACCTTTAGACCAATTAGCTTTACTAAACGGTTAGCAGGTGATGATATAACAAATCCATTTCCTAGCTTTGTAGATAAGAAGATAGAAAAGTCTTTCTTTCATAGTAATCGTTTAGGCTTTTTATCTGGAGATAATGTAATCTTCAGTCAAGCTGGAGAACCATTTAACTTCTTCCACATAACAGCTAGAACACTATCTGATGCTGATCCAATTGATTTATCTTGTCAAACTATACGACCTACATCTTTAAAGAACATATTACCTACAGCACAGGGTTTACTTCTCTTTGCTAAGAACCAGCAGTTCATGGTATATGGCTCAGAGGATGGGATATTGACTCCAAGTAATGCTTCAACCAAAGCTATATCAAACTTTGAATTAGATACATCAGTTAATCCAGTTGACTCTGGATCATACTTTAATTTCCTAAGTAAGACACCTGGACAAACAAGAGTTTATTCAATGCTTACTAGAGGTATGAATGAAAGTCCTAAGTCATTAGACATATCACAGATAGTAAGTGATTGGATACCACCAAACATAGATACTTTAATATCAAGCACACAGTCTCAGCTATTAGTTTTAGCTAATAAGTCTTCAAAGAATTTATATGTATTCCGTACATTTAATGATGGAGAGAAGAGCATAATGAATGCTTGGGTTAAATGGGAATTACCAGGAACTGTACAGCATGTCAACATTGATAATGATGATATGTATGCTGTTACTAAACAAGGCAGTAACTATACAATTTCATTAGCAAACCTAAGTCAAAGTCCTGATCAAGCTATTATTGTCAATAATCAGGGTCAAAGAGTTAACCCATGTGTTGATCTTTATAAGGCAGCTAGTTCAGTAGTTTGGGATTCAGCTAACAATAGGTCTAAGTGTTATCTACCTTATGCAGATGATTCATCATTAACACCTATTATTGTCATATCTGGAGACACGTCTGGAGGGACGTTTGCTGACTCTGGATTCACCATATCACCTGCAAGAGGATCAGATGGTACTGGAGCCTTTTTCAGTGTCCCTGGAAGGAATTTAACCAGCGTTGCAAGTGATGTAATTGTTGGATATAAGTATAACTTTGACGTAACTTTACCAAGAATATATTTCCAACAAGAACCAAGTGGAGGTACAGCAGATTATGCAGCATCCTTAACTATTGCTCGTATGAAGTTTGCTGTTGGTCTATCAGGAATAATGGGATTCAAGTTAAAGAGTAAAGGTAGAAGTGAATGGTATAACCTTGATCCAGTTATTAATGCTAATAGCTATCTGGCTAACGATATACCACTAGAAGAACATTCAATATTTACTTTACCTATTCACCAACGAACAGAAAACATAGAAGTGAGACTCTTTAATGACTCACCGTTCCCAGTCTCTTTGAACTCGATGATATGGGAAGGCAAATACTCACCACGATTTTATAGGAGGACTTAGATATGCCATGGGGAGCTTTAAGCTTTGGTTTAGGAGTTTTAAATGCATGGGGACAAAAGAGAGCTGCTGATAAGCAAGCCAATGCTCAGAACGAATTCAACCAACGTCAGTTTGAATACGACACAATACTGACTGATAATCAAAATAAGAAAATAGATTCCGATCGTGCTTATGCCTATGATGGGTATTTAATTAATAAGCGTAATCAGAAAATACTGGCGGAGTTGACTGATAAAAAGAATTTCAGAAAGTACAACTACGATTTACAGATAAGAAATATTCAGCAGAAATCAAAAGAAGCGGCTTATGCTAAATCGGAAAGGCTGTTTAAAAGTCAACTTGGTTATAATCAAGAAGCTGCTGAACATGCCAGACAACGTTCAATAACTAAAAATGAGGAGATAAAACAAAAAGCTGCTTTTGATAGTGAAGATGCAATAGTTAAAGCTGTGAAAGCTGAGGGTGAATTAGCTGCATTAGGTAGATCAGGTACAACTGCTACTAGATCTTTAGTAATGCTACATGCTGAAAGAGGTCGATCAGAAGCAAAGTTAGCTGAATCACTTTTGAGTGCGGATAGAGATTTTCATATGACTTTAAAAGAGATATCAAGAGATAAGTATGGTGCAGACTTGGCAGCATTTGCTAATCGAATGTTAAAACCAGGTGTCTTACCAATGCCAATCGCACCACTCAAAACACCTGTTCCTACACTACAAGCACCAAAAGAAATTGAGGAACATGACTACTTACCTGATCCAATAATGGGAGTTAAGGCTACTGGAGGATCATGGTTACAAGTTGCTAGTAGCGTTGCTGCTGGAATACCAAGTAAATGGCTCGAATAATTAAAAACTATGTCAATTCAATTCTACGGAAAAGAAGGTAACTTTAAACCAATAGATGCACAAGTAAATGTTGCATTAAATCGTGATGCTCAAGCGGCAAAAGATGAAATTGATGGTTTAAAGTTAGTACAAAAAGGCTATGACGAAAGAGACTCAGACTTTATTAATGCTCTGAGAGGTAAACATACTGTTGAAAAAGAATCTAAGGATACTGATAAAAGAAGAATTGATAAAAACTGGGTTGATCAACAAAACGCTATCCGACGTATTAAAGACCAGAAAAGACGTAACCTTGATACAGAACTAGCTAATATAAGAAGGGAAGCTGACAACCTAGCTGCGTTTACTAAAACAGGTTCTAAAGTTCTCAACAGCCTAGCTGATAGACAAGAAAGAAAGATTGAGTCAGCTGACTTAAAAGATACTTTAGATAGAGTTGGTGAATATACTGATCTTGAGTCTGATGTTCAAAAGCAAGCTCTACTAAAAGGTTTTCTAGCACAAGATGAACTATCTTGGGCTGCATATTTAAAAGGTGAAAGTCCAGAGGTAATAACTTATTTAGATACCTTACCACCTGCTTTAAAGATAGCCCAAACCGCAAAGGTTATAGCTGATCTAAATAATGACCCAGAGTTAATTAGGTCGTTTTTTGAAAATCAACTTAACTCATTAGGTGCTCTAAGTCATGATGAAAAGATAAATCTTTTAGAGAATGTTCTTCCAGAGATGTTGTTAAAACAGACTGGATTAGCTCTCAACAATACAAGTTTAATTAATGACTTTCGTAAGGGAATCAAAAAGCAACAGATATCCTTAGTACGAGAAATAAAGAATGATAAGCTTAATAAGCTAGGAGAACAGAACATTTCTGAGGCTTATCAATACTGGAGATCAGAGAAAGGTAAAATAACTGAACAAGGCTCATTTGATATCCTTCAAAGTAAGATATTCAAAAGTCATAAAGATGGAGTTATACGTGGTAATACAGGTGTAAAAAAATATATAAGAGGTATGCTTGTTAACCCTCAAATTGTTGCAGATTCTGCTGAGTTTGAGCGTATCTTAGATATGAAAACACTTCCTAATCTTGATAGTCAGGGAAATATAACTCAAGCAGCTAGACCTTACAGACAAGTCTTCTCAGCTAGTGAGTTATATGACATTAAGAAAGAGAGACTAGAGGCTGAAAAAGAGGCATTAGAAACTGAGGAGTTGAAAGCAGAGATACATAGTAAAGAAGTTAAACAGGAAGTCAGGAGAGCACTACTAGAGGACTGGGATGGTACTCCTGAGATGAAAGATGAGATCTTTACTAATGCACCTGGACTTTCTGAAAAAGATAAAAAAGACTTAGAATCTCTTACTGTACAAATTGGTAATAACACAGATCTTAGAGAACAAAGAAAAGCTGCTGATAAAAAGCTTAGAGATGGTGTCTTCTTTGAAGATGACTATCTAATGTTGTCTCCATCCTTGAGAGCGATGGATAAGTATAGGAAAGGTTATACACAAATCTCTGAGTTTGTAGCAAAAACAGGTTGGGATAAGGAAACTGTTAAAGGCAGTATGAGAGATCTCATTCAAAATGACATACTTAAAGTTCAATACGATGCTGCTGTTGTAACTCCTACAAATAATAGAACTGTAAAACTTGCACAAGCTGAAGCAACTAAGGATTTCTATAAGTATGTAAGTGCGTTTAAGGATGATCCTGAATATGCAAAGAAGAGTGATGAACAAATTCGAGATGCTGCTTACTCAAAGCTAGTTGAGGAAATAACATCAGGAAAAGGTAAGTGGAGAGTAGACGATGAGTATAAAGGTGCTGCAGGTAAGAATATAGGTGACTCTCACTTCCCTTACTTTGATGGTGCTAATACTAGTCAATACAAAATTAAGTATCCTCTAAGTCATACTCTTGATCTAATTGATGAGCATGGATCAACACTTTTAAAGACAGACTTAGTTCTTACACCTGCATACATCATGGCTCAGGAAGCTCAGCTAGAGATGAATAGAAAATTCCAAGTATCTCAAGATGTAAAAGAAATAGCAGAGAAATCTGGTCTAACTGAAAGTGAAGTAATTAACCAACAGAGAGAATTACTTGGTCTTAAAGGTGACGTAGAACCAAGTATCAGAGAAGATGTAGTGAAGTCAGCAGCACAGATAGAACAAAACAATGCTGCGATTACAAAACTATCTAAGAATATTAGATCTCTTGATGATGCACTTAAAGCTCGTATAGCACAGCAAGTACCAAGATTAACAACAGCCATGACAAGTACTTCTAGATGGCAGTTAGCTGTTAAGAATGCAGGTATTCCAATCGGTACATATAAAACTGTAGAACAACTCAATACATTTCCAGCTGGTCAACAGATACTAAGTAAATACTTCAGTCAAACTGGAGGAATTAGAGGAGGTGCTTCAGTTGTTAGTCGTAGGAAGGTGAAAGATGGCACACGTTTAGTTATCCAACTACCAGGTTCAAATCCAAACGAACCAAGACATATTTATCTATTTAAAGGAGACATGTAATGGAAGAAGAAAACAAAACAGAATCTCTTCCAGAACAAGAACCTGTAAAGGAAGAGAACAAACTAAAGTCTGATGCTTCAATGCACGGGGCTGTAGAGAACACTAGGAAAGTACTACGTGGTGCTATGAGAGGCATCTCAGATCCTTGGGGTACTATCACTGGACAAGACTGGAACAGACCAGCTCAAAGTGGCTTCTTAGGCGGTTCGTGGAAGGATCAAGCCGAGGTTCAACTTGGAATGATTCTTGGTACTTACCCTGATGCAGCAATGGATATCATTGGTCAATTTGGTGGTAAGTATGGTAAAAAGGCTGACGATTTTTATGATGATGTAACTCGATTTGAGAACCCAAACATACAGAAAGCTAGAGGAATACTCAGTGTTATAACTCCAAGTTTAGCTACCTATGGTGGCATCAGTAAGGCTACACAGAACTTACCTCGTGCTCAACGTCTTATGACACAGCTCGGAGGTAATGCTGTAATTGATGGTTTCTTAGGATTTACTTCTGACCAAAACGAAGGTGAACAAAACACAACAGCTTTCTTAGCTGAGAACTTTCCAGGTTGGTGGGGTCCAGACGGAAGGATACCTATTCCAGAATGGATGAAAACTCATAACTCTATGACACCTGAACAGCTCAGGATCTACCACTTTTGGGAGAACTCAGCATTTACAGGTGTAGCTGATGGTCTTGGATTCTTAACTGAATATAGAAAGCCAATCATGAGTTGGTTTAAACCACTAAATGAGAAGGCTGCTGTTTATAAGAAAGCTGAGGTATTTACTAATGCAGATAAAGGTACTGTTAAAGCTATATCTGGTTTAGATGATCAGATTGTTCAAGGTGAATTACGAAAGGCAGAGATACTACAGGCTATAGCTACTAAGCCAGGTAAGGCAGAGGTGAGAGCATTAGAAGCACAAATCAAACAGATTGATGAATCTATAGCTCAAGCTAAAGCAGGTCAGGCAGGTCTAAGCGATGAGTATGCAAACACTGGTACTTCTAAAGCTACTGAGAATGCTGTTGAATCTAGCCTTGATAGAAGAGCAACCTCACGAGAGGTACAAGCTGATGAAGTTGCACTTAATAAGTTAGAAGCTGATCCAACAGGTGCTAATGGTTTTGATCCTGATATAACTCCAGGTTTTACTAACGATGCACAGAAAACTCAATCAGCCATGACCCCAGGGAATGTTGCTGAGAATATGATCGACGTAACATCCAATAACAAAGGAATAACTAAGGGTGATAACACATCAATAGTCTCCGATGCTATGTACAACAAAGGGTTCAGAGCAGGTGGTAAGTCACGTAATGCTGTAGAAGGATTTGCTAAACAGACTGAAGAGATGGGTGATTGGGAAGCTATCAAGAATGGCTTCAGATTCACTCGAAAGGATATGGATGAGGCTGCATGGAACATCTATGAAAACATCATGCTTAAAGGTAATGTAAGAGGTGTTAGAGAGATGTTCTTAGCTAATGAGGACTTCTTAAAGATCACTGAAGAGATGACTCGTCAACGAGCATTAATCGCACCTATACAACAGGTAGAGATTGACGCTAGAGGACAGTTCTATGCAATGCGAGATCTAGTAGATAAGTTTCTTGGTCGTAGTGTTACTGAGGCATCAGCTAGAACAATGGATACTCTCGGTAGAGAGATTGAAACTACAGCTGAATCCTTTAAACACATTGGTCCAGAGGCAGTAGATCCAAACAAAACAATGGATACTATTCTGGATAAACTTGAGTTCTTAATGACTGAATATGGGATAAACAAATATATCTCTGGTTGGCAATTAAGAAATAAAGGGGTCTGGAATGATGCAATCAGGAGAGGCGAAGATCTTAGTCAGTTAGCAACAAAACTAAATGACGAGATGGAGGCAGCTTTAGATGCTAAGCACAAAGCAGCTATGCAATATAGACAAGTTCTACAAGAGGCAGCGGATGAAGATCCTAACCTTCTTAAAGCTTTCGTAGAAGCATTCGCAATTACTGATGGTAACGTAGATACTATTGCTAAGATGCACGAATGGGGAGTTAATCTCCTACATCCAAGAGGTGTTATACATAGTTCTAAAACGAATTGGAAGCCTAACCTTTTAGCTAAGGGTTTAAAGACTATTAGATTTAATAATGTCTTGCTTGGTTTAGCTACTATGAATGCCGCTAAAGGTAGTGCCACTGCAATCATTGGCAAACCACTTAGAGCATTTCTACATGCAGGTCTAGATCAACTAAAAACAGGTGATAAGGATGCTATTAAACGTGCTACCTATTTGTATGGAGCAATCCAAGAGACTAATAGTAAAGCTATAGCTGATGGTTGGAAGATGATCAAACGTGTTCATCATGACCCTACAGCTATGCTTGATGCTGTTCGTAAGGATTATGTCGTTAAAGATGATAAGACTTGGGAAGCTATGGATAATCTCGCTAAGAATTGGGAAAAGAATGGACAGACAGGTCGAGTAGCAATGTATGAAACATCTAAAAACCTACACAAGATAGGTACTAACAGATGGTACAGAGGAGCTATGACAGCTATGTCTGGAATAGATTCTTACACCAATACAATGCTTTCTCATTATTGGTCTAGAGCTTTAGCGTATGAAGAAGCTGGTAAGAAAGGATTAGGTTTATGGGATGAAGTTGGTAAACCATCTCAAGCATTACTTGATGCAGAGAAGAAGCATTATTCAAATATGTTTGATAAGAAAGGTCTTCCAACAGATGCTGCTTTGAAACAGTTTGGTGGAGAAATCAATTTAAACCTAAATCATCAATTCTCTGATGCTATTACTAGAGCTACTGATGCATTACCTATTACACAGGGTATGTTCATGTTTCCTAGAACTGGTATCAATGGAGTTAATAGAGCATCATCATATACACCATTTAATAGAATCCCTGGTTTCCAGAATAAGTACATCAAGATCCTTAAAGCTGGAGATGATGTAGACCTAATTAAAGAAGCTTTAGCTGAACATAATATTGCCTATGATACCTATCCACACGCTATGGAAGCGTACAAGGTTCTTAAGGAAGAGTATGAAGCTAGATTAGCTTTCTCAGGTCTGTTAACCAGTTCACTATTTGCACTTGGCATCGGTGGTCACGTAGTTAATAAACAAATGCCTATAGGTATGGTTGGGACTGGTCATTTCCGTCATGGTGAGCGTAAGAAGCGTAGAGATCTATATGGTGTGATGGAGAAATCAGTACAAATTCCAGGTACTAATAAATGGGTAAGCTTTAAAGGTGTAGATGCTTTAGACCCAATCCTCAGCTTGATTGCAGATGTTGGTCAGCACTATAACGATCTTTCATCAACGATGTTAGATGATACATACCAGAAAGTTATGTGGAGTATCTCAGCTAACTTCTTAAACGAAACACCTCTAGCTGGTCTAGAACCACTGGTAGCACTTACATCAGGTGATGGTAGTTGGGTAAGTCGTTGGATGGCTAATGAAGCTAGGAGTTATATCCCAGCATCAGGTGCATTAGGCGTTGCAGCTAACATGGTTGATAGTGCTTATAAAGATGTCCATAATGATGTTCTTGGTTATATCCAAAACAGAACACCACTTAAAGGTTCCTTACCTAATCATGTAGATATATTTACAGGTGAACCAATTAAAGGAATTGAAAATGGATGGTTAAGAGCAGCTAATGCTTTTAGTCCTGTAAAAGTTAGAGATGGTGGCGAACCATGGAGAAGACAACTTCTAGAATTAGGTTGGACTCCAAACACTATTCTTAAGAAACACTCGTCTGGTAACTATGAATACTCTACAACTGAAAGAGAAATTATTGATACCTACATAGGTAAATCTAATTTCAAGAATAAAGTAATCAAGTATCTAAAGAATCCAGCTTTTAAAAAAGAAGTACAAGCACTACGTAATAGCAGATTAAAGCTACAGAGCTGGACAAGAATGCAACTTGGTAAAGAGGATCTACCTATCTTCCAATACTTAAATAGAGAATTAAGGAAAGCTCAAAAAGATGCTGAAGCTAAATTAGCTAAAGAATACCCTGCAATAGCAGAGTCAATAAATGATCAAATCAGGATCACTAATGCAATGAAGAGAGGTCAAGTACTTAAGGCAGTAGATATAGCAGACGAGAACGAAAGAAACTTTAAAGAAGTACAAGGTATCCTTAACTACGCAAACCCACCGAAGAAATAACGCACACATGCAATGGCCACAACTGAAAATACATTTACAGGTAATGGCTCCACCACCACTTACCCATTTACATTCCCATATATAAAGTCCAGTGACGTTAAAGTTAGCGTTAATGGCACGGATATAACGGAGTTTACAGTACCACCTGGTGCTCCTACAACCGTACAATTTAATACTGCGCCAGCAAATAGTGCTGCAATAAGAATCTATCGTGGAACTGATGACTCTGCTTTACCTGCCACCTTTTATGCAGGGTCAGCAATTAAATCATCAGACTTAAACGATAACTTCTTACAAAACTTATATACCAACCAAGAAACAAACAATAATGTTTGGACTACAGGTACAAAGACTATTGATAGTTCAGAGACTTGGGTTGGTAATAATACAAAAATAGCTACTACAGGAGCCATTGATGGTCGTGTAGATGCAAAGATTGATACTGCTATGGGATCTGATGTCCTAGCAGGGACTGATTTAATTAAGACAGTATCTGGAGGTCAGGTCACTGTTGCTCATAATGTCAACGGTGCAAACAGTACAGTAAATAACAGCAATGGTAACGTCATACAAGACATTACTATTAGTGCTCAAGGTCACGTTACCAGCGTTGCATCTACTAATTTAGATGGACGTTATTATACTGAGACTGAGACTGGAAGTTTAATTGATTCTAAGATAGATACCGCTGTTACAACTGATATACTAGCTGGTCAGAGTATTACGAAGACTAATGGTAGTGGTCAGGTAACTATATCTATAGCTAACTCAGCAATTGGAACTAATCAAATAGCAGATGATGCTGTTACTTTAGCTAAGCTAGGTTCAGGTGCTTTACCAACAGACATCACTGTTGCAAGTGCCAACATAGTTAATGGCTCAATTGTTGCTGCAGATATTTCAACAGGTACTCTAGATGGTAGATATTATACTGAAACTGAACTAGATGCAGGTCAGTTAGATAATAGGTATTACACAGAGACTGAATTAAATGCAGGTCAACTGGATAATAGATACTACACAGAGACTGAGCTTAATGCAGGTCAGTTAGACAGTAGGTATTACACAGAAACAGAAGCTGATGCTAGGTTCTATAACTTAACCAGTGGAGAAGAAATACAGTCCGGTGAAACTTGGGCTGCAGCAGATAATAAAATTGCTACTACAGCAGCTATAGATGCTCGTATAACTGACTTAGTAGATGACGTAGGTGGTTTTGTACCAATAGCAAATGAAACATCTTTTCCTAACGCTAACCCTGACAT
>VTLG01007331.1_pt1 | contig 12203 bp, 12 predicted proteins | sample 4694571 | NCBI WGS metagenome assembly VTLG01 (sample SAMN12604809, study PRJNA352737) | marine metagenome | biome: ENVO:00000447; feature: ENVO:00000209|ENVO:00000569|ENVO:01000036; material: ENVO:00002151; isolation source: viral sequences binned using virsorter ... | reverse complement strand
CATCGTAATTCGGTAATTCCCTTACGAGGATCTTTTACATCAATAACTTTGTGATAGTAGACCCTTCCATCTACATACCACCTACGAAAAACATCGTGACCTTTAGACGCAAAATCAAGAAGTCTTAATACTTCATTGAATTCACCTCTAATTTTTCTTTTAATTTTTGAAGGATAGGGTAATCCATCTAATACGATGGATACCGCTTGATCGTTTTCATTTGCAACGATAGATTCGTTTACAATATCTTCTACAGCTGCATCACACTCAGATTGTTGTGCAATGTCCCTATAGCGTTTGATTAAATCAATATCTGTCCGTTCACGACCGTCTGTGTCAAGAACTTGACCAAAGAATCCCCCACCGACAACATCAATAGTGCCGTCTTGGGGGTCAGGAGCAGTAAACGTCTGCTCCTTCCCCTGATCCTTAACTCGTTCTAAACGGAACCCAAAAAGTTCTGCCATTATATACTCCCTACTGTATATCTTTATTTAGTAGGTTAAAAGTTCACACCAGAAGCTTCAAAGTGTTGGAATCTCCAAGTTACATCAAATGTTTCTATTGCATCTGCTGTTTCATTAGTCAGTTCAATAGGGCCAAGTCCTGTGGGCCATGCACTTCTGAAGATATAAGTTTTCAGAACTGTATCATCCCTGTCAAGTTGTTCTACTGTTAAGTCTGTCTGATAATCAGCGGGTGCAATAACACCTGTATTGTTTGCAAAATCATTGATTCCGTTAGACCATCTTTCCATTGCAGTACGGATCATAAAGTCCGTATCGTTCATGAAAGAACAAGTCCAATCTTCATCAAATGTTCTGTCTCCAGCAATGTAGATATTCCTACCTCTGAATGGTACTGGAATTGAGGTTAGAGTTTGTCCAGGCAGACTAGCTGCAGTAACTAGAAAACTAGTTCTACGAACATCCAATCCAATTGCAATACCAGGCGGTGGTGTAACTGTTACCCTATACTGGTTAGCACGAGCACCACCACCGATTAGATTAGCTTTAAAATCATCTATCTGAGCCATGGTTATCCTCCTACCTCACTAAACGCAACACCAGTTCTTGTGGCGATGAAGTTTAGTGTAATGAAGTTGATTGATCTGGCGGGTTTAATGTAAATATCTCCAATAAACTCGTTTCGGTCAATTACTTCACCAGTATTGTTTGATGCATCACAAACCACCTTAAAGTCAAAAATACCTCTTCGACCTTGTACATCCCTCAAGAAAGGTTCTACCATGTTTCTAAACTGGGCTCTTGTAAATTCATCGTTGAACTCAAAGAGTTGATATTTAGAAGCAGTAGCGATTGCTTTCTCAAGTACCAAGAATAACCTTCGTACATTGATACGATCAAATGCACTTGGTTTAGTTTGTGCAGTTTTATCTCCAAAGAGAACCACACCTTGGCCTGGGAAGTTAGTTACAGGGTTAATTCTTGCACGATAGAGTTGATCTCTTTCACTATTCTTAGGATTGTAAGATAGTTTAATTGCACCTCTAACATGACCACGATTATAACCAGCAGGAGAGAACCAAGGATCGGCTACTCTGTCTGCATTTGCACAAAGTCCAGCAGTATCTCCATTTAATGGAACATACCTGTATACATCGTTATATTTGTCGTACATATATTTGTAACCACTGTCAAAAACAATGTAAGATGAAGATGGTAATGTATTAAAACCATCTACAACATTTGCAGTTTGAGTAACAGAACTTGATACGTTAACCGTAGCAGCACGATATGGTGAAATAAATCCTACACAATCTTTTCGTTTTTCAACAAGATCGGTAATCATTGTTCCATGAGTATCCATAGCGGATTCTGTATCAGCAACACCACTAGATGGCCCCGATAATACTAGGTTAATATCCAAGGATTCAGTATCCTCAAACAAATCATATGCAGTTTTAAGTTCACCAGCGGTAACAGCATAATCATCCGTTCCACCAGTAAGTGTACCAAAATCAACTGGTATCACGCTTGTATAAGCAGTTGTTGTATCAGTTCCCCAATTTGATCCACCAGAAATATGATCTGTCCAGTAAACATATTGAGATTGTCTGAAAATTACGTCTGGGTAGTAGTTAGAACCACCTTGAGCAGTCTTTGCTACAGGGTTTTTTGACATATTACCGAATGTTTCTATGACAGAAGAAGTTCTCTGTCCAGCAACATCATTGTCGTAACCAGTAATATCACCAGTTGCGTCATAAACGGCTACATGTAGTTCATCACCAGAACCACGACCATTATCGGTTGCCCATTGTGATGTGCCAGGCGCACTGTCAAAGAGATCATAGAATCTCCAACGTCTACGAATGTAACTATCGTCAGCGATTGTAGCTTTCAAACCTTGTCCATTAGGATCGTCTTTTAGACGAATTGTAAGGGCATTGGTAGAAATTGCAGTTACTTCATACTCATTACCTTCATCTCCAGAGATGTGTGCAAAAGCAGTGACATCAGAAGAAGAATCGGCAGTTGAGAAGGAAATTATGTCTCCGACTTGGAAAGCATAGTTAGCTTTATCGGCATCATCAACTGTGATACTTGTAGCACCAGCAGAAGCTGCACCATTAACTAAGTTTTGCGTTCCCATATGCTGTTCATATGCAGTAGCACTAGGACATAGAGAAACCCCGATAGAGTTACCATGTGTACCAGCAGTACGAGCAGCCCATTCACCATGAGAACCTTGTCCCGAAGCGAATGAACCTTGATAATGGTCATCGTCACGAATGAGAATACCACTATTTGCACCAGCATTTAACATACCTGTTTCAGCACGAACAACTTTCAATTGATCAGAGTAGGCTAAAAAGTTTGCAGCTGTAAACCACCATTCAAAGTTATCACCTTGGGGTTTACCAAATATCTGCACTAATTCCTGTTCAGATCCGATAGTAGTTATAGAACTAACTGGGCCTCTTTCAAATGGCCCCGCAATTGCACCAACTGTGGTAGCAACTGAAGGAACAACATTCGTGAGGTCAATTTCACGGACATGAACGCCAGGAGAAGATAGAAATGACATGTTTTTACTCCTTTAAATTGCGAGTTTTTTGTATTGTTCACTGATATTTATAAAAAAAAAGTTTCTAAGTGTCCTTTTTATAAGTGTTATAACATATAAATAAACATATGGTTAATGCACATTATGAGAAATATAAAGACACTATTAAAAAGTGTGCGAGAAGAAACTACCGCAAAAGGATAGTTCTGCTAAATGAATTCTTAGCAGATAAATCTTGTAAACACTGTGGGGAGAGTGAAACTGTATGTCTCAAGTTCTACCCACACAACTCAGAAATCCGAAAAATGACAAAGAGGGTAGGAACGAGTAATGAAAGTCGTTCCGAAATTGTCCAATTAATGGCCGATTCTATAATTCTTTGTTCAAATTGTTGGATTAAGTTAGATAATGATCTAATTGAGTTTATTTAGGAAAGAGAGATATTATGAATAAAATGTCACGGATGTTGACTTACTTGTTGGGCGTGATGTTCAGCATGATTACATTAAGTGCAAATGCAGTAGAATTAGGTACTACAAAGGGTAGTGCCAATTACCAAACAGGTATTGCACTAGCAAAAACCTTAAATGCTGGTGGGGTTGATATTACTCCGATACCACATAGGGGAACCAATATTTACTTAGAAAAAGTAGATAATGGTAAAATTGAGTTTGGTTTATGTGGTGTTTATATGTTAGGATGGGGTTATGAGGGTTATGGCCCTGTTAAAAAACCCCATAAAAACCTTCGTTTTGTAGCAAATCTACAACATTTTAGAACTGCTATTGTTGTTAGAAATAATTCTGATATTAAAAGTTATGCAGATTTAAAAGCAAAAAAGATTCCAGCAGGGTTCTTTGGAGCACCAGCATTTCAATGGATGATACAATTTAACCTTGCGAATGGTGGTTTAACTTGGGATGATGTTATTCCTGTACCAGTTTCAACTCTAGGTAAATCTTGGGTTGCACTTGCAAATAAAGATGTAGATATGGCTATGATTGCATTGGGTGGAGGCCCCGATAAAAAGTATAATACTATCGTTAAAGGTGGATTACGGGCTTTAAGTGTAGAAAGTGGACAACCCGAAAAAGATATGTTAGAAAATTGGGGTGGTGTAGAGGTTATTACTTTAGAACCAGACCCTTCTTTACCTTCTATAAGAGGAACAACAAGAGTACATAAATTCGCATATCAGTTGTTTACTCATAAAGATGTTCCTAATGAGGTTGTTAGAGATGTAGTTCTTGCATTACACAAAAATGCAGAAACATTTCGTAAAGCATCTGGATTTACTAAGTCTTTTGACGAAACAAATATGCATAATTATGATTTAGTACCTATGCATGAGGGTGCTATTGAAGCCTATGAAACCCTTGGTCTTTCCAAGTAATCTTGGTTTCCCGAAAGTAATACTATCTGTTTTACTCCTTATTGGGATACTTGATATAGATTTCTATATTGGGTATCCCTTTATGGACGAACAACTATACTTTCTTTTACTAATGGCTGCACTTGGTTGTGCAGTTAATATATTAAGTGTAACACTATTAGTAATAGGAGTTGCATTATTCTTTACATATCCATATCTAAGTGAATTCGCTAACGATGAGGTCTATACTCTTCGTTTATTATCTTGGTGGATAATACCATTAATATTCATGTCCCTGTGGAAAACCTGTGGAAAATCGTTTGCGATTATCTTCGCAATGTTTATGATATATCCCTTTATTGTAAAAAGTCCAACAAAATCAATGGATATATTATCCCATATTGTTATAGATAATACGGCAATGTTAGGTATACCTATGCATATTATATGCGGTATTGTTTTTATATTTGTTGCAATAGGACAACTATTAGTCCATATTGGTTTAATAGACATACTAATAAATTATATAACTAGGTATATTAAGTCTCCTGCTAGAGTTGCAATTATGTCATCTGCGGTTTTTGGTAGTGTTTCGGGAAGTGCTGTATCAAATGTTATGAGTACAGGACAACTTACCATCCCTCTCATGATTAAATGCGGATATTCTAAGGTAAAAGCTTCCGCTTATGAGGCGGTTGCATCTACTGGCGGACAACTTTTACCACCTATTATGGGTGCAGCTGCGTTTCTAATGGCAGAAATACTACAAATATCCTATTGGGAAGTAGTTAAAGTTGCACTATTACCTTCACTCTTGTTCTATTCTGTATTGCTTTTAGGTGTTCCCAAAGGAAAAATTAAATGCCAGGTCGGGAATGTTAAAAAACGACTTCGGTATCCCCCCCTAACTAAAATGGTGCTTGACATAGGTGAGATAATGTATGGGTTAATTATTCTTGCAGCTGCGGTTGGTTTGATTATAGGTATATTAGACCAAACTGGACTTTCATTCCATATTTCAACATATCTTATAAGTTTGAGTAATGGAAGTATACCTATACTGTTATTACTTACAGCAATCCTTTGTATAGTTCTTGGGATGGGTATGCCTACAACATCAACTTATCTCATAGTTGCGATTATATGCGCTCCTGCTTTAGTTGAGGTAGGAATAACAGAGATATATGCACATCTCTTTGTATTATATTTTGGAGTATTATCTATGATTACACCACCAGTTGCACTTGCATCATTCAGTGCAGCTAAACTTTCTGGTGCAAATCCTTTATCAGTTGCGGTTCAATCTGTGTATATTGGATGGCCTTTGTTTCTAATTCCATTCTTCTTTGTAATGATGTAGAAACCCTCTCCAATTAAATTGTTCTATATTATCTTTAGTTAACATAGTACCATCATCTAATATACCCCAAACTCTATATTCATGTTCGTAATCCACTCTATTCTTTAAAACTTGTCCTCGTAAGAGACTTACTTCCTTTCCCTTATCATATGAATATTCTTTATCTTTAGTAAATTTGTAAATATGATCTCTCAAAGGCATCTTACATTTTTTATATAATTCATCTGTAGGGTTAATTGGGTCATATGTAGGAAATATTTTACCCTCTTCTAATCCTTTCATGTGTTCGTTAATAGACCACTTTTCCAGTGTAGGTTGGCAGAATATTGGTGCATAATTATCCATATCCATCTTATCACCACCCCATTCCATTAAGAACCTAAAAGAAGAAGAAGACCATTTATATTCTCTTCTCCGTTCCCATGCTAAGTATACCTTTTCTGGAGTATCCTCATATTTTAAACGAGACTTCCCAAAACCCATTGCACCAAACATTTGGTCTGCTTCACCACATGCACACCACAAATTCTTATCTGGTGATGCTTCTTTAAATACATCATTCTCTTTGTTGATTGTATGGTCTAAGTGTCTTACTACCTTATCGTAATAATCGGGATATTCTGTACTTTCCCCTATAATGACATGTAACTGTTTAGGACACACCTCATTTAATGCAATAAGAGCTGCAGTAGAATCTAACCCACCAGACCAAAAGAAGTCTATTGTTTTACCTTTATCTGCAAGTCTCTGTGCAGAATCAATAAGACAATCTGTAACATCTAAATTATCTACTTCTGAGTAGTGTTTATATTCTATCCAAGGTAGGTGTTTAACAGAGGTATTAAAAGTATACTGTTCATTAGTTTTTCTATTAAGAACTGGGCCTGTGTCAAACCCACTCATATGTAAGATTTTTCTTTCTTTTCTCCAATCCTGCCAGAGATGTCTAATTTCGGGATTTTCTTTGAAAAAAAGTTTATCGGATTCGTTAAACTTCTTAAAGGCGTCTGGCCCTGTCCAACTTTGTTTTATATAGTCCTTTGAAACACCAAAATGAGAATAACTCTTTTCTCTCATATATTTGATAAAAGGACGATTCCAAAAGACCATCCTATATTTTTGCATTACGAATCTGTTTCTGCTCGTTCTAAGTCTATCTTATTTGTAACATTATGCGTATCTCTCGCATTTAGGTGTGCCTGTATAGTTGAATCAGCAACCCAAGCATTCTTTGCTTCTTGATTGGTGAATGTATATGTTATAGTTTTAACTAAACCGTTTGCCGATACTGTTTCCGAATCAAAAGTCCTTTTACCTGTATCTATAAAATTTTCTTTAAGATACGTCTTAGTATCATCTGGTACTACATACCAAGCAACACCTGTATTTGGTCTAGTCATTTTAATTGTTCCGTTAATCGCCATTTTTGTCTCCTTACCAGTTACTTCCATAATCTCGTACTACTGGACTCCATCTTGTACCATATTCATCAACAACTTGTCCAATATTCTCATCTTCTAAACCGTTAACAACAAAACCAAATGGTGCCATATCTTGTTCCATTGCATACTGATTTTCAGCTATCATTCTCATTCTAACATCTAAATCAGTTAATTCTTTAAAATATGTTTGGTCTGTTGCCCAACCAAAAAGGAAACCACAAGAAACTAGGTCATCTGTGCAACCATCATCTGCTTCCCACGATTGTCCTTTCACTATATAGGTGGATAACTCATTTACTAAGTCATAATCCTCTACAATTAACTTATCATCTTCTACCAATTGTTTAAGATTAGAACATCCTACAGTCTTTACTGCCTTAGTTGTTCTTACTCCCAACTGAGCTTTACCCCCACTAAAACCACCACCTAAGACTTGACCCGCACGACCACGCATAGATGCCATAACAAGGTTATCATACTCTAAGTCAAATTGCATAGTATTTGCAACACCTTCACCAATATCATTAATCTCTATCAAAACAAATGCCTGATTGTATGCACGAGCAACATCATATATCTTCTGTGGATATACCAAGGGTTTTATTTCATTATCTCTATATTTTGCGGCTATCGTATAAGGCATCTGGGTAATATCAAACACAATAAAGGCAGAGTAGTCTCTAGAAGTGCCTCTTGCAACATCACAGGTAATAAAATATGTTTTACCTTCTTCTGGGGGTTTGTATACGTCTAATCCAGCATTTCTTTGTTTAGGTTCAATAAAAGATAAAGTTCTTAGTTTTCTTGCAGATATAAGAGTATCAATAGAACCAAGAAACTCACACTCAAATTCTGTGTTAAACTGTGCTTCTGAGGTATTCTTTATAGTTTCTTCTTTCCACTTCTCATCTCTACCAGGCACCTCACTCCAATGTACCTCAATAGGTACATAACTATTTCGTTCATGTTCTGCATCTGTCCATATCTTATAGAACATATTCATACCATGAGGGGTAGAAACAATCATAACTTTACTGGTTTTACCAGAGGAAATAGTAGGATACACTGAACTGAAGAATTGTTCTGCGACATTTGACGGCACATATGCAAATTCATCAAGAAAGATGATATTATAAGAGCCACCACGAACAGCACTAGCGCTAGTAGAACTCGCCAATATTTTACTACCGTTTTCAAGTTCTAGACTCCCTTTGTTCCATGACATTACTCCTTGTTGTAACCATTTGGGTAAATGTTCATATGCAAGCTGCAATCTACCCAACAAATCTCTTGCAGTTGCAGCCTTGTTCGCAAGAATAGCGACATTCACTTGTTCGTTAAATAAGACATAGTGTAAGAGGTAAGCGATGATAGTAGTGGATTTACCAGACTGTCTAGGTAATTTACAAATTGTAAAACGATTATTGTGGAAAGTACCCACCATTTCCTTTTGGAAGTCATACATCTTGAAGGGTACAAGTCCCTCATCAATATTAACAATCTGTATATACTCTTGTATGAAATATATGGGGTCTTTCATACACTTTGCATATTCCTCAACCTCTTCCTTTGTCCAATTCTGTTGGACATTGGCTTTCTTTAGATTGGGATTACCTAGATAATTTTCCATTACTTATCCTTAATCATTTTCTGTAACTCAGCAGTAGAACCTACAAACAATGCATTAGTTACATTCTTGGGTGCAGTATTTGGTACATCTTCTAATCTTTTCATCTTCTCTTGTAAGTCACCTAGTTTTTCGGTAACTTCTGCGACTTGTTTGATAAGATTTCCAGCAACCTCATATCCTCTTGGATGTTCACCTTCTTTTGCAAGTTCCAATATTCCATCAATGGCCGTTGAACCTTTTTCAACCAGATTATAAAATTGTTTCCTTTGGTACTCGTAATCTGATTCAATGTCTCCACTTTTATCTGTAGCTGTGACAAGTGCATTTTCATCTCCATAATCTCTACCAGTTAAAGGGTTCTGTTGTTCTATATTTATAGGAACATCCTTCTCTGTAATCTTTAATCCTTTTTCTATAACACCTAAAGCGTTGTCTATTGTTTTAGTATCCATTATTCCACCTCTACTATATGTTCGGCACTTGTAGATGAGGGATTATATGCTTCACCAAACTCTTGTCTTAACTTGGTACTTTGTTTTGTCGCACAATATTTCTTACACATCCTTGGTGCATTGTCTGGGTCTTTTATTAAAGTTTCAAAAAAATCTTCCCAATCCTTAGAATTAATTATATCATCAATAGTTTCTACATTACTTAGTTTTAAATGTTCTTGAAGAAATACTTCTGCAACATCTTTATAATCTGTTGGATATTGACCATCTATTGTCTCATAGGGGTCTAACCAACAACAGGGAATTAAATACCCTCTAGCAGAATAACCATAACCCTTTCCAGATAAACATCTGGGTTCTAATTTACTTTTTACTGGCATAATGTACTCTCCCCTAACCACCTCTCTTCATTCCAAAGTTTCTTATCACCCACATCTTTAACTCTCTCATCAACCTTAGACTTTGAAAAAGTTTTACCACTAATAAAATTACCTTTCTCTTTTGGTTGAAGAGGGTCATCCCCTCTCCATCTTGAAGAGTATAGTTTTAAAAATCTTATACCAGCATCCGTTGCATGTTTTTGTACTTTATCAATATGGTGTTCATTAAAACTAAAGACTATACATTGTTGTTCTACTTGTAATCCCATAGACTTTGCTAATAACGCCATTCTCCACAATTTCTCACCATCTTGATTTATTCTATATAAACAACTTTCCTCTGGCATACCATCTATACCGAATCTCCAAACCGCATCTGGATTTAACTCAAAGGCCTCTTTATACCATTTCTCTGACCTATGCGAAGCTGCGGTTGCAACACATACCTTTGCACCTACTTCGTAACATCTACGCAAAATATCATGGAATTTAGGATGTGCTGTTGGGTCTGAGATTTGTCCACAGAAAAGAATATTGGAAAAGTGCATGAGAATTTTATCAAAATCTTCAAGGGAAATATCGTGTCCAGGCGGTTTCATTCCTACGAAACCATAATCCTGCCTTCTACATCTAGGACATGCAAGAGGACATCTTGCAGATATGTCTAGATTAATCTTATTACGATACTTAGCTTTATATATTAACTCATTCTCAGATAAATCGTCATTTAACTTTTTTATCCAATGGTCTCTCTGAGTTTTTACACCTGTATCTCGCCTGCGTTTTGTTGCATCTCTCTTTGCAACTTGTCGCAATAAGTCAAGCTGTTTTAACTCCCCTTTACTATAACCGTGAACATAATTAGGGGAAAGAGGATTAGTCTTAGAATCCTTCCATTCTTTGGGCATTACGGATCAATATCTTCCCCAGTTTCGGGATTAAATTCTTTGGCATCCGTGAAGAAAGAACTTGTTTCATTAAAACCAAAATCATCATCTGCATCAGCAGTAGCAGGATTCGGTGTAACAGTTAACCTTTGCTCTCTTCTTGGTGATGCATCTGGCATATCCGTAAACTGGTCTGCTTGTACAGTTTTAATAACTCTACTAGAACTAACTGGGCCGTATAGATAAAACTTCGCAGTAAATACCATAGTATAAATTATTGCCCGTCTAGCTGCAAATTCACCCTCGTAACTATCCTCGTATGAAACACTATTAAGAATTAAAGGAACATCCCTTTTAATTCCCATATCAGTCATATCATTAATAGTAACTGTATAGTCTGGTTGAAAGTAAGGTAAAATTTGTTCTACGATCTGAAGTGCATCTTCAGACTGTTTTGCCATTACATATAACTCAAAAGTTTGATTATAAGGAACTGGCATATACTGTGTATCTAGTTGGTCTGCCTTTGCACCTTTAACCTTTTTAAATTTTTGTACCCGATTAAGCTTACGAGCTGCATCGTATTCTAGGTTTTTAATTTCAAATCCTATTCGTGGAAGAGTAACCGCAACCTGTTTAGTAAGGTCTGCATCTTCACGCAATCTAACTAGAAATTTTTCCCTAGGCCCGTATGCAAGTGGAACCTTCATAGTTTGAACTATGTTCCCACTACCATCTTTACGAACCAAATGGATGTTGTTGAATATTGAACCAAATGCAACAACCACCTTTCTCATGGTTTCGTGATAAAATTGTTGTCCTAACATTATGTACCTCCAGCATCACCGAAAGGGTTTCTTTCGGAGAAATCTAATATGTCATCATCAAGTGAATCAAACAGTTCATTTTGTGTAGTCTTATCAGTATCCATATCACCTACCACATAATCCTCATTAAGTAAGTAAGAATCATCACCACTGTCTGCTGGGTTCTCTAAGAGTATACTTTCACCAACACTACTTGTGTCGTTTTCACCTATGATATTGTCACCACTAGTCTCTTCTAGTAGTAGTCCTTGATCACCATTACTACTTATACCGATTTCTAATCGGATATTTTCGTTAACAGCTGAGGACTGTTCTAAGGTCATTTGATAACCTAGAGAGTCTAATGAGTGTTCTGTTTCTATTGCATCTATAGCTGCAATATCTGTATCAATTACTTCAGAACTATATTCAAATAGTCTGCATTGTAATTTATATACTGGATTGTTATCCAGTTGGTAAAAAGGTTCATCATGGTCTACAAAATTTACTTGAAATACTTTATCCATTATAGGATGATAAACTAAATCACCTTCTAATGGTCTATCTGAATCTGAAGAGTCAGCTTCTGATATAATAAAACCACTTTCATAAGAACCACTAATATCTACTACTGTACTATCCAGTGTTCCAGATTCTAATAGTATGGAACCACTTAAAGTGTCTGTTCCACTCTCTATAGTAATCTGTTTTGTTAAATCTTGAAACCTTGTCTTACTTACGACAAAGGTTATCTCACTAAGGTTTTGTAAACCAAATTGAGTCATCATTTCTCGTTGACCAGCAAAACCACCTTCTCCATTTTCTACATACATCTCAATTTTAT
>VTLG01006917.1_pt1 | contig 12203 bp, 18 predicted proteins | sample 4694571 | NCBI WGS metagenome assembly VTLG01 (sample SAMN12604809, study PRJNA352737) | marine metagenome | biome: ENVO:00000447; feature: ENVO:00000209|ENVO:00000569|ENVO:01000036; material: ENVO:00002151; isolation source: viral sequences binned using virsorter ... | reverse complement strand
GAAAATCCTGCTGATACCGATAAGGCTTGGGAAGCGCTCAAACCCCAGAAGAAACCCAGAAACGATAGTTCCAAATACTTAGACGAATATAATCGGCGTCGAGGCGGTTTGTGATTATGTTAAATCCTTTCTGGCCCCCTTGCCCGAGGCTACATCATGGAATCATGGTCTCTGATCCGTGCCACCAGGGCGGTTCCGGTCACGAGTGGGTTTGTAGGATATGCGGAACGCGCCTTTACGGTAACGCCCAGGGGGAAGCATTGCCGGCCAGGATCACATACGAGCAACCGGTTAATGCCAACACCGGGAACCACACCGGAAAACCGAGAGAACGTCGGCCAGTGGGGGCAAAACATAGTGAACCGTGTCAGTGCAAAAGGTGTTTGATATGAATAACCAAGGCCGTGTTATCTCGGTATTTTCTTGTCCGGAACAATTGACCAGGGTCAGGCTAGGTAGATTGGGTTTACGCTACGAACAAATAGTCGCTGTGATGTATACGGAATCAAAAGATTACCGAGGGAATATCACCGCAAGACCGTTCTATTCTGTTAGTGAAACCGATAATCAGTACGAAGGATTTTTTGATTTTATACCTCCCTATTATCATCAAACCTCCGACATCGGTAGGTGCGGATGTACATCAGGTTTAGAAGGAAAACGCAGGAATCCATGTAGGGAATTTGGAATCTTTAAAGGAACGCCAGAAGAATTAAAAGATAATTCAGAATTAACCCGAGAAGGGGAGCTGAGATTAAAATATCTTGATGACATGGACCTTAAAGAAAAAGAAAGGAAAGAAGTAGCAAGAGAAAAAGCAAAAGAAAAAGCAAGAGAAAAAGCAAGAGAAAAAGCCGAGAAAAAACGAAACGTGTTAAAACAATATCGGCCCCCAGGTGATTTACCTATCGTTATTCTTGGCCCAGAAGTTCCGGTTGGTTTTTACAGCTAACCTAAAACAAAAAGAACCCCCAGGTGTACCGCCTGGGGGTTCTTTAGTCTTGCTACAGGTACCGTGAAGCTCAACTACTTTATTTTACCACGTTAGATTATGTTATCCATAACCCCTGACGCGTCTGGAACTAAACTCAGATAAATCAACGTCGTATCCAAGTTGGAGTGTCCGAGCCACATTTGGACGGTGTTGATCTGTACGCCCTGGGCTAACCAGTGTCGCGCCGCTGAATGTCTGAACGTGTGAGGGGTAACCACTGTCTCAATTGGTAAAGCCTTGTCTAATATGGCTCTAGCACGAGCCCTGATCACCCATTCATAACCGGTCTGCCGGGAAGCCTTGAACCCTGAACGCTCAACAATAAATAAGGGGTTCTTACCTTTTGCGCGGATATATTGGCAGTGCTCTTTTAAAGTCCGGACCAGCTCCGGATGCGCGGGCACAAATCGTTCTTTATGTCCTTTTGCATTTCTAACGTGTATCTGTGGACGATCCGTTTTAAATCTTAAATCTCTCGCTTGAAGGTCGATAGCTTCTGAAACTCTAAGACCAGCTCTCCACATGGTAAGCATAAAATTAGCCGCCATTCGGGAAGAATCGGCGGCGTAATCAATCAGTATCTCGATCTCTTTCGGTTCTAAATAGTGGGGTAACTTAGTCCTTACATTTTCCTTGGGTTTTTGTAGGGTTTTGGGCATCTTTCTCCTATTTTGTTAGGCATGATTTCCCACCGCTACCCTATTATAACCTTACATTTTGACCCATTTTGTAACGTTGTTAATTAGACGATACGTTGCGCGATCAAGGTAGATCCGGCTTGCAGAGTGGTCGCTGTACCATTGCTATTAAATTGCGCCCACTGGTAATTAACGGTCCCGGCGTTAGTGGCGTTTTTTACGTATGTATAGAGCGTGAATCCGGCGGCGTCCGCAAGCGTCCCGGTGGCTACACCGAAACCCGTCCCGGTCTGGTTCATGCTGAATGAGGAAACGGTAGATCCGCCGGAATATGTGCCGCTTGCCATGCAAAGGTTATTGATAACAGAACCCCCGGCCGGAACTGTCCAGCCCATTTTCATCCCTCCGGTATCCATACCGTCTACAAAGCCATAAACGGTAACAAGCCACTCTTCGTTAGCAGCGATAGAAAACTCTAGATCATCATCATTCTGTAATGATGTTGATGAAGTGATAGATTCGTCAGAGCTTTTTCGGGCGATCGTCCGCTCTCCAACGTAAACCTTCAGCCTTTCGGCAGTAGTCTTACGATTAGTTCCCCCGGCGTTATCATCAACAATGAACAGATCGGCGTCCACGATCGCGGCCCCGATATCGGTTCCACCGTCGATATCTATGGCAGTCAAGGGAACTGCTAATGCGGCCATCGCGTGCGCATGATCTCGGCGAGCAGTCACAGTCGCCGAACCTGCAGCTCCTGATTGGCCGAAGGTTATGGCGTCCGGCAAAGTCGCATCAAAAGCTAATAAGGTTGAGTCCGTAGACAAAACGGTATTGGCTGTACCAGCGGCGTTAGACGTGCCGAGCGTTAACGCTGGAGCCGCCATTTCTGAAAGTCTCGGTATGGGTGTAACTGTAATTGACATTACCCTTCGTCCCACCAGTTATTCCCCCCGGCCCATGGGGGATTTTCGCTAACCAGAACACTATTTGTCACTGGCCCCGGTTTAGTTCCGGTGAATCCTTGTACGTATTCGCCTAATACCTGTCCTGTGGTCGTAAAGGCAAATCCACTGTCGACATTTACTGCTCTGAATTGTTCTTTAGACGATAGGTTCGAAATGTTTACATTTGATCCAAGCACTTCTATACCGGATCCGGCGGTGTCTTGAATAGCTAATAAAGGCATGAAGTTAGCGCTGGCTATTGCGGCTTGTTCGTCCCAGACCGTCGCCGGAGTAACGTGCCCTGTAGGAGATCCGGAAAACACCGGGTTAATCGGTGATATATCGGTCGTACTTGGAGAAGGCACAGAACGCGCCACTTCGAATTCCAATTCTGGCTGATTAAACCCTCCGGGGTAAACTCCTATATCTTCATCGGAGGCTGCCCCCCGAGGAACGTTAGTTCCTGGGATCTGCGCCATTTCGCCGCCTTGGTTAAAGAAGAATACCGGGTTAGCCGGCGCACTATATGCCTGGAAAGGGGCGTCAGGAGCTGTACCTTCACCAGCGGCCATCATTGCCGCTCCCGTCAATTGATCGGCCTGATCTTCTTGTGAGCCGCCCTGATTCCTAAACAGGAATAAAGCCGCCGCTCCGAGTCCTAGTAACAATAAAGTATTATTCTCTGGCATCTATCCTTCATCCCCCCATACGTCTATTCCGTAACCCGTACCTTCGCCGCCCATATAACCCAAGACGCCGAGATCAGACGGTTGCATTAACTGTTGTTCTCGCTGGTTTGGCCGTCTCAACAAAAACAACGCACCAAACAATAAGCCGAGTAAAAGCAGATTATTGTTCATTAAAAAATCCTTCTGACCGCCCCTCCAATCTGACCTGGCGCATCTTGAACGTTATATTTCGGTAACCCCGGAAAATCAAAAGTGGTGGTGTAATCCAGCCAACTTTCATCTTCTTCTTTTAGATTGACCAGCGGTATTTGATCGTCCGTGAAGGGAAGGTCATACGTAGTCCAATACTCGGCGCTTGTCGGGTCACCTTGAATGCCACCGGTTAACTCATCTCCGGTCCTGACAACCGTTTTACCCGCTCCGATCACTGGGTCAACTACTTTGCCAACGTCCGGAAAAGAAGGCAAATTGTTTAAACCCCATTTACTCAATAAGACTATCGCGCCAAGTCCTATTGCGATAGCGGTGTAATCATCTTGACTTGGCATTAACTGTATAGAGTCCTATATCGTGTGTATTCACTCTGCGACATTGGCGGACTCGATAGGTTAACGCTGATCTCGTTTGCGGCTACGTTTGTCGCGTCGTTGTTGGTGATCTTGAATGACCAAATCGCCGATTCGGTATCAGTCCAGATAACCCCTGCCGGAAGTTTGGCGTAGTCCTGGCCGTTTATCTGGAGATCAACATTTTCACCTGAATTATTGGTGATCACAATCGACATCATGGGTTGATATTTTCGAGCCTTGGGAAATTGTGCTTCAACCAAAACGTATTGAAACGCCCCTGCAGCGATTGCACCCAGGTTCATAAAGAAATTTGGCGATCCGTCCCGGAGAACCGTCAACGCTCTTTGTTCCCTTAGATCCACAGTTGTAAATCTCATTTAGCCTGCCTGAGCCTTGATTTAAAGGGGTTTAAAGTTTGACAGGGAGCCGAACCCCGGCGGCTCCCTGCATTACTACTTAACGTATAAAGCAGTTACAACGGTTAATCGTTGTAACTTCTTTACTGAACGACGGTGATTCCCAAGGAAAAATTGCATTGATCAACTGTCGTTGTTGCGGATTGGGTTTTAAAGTGCAACTGGATCAGGCTATCCTCACCAGCGGCAATGGCCGTCTGTAAAGGTAGTGGCACTTTGGCGTTTATGTCCGTCGGTTGAGCCGTTGTGAGATTCGTCGAGGTCACCGTATGCATGTTGGCCGTGTTGAACTCTGCAACAACGACAGAGTTAGTCCTGGTCGCGTTGGTAACGCTCAATCGGAGGATACCGTCTTCAAAGCCTGTGCCAGCGTCGATCGCGGCGAACCAGTTAAAAGATTGGTTCCTTTGTTGGTTAGGATCGCCATAACCCCAATAGATAACTTGTTGAGCAGGAACTGTTTTCTCCCATATGAGGGTAAAATTTCCCCCGGCAGATCCGGCCTCGACTAACGCGGCCACCTCCGCCGATGTGTCATACGCGGCGTCACCGTCTACGACAGTTACCGATGCGTTATAGGAACGCAATTGACGTGGTGCAACTTGCATTGTCATGATTTCAAATTCCTTAGATCAGGTTGATTTTTGGTTGCCCGTTAGATTTAGCGGCGGCGGCTCTGCCCCCACCAATTTGACCAAGACCTAGCCCGGCCATACCGACTGAACCCGTGCGGAATCCGGCATTCACGGCAATCATGCCGCCCAGGTTGCCTTTAGCAACGCTTGAAGCAAGAGCGGCTGAAACAGCCCCCCCGATAAGTCCTGAACCCGTAAAAGTGGATACTGTGTTGTAGACCAGTCCGGCGATAACCCCGGCTCCATAATCCATGAGCCCAGATTGAACACCTCTTACTGTGGGAACTCCGATTTCTGCGGCCATATATACCCTCCGAAAATTAGAAGGATCGCGCAGGAAATCAGACAATAAAAAAGGCCCGTGCAAGACGTTTTCCGCCGTCTGGTTCCCTGCACGAGCCTATATCCGAGGGGGATAAGGCCCCCGGTTAAAACCATTTTAAATAAGTATTATCAGGTTTAGCAACTATGTCTGGGTTGGGTGGTGAGGAGCTGCTATCGGCGCATGAACGGTAATTTCCGAACCATGCTCAAAAGCCACGAAGTGATGCGCCGAAAGATTTCTAACCGTATCACCCAATTCTGGGTGCAAGCTATTAAGATAGGCGTGATCATTTTTGCCAGGAATCTGAAAGAAGAAAACCACATCTGCTAACTCGATAATGTCTTGATGAAATTGGACGGGCCGTCTGGCCACCACTCCAAAACTTATATTCCAATGCCGCTGGTAGTCCACCAGATCGTTAACCATTTTTGGTAGTCGTGTTGGTTTGGGTAGGATGTAGCGGTTCGCTTCATCTATAACGAAAAGCTCAGGCTTCCAAGTCTCGCCAACTCTCCGGGTGGGAAACATGGTCTTGTTATCTTCTACGACCTTTATTCCCTTGATAACTGGTCCTTCTATGACTTTCTCTAATTCTTCAATGCTCGTGCGATCAGTGGGGGTATATTTGTTGTATCCGGAATGTTCTTTAAGCGGATCGTATATCAGGTGATCCGGCGTAGATTGCAGAACGCTTTTAACAAACCAACTTTTACCGGAGCCGCGCAACCCAAAAACGGCCCATCCTTTACTCGCTAGATCCATTGGGATTTCCTAGCAAATCAGGCAGTTCCTTTTCGATAGCTCCGAGGATCATTCCCTTGTTGGTCCTAGCAAGCTCCAAAGCTTCTTTCATAGTCATATCTTCTGGAAGTTGCGCAAGCCACCCCAAAGCCTTGGAATAAACCTTAATTGGCTCGACAGTGGTTTGTTCCTCTTCAGGTTCTGTTGGTTTTGGCCGAGGTTCTGTTATGTCAGTAGTCACGGTGGACGGTGGACGGTATATATCACCGTCTATCACCTGGCCTTGAGGAAAAAAACCGCTTTGATCTTGTTGCATTCCTGGCATGTCCATATTTCGATATTTGTTTATTACGTTTGCAAAGTGATCGACACGATCTGTAAATTGACCGGCCATATCCAGAAGGCGTTGGACTGTATCCAGCGTTTCACCTAAGCCACCAAGAGGAGACGATCCCCTGGCCGCGCCCGGAATATTAGCTATAGCTTGTCCGGCTTCCATCAAGCCGCCGAGGTTTGCCTGGGTTAGATCTAAAGGTATCGGGTTTTGCATGGTCATTATGTAAGGCCGTCCCAATTAAGCGATTCCTCACAAGTGGGACATTGTGGATCGTTAAGGCTCACGGTTTCTTTGCAATGCAGACAAAAATAATTCGGCGGTTCTTCGCCGGTGAAATCGTCAAGATGGGGGGTTAGTTCCTGGATCGGTTCAATTGTAGTAACAACGCCTATAGGCTCATTTGAGAACCCCTCCGGAGAGGAGATCGGCTCCGGAGGGGTGACGATGGGAGCGGTTTGGGAAACCTCTGCTGCTGCGTCTGGGGCAAATTCGCCCAGACCGTATAACTTACGTTGGCGGATCGCATTTGCAGTCATCGAATAATCTTTTTTGCCGTTCTTTCTCTTCCTGGGCCCGCTACTTTCAGCCATAAAACCTCAAAAAAACCGGGGGCCTCACCGCCTCAAACCGGCCCTACACCCTCACAACACTGGTCTGGGGCCGCCCCCGGTAAGGCATTATGCCAATCGTTAATAGGGGTTAGCAATAGTTGGTTAACAAGTCGTTAATACAATGAAAAAGCCCCCGGAAGTATATGCTTCCGGGGGTCATTGCGTGTTTTATGAGGCGGTGAGATTCTACGACAACGCTACGAGGACACGCTGAGTTATTTTAGCATGGTTTTTAAAATGAATTTATTATTGAAATCTCAATAAATAACAAAAATTTGGGTTTTTGGTTCTTGCAACTGCCGTTATGTACTGTTAGGGTAGAAACATTCTACGACTGAAACCGACGTATACATCGGTGGAGCTACATAATGTCCCAGGAAAAAGTTGACGCAAGTCAACATAACGCTAGAGCTGCGTTTAACGATAACTCCCTCTCAGGCTCAATTGACTCTGAACCGCTATCTTTGATTGGTGGTGGTGGTTCCATATCAAGTAAGTTGATAAATAAGTCAATTGACTTACCACCACCACCAATCAAAAGAGATTTTTGCCGGAATAGGTCTTGCGAGTCTCCCTGGACTTTCCACTACGACAAAAAAGCCGTACAACAACATATCCGCTCTTGGTTCACTGACCCGGAAGGATTGCCTTATGGGAAATGGGGCTCGATAGTTAATGTTTTAGGAATCGAAACCGTTAACGAAATAATCCAAGTCTATAAGATCAAGTTTGAGCAATTGCAGGCAAAAGGCGAGGAAGTAAAAAACCGCGCCGCTTTTTTTACCATTTGCCGCCGGTCTGTTGAAGAAGGCATGGAAGCGCGAGAAAATCCGGCTGATGCGGATAAAGCGTGGGAAGCACTCAAACCTCAGAAGAAGCCCAAAAACAATAATTCCAAATACTTAGAGGAATATAATCTGCGTCGGGGAGGTTTGTGATTATGTCGAATCCCTTCTGGCCCCCTTGCCCGAGGCTACATCATGGAATCATGGTTGCGGATCCGTGCCATCAGGGGCGCGCCGGCCACGAGTGGGTATGTCGGATCTGCGGAACTCGCCTCTACGGTAACGCCCAGGGGGAAGCATTACCGGCCAAGATAACCTACGAGCAACCAGTCAATGCCAACACCGGAAACCACACTGGTAAACCGCGCAACGCGCCCTCGCATTATGGAAACTCCAAGGAAAGAAACCGGAACCATATGGGGAAATGGTATGAATAATCAAGGTCGTGTGATTTCAGTATTCCCGTGTCTGGAACAATTGACCAGAGTTCAACTAGGTAGATTGGGTTTACGCTACGAACAAATAGTTACTGTTATGTATACAGAATCAAAAGATTACCGAGGGAACCTCACTGCAAGACCGTTCTATTCTGTTAGTAAAACTGATAATCAGTACGAAGGATTTTTTGATTTTATAGCACCGCATTCCCATCAAACCTCTGAGATCGGTAGGTGCGGATGTACGTCAGGTTTAGAAGGGAAACGCAGGAATCCATGTAGGGAATTTGGAATCTTTAAAGGAACGCCAGAAGAATTAAAAAATAACTCAGAATTAACTCGGGAAGGCGAGCTCAGATTAAAATATCTTGATGATATAGACCTTAAACAAAAAGAACAAAAAGAAAGAGCAAAAGAAAAAGCACGGGAAAAAGCACGGGAAAAAGCACGGGAAAAAGCCGAGAAAAAACAAAACGTGTTAAAACAATATCGGCCCCCAGGAAATTTACCTATTGTTATCCTGGGTCCAGAAGTACCCAAGGGTATTTTCACCTAAAACAAAAAAGAACCCCCACGTGTACCGCGTGGGGGTTCTTCAGTCTTGCTACAGGTACATGAAGCTCAACCACCTTATTTTACCACGTCACATTATGTTATCCATAACCCCCGAGGCATCCGGAACTAAACTCAGATAAATTAGCGTTGTGTCCAAATTGGAATGACCTAACCACATTTGAACGGTGTTGATCTGGACGCCCTGGGCCAACCAGTGTCGCGCCGCTGAATGTCTAAACGTGTGAGGCGTCACCACCGTTTCAATCGGCAACGCTTTGTCTAAGATGGCCCGATTGCGCGCCCTGACGACCCATTCATACCCGGTCTGCCTTGAAGCCTTGAACCCTGAACGCTCAACTATAAATAAGGGGTTCTTTCCCTTAGCCCGGATATATTGACAGTGTTCTTTTAAAGTCCGAACTAACTCCGGATGTGCGGGCACGAATCTTTCTTTATGTCCCTTGGCATTTCTTATGTGTATCTGCGGGCGGTCCGTTTTAAATCTTAAATCCCTGGCTTGCAAATCAATCGCTTCGGACACCCTCAGACCGGCTCGCCACATGGTAAGCATAAAATTAGCCGCCATTCGGGAAGAATCGGCGGCGTAATCAATCAGTATCTCGATCTCTTTGGGTTCTAAATAATGAGGTAGTTTAGTCCTTACATTTTCCTTAGGTTTTTGTAGGGTTTTGGGCATATCTCTCCTATTTTGTTAGGCATGTTTTCCCACCGCTACCCCATTATAACCTTACATTTTGACCCATTTTGTTAATCGGAATTTCGGCGCAATCCCACAGGCCATTTAGCCTTGAGGTTTGCAGGAGTGGATATTCCCGTAAAAAGATCAATCGTTTGGGGAATATCTCGAAGCGTTTGTTTTAGACTGCTAATCCTGGCAAGTTCGTCCCGGTCGTTTGCTTCGACGGCTTGCATAAAGGGAACGTCAAGGTCAGCAAGTTCAGCATTTCGCGCGTTTCGAATGTTAAACATATGGATCTCTCGGGCTTTCGCCATGTCCACTTTAAAGTCAACGTCAATCCAAGCGTTTCTAAAATACCAATCGGCCCCGGCAGATTCCCCCTCGGGAGCTATTCTGTACTCGGGAATTGTTGTAAAACCCTCTTGATCGGCGAGTCTTTCCATACAGGATTCTAAATATTCTCGATCAGTCAAACGGGAAGGCCGCAGAAGATCATCCCAGGCAAAATTAGTGATCCATACAGACTCAGTCACAGGGTGCACGAATATAACTTCTTCTCTCATCACTGATCACCAAAAAACACAATCCGAACGCTCGCTAACGTTGTTGTAGAAATATCAACTAGATTCCCACTACTTAGACTCGCATATTCTAGACGGGCGGTTCCCGCAGTCCAGGCATCACCATCGCTTGAGGTTATACTCCGCCCAAATTCAGCCATTGAAGCACCAACGTAAGTCGCACCGGACATATCTGTTGCAAGGGTCACCGTATATTCTCCGGTGGACGTATTAGACACGCTGGTTATATTGTAAGAACTGTCCACAACGTTAGTGTGATGGAATTGACACCATGCTTTTGCAACGCCTGGGTGGTATTGTGTGCGCCCGGGTGTAGCAAACACGGTCGTTGAAGACGCCGCTTCCATTTCAGCCTGAGTGGCGGCGACCGTTGGCGTTTCCGCTTCCATGGCATGAACGTGGTCACGTCGGGCGGTTACTGTTGCCGAACCAGCGGCTCCAGACTGGCCGAAAGTTATAGCGTCGGGGAGCGTAGTATCAAACGCTAACAGAGTTGAATTGCTTGAGATGGCGGTTACGGCATCCCCGGCAGCGTTTGTAGTTCCCAACGTAAAAGCTGGTGCTGCTAAATCGATAAGCCTTGGAATAGGAGTGACGTTAATTGTCATTTTCTAGCCCTCATCCCACCAGTTAATTGGAGTTTGTGTGACGACGGTTGCGTTATCCAATCGACTGGAAGCGTTGGTCCCTACTCCCGTAAATCCCTGGACGTACTCTCCAAGAACTTCTCCGGTGGTCGTGAACCCAAATCCGGTGTCAATGTTTACGGCTCGGAATTGTTCTTTAGAGGACAAATTAGAGATATTAACGTTTGAACCCAAAATATCAATACCGCCGCCTATAGGCCCGGCAGTGTCTTGAATCGCTAATAAAGGCATAAAGTTGGCGTTTGCTATGGCGGCTTGCTCGTCCCATATCGTTGATGGAGTTACGATTCCACGATCTGAACCCGAAAAAACGGGATTTATCGGTGAGATATCAGTCGTGCTTGGGGAAGGGATAGAGCGCGCTATTTCAAATTCTAACTCAGGTCGGTTAGCTCCTCCGGGATAGATTCCTATATCTTCATCAGATGAGGCGCCCCGAGGAACGTTAGTTCCTGGAATCTGCGCCATTTCGCCGCCCTGGTTAAAGAAGAACACCGGATTAGCTGGCGCGCTATACGCCTGAAACGGTGCATCGGGTGCTGTACCTTCTCCGGCGGCCATCATAGCAGCCCCCGTCAATTGGGGGGCCTGATCTTCTTCAGAGCCGCCTTGATTCCGTAAAAAGAATAACGCAGCCGCTCCAAGTCCTAGCATTAAAAGCATGTTGTTATCTGGCATCTAACCTTCATCCCCCCATACGTCTATTCCGTAACCCGTACCTTGGCCGCCCATATAACCCGGGACCCCCAGATCAGACGGTTGCATTAACTGTTGTTCTCGCTGGTTCGGCCGTCTCAACAAAAACAACGCACCAAACAATAAGCCCAATAAAATCAAATTATTGTTCATCAAAAAATCCTTCTGATCGCCCCTCCAATCTGACCTGGCGCATCTTGAACGTTATATTTCGGTAACCCTGGAAAATCAAAAGTAGTGGTGTAATCCAACCAACTTTCATCTTCTTCTTTTAGATTGACCAGCGGTATCTGATCGTCTGTGAATGGAAGATCGTATGTAGTCCAATACTCAGCGCTTGTTGGATCACCCTGTATGCCACCGGTTAACTGATCTCCAGTCCTAACAACCGTCTTACCCGCTCCAATCACTGGGTCAACTATTTTGCCAATGTCCGGAAGCGGGAGGCTGTTCCACCCCCATTTACTTAATAAAACTATGGCTCCAAGTCCTATTGCAATGGCGGTGTAATCATCTTGGCTCGGCATTATGTGTACAGAGTCCTATATCGGGTGTACTCGCTCTGCGACATTGGCGGGGATGATAAGTTAACGCTTATTTCGTTGGCTGCTACGTTGGTTGCGTCGTTATTGGTGATCTTAAATGACCAGACCGGTGATTCAGTATCGGACCATATAACTCCAGCTGGGAGTTTGGCATAGTCCTGGCCGTTTATCTGGAGATCGACGTTTTCACCAGAATTATTAGTGATGACTATCGACATCATCGGCTGGTATTTTCTAGCTTTTGGAAATTGATCTTCTACCAAAACGTACTGAAACGCCCCGGCAGCGATTGCGCCCAGGTTCATAAAGAAATTGGGAGAACCGTCCCGGAGAACCGTTAAAGCTCGCTGTTCCC
>VTLG01003146.1_pt1 | contig 12204 bp, 9 predicted proteins | sample 4694571 | NCBI WGS metagenome assembly VTLG01 (sample SAMN12604809, study PRJNA352737) | marine metagenome | biome: ENVO:00000447; feature: ENVO:00000209|ENVO:00000569|ENVO:01000036; material: ENVO:00002151; isolation source: viral sequences binned using virsorter ... | reverse complement strand
TTCGTTGAGATATTACTAGTATTTGTCGCAGCCACTCCAGAAACTTCTAAAATATCAGCTGCATTGATATCTCCAGTAGCAGTAATATTAGTGGAGTTTGTTGCAATATTAGATGTGTTAGTAGTAATAGTACTTTGAAGAACCCCAGAAAGATCATAGACCGCATTAGGGGTAATAGCTCTATCTACAGTACCGTCAGTAGCTGAATCTTGAAGTTGTACCACACCAATATTAGAAGTAGTAGCGCCAGAGACATCCACTGTTACATTACTATTAGCACCACCATCTGTGAGTTGCAATCCAGTACCAACAACCAAAACTCTCTCATCTGACAAACTAGCACTAGCCGCTAAAGTAACATATTCAGCATTAGTAGGGGCACCGCCGCCTCCACCGCCTCCTCCTCCACTAGCCTCTGCCCACTTAGTAGTACCATCCGCGTTGGATGTAAGTACATATCCGCTTATACCTGCGTCTGCGTTTGGTAAAGCGTAACCTGCAATGGTTAGGGTATTAGAACTTTTGTTCCACGTAAAATCACTATCGCCACCAAACGAACCACCATCGTTAAATTGAACCTCAGTGTCTGAACCATCAGGTGTTGTATGTCCAATGGCGATTCCAGAGACTGTCAAAATGTCTGCGGCATTAATCGCACCTGTTGCTGTAATCGTTGTCGCATTCGTCGAAATGTTAGAAGTGTTGGTCGAGATATTGCTCGCATTCGTAGCAACGTCCCCAGACACCTCTAGGATATCAGCAGCATTGATCGCACCGGTTGCCGTAATGTTTGTGGCATTGGTAGAGATGTTGGAAGTGTTGGTCGAAATATTCGAGGTGTTGGTCGAAATATTGGACGTGTTGGTCGAAATATTAGAAGTGTTCGTCGAGATACCTGTTGCTGTAATCGTTGTCGCATTCGTCGAAATGTTAGAAGTGTTGGTCGAGATATTGCTCGCATTCGTAGCAACGTCCCCAGACACCTCTAGGATGTCAGCAGCGTTAATCGCACCCGTCGCTGTGATGTTACTAGCGTTGGTTGTGATGTTCGACGTATTGGTCGAGATATTCGAGGTGTTCGTTGAGATGTTTGAAGTGTTCGTCGAAATATTTGAGGTGTTCGTAGAAATGTTACCAGCATTCGTCGCAGCAACCCCAGACACCTCTAGGATATCAGCAGCGTTAATCGCACCCGTGTCAGCAATATTATTAGTGATGCCCGCAACAACTCCAGAAACCTCTAGAATGTCCGCAGCATTAATATCACCCGTTGCTGTAATGTTTGTGGCATTGGTTGCGATATTCGACGTGTTCGTCGAGATGTTACTCGTGTTCGTCGAGATGTTTGAAGTGTTCGTCGAAATATTTGAGGTGTTCGTAGAAATGTTACCAGCATTCGTCGCAGCAACCCCAGACACCTCTAATATATCAGCAGCGTTAATCGCACCCGTGTCAGCAATATTGTTAGTGATACCCGCAACGACACCAGAAACCTCTAGTATATCAGCGGCATTAATCTCACCTGTTGCAGTAATATTGGTAGCGTTGGTTGCAATGTTTGAGGCGTTGGTCGAGATACTGCTCGTGTTGGTAGCAGCTACGCCAGATACCTCTAGAATATCTGCAGCATTAATCTCACCCGTCGCTGTAATATTACTGGCGTTGGTGGAGATGTTCGACGTATTAGTAGAGATGTTGACGGTATTAGCTGTAATACCCGCAGCATTCGTTGCGCCTGTTGCAGCTATGTTGGTGGTATTAGTCGCAATGTTAGCTGCATTAGTTGCACCCGTTGCAGCAATGTTCGTAACGTTAGTTGCAATGTTCGACGTATTCGTCGAAATGTTACTAGCATTAGTTACTGTCAATCCAGAGACAGTATTTATATCAGCAGTCGGAGAAGTAGTCTGAGTAGTTCCGTCATTAAAAGTAATAGTTGTACTATCTAAAAGAAGAGTTCCATCTCCTACCTTTAAATAGTCAAAAGCTCCAGTACCCGATACATGTAATGGATACTCAGGATCAATCCCAATTCCTACATAATTACCAGAAGTTCTACTAACAACCTTATCAGCAGAATATGTAATAAAAACTGTCGCACCGCCGCCCAAGTTTATTTTGCTATTGTCGCTATTTGAACTGGAAAAAACTTCAGCTCTAGACAGAGTATTTCCCGCACTAGTATACGTACCGATTCCAATTTCAAAATCATTGTTCTCAGTAATAGTATAATAAGTAGAATTTCCATTACCAATTCCCGAAATAGCTACAAAGCCATCTACGGCACCACCCAGCGTTATAGAGCCAGATCCCGTAGTAGTAGTAGTTTCCTTCGCGCGATCTAGAAATCTAATGGGAGGGTGCGACATTTTTATTTATTCCATATTTTTTAAGGATTATCAGGATCAACAACAGAAGGTGGAGCAGGTACATTACCAGCTGCGTCTTCTTTAGCTTTCTTTACCTCATAAGCATGAGTATTATTAATTAAATAATCTCTAGTCATTCTATTAGCAAATTGATGAGTCGTCTCCGGGTTTGGAATAGTTGGAGGAACATCAGGATCTGGAGGATCTAACATAGGATCATAAGCAGGATTAGGTATTGTAGCCTGATACCTGTAATTAACACACATTGCCGTAATGACGCGTTCCACAGCATCATCGGCAATCTCTACACAAAATGTTGCCATTATACAAGCTCCTAAAAAAAAAGCCAGCGGCAGCGTGTGCCACCACCGGCTCTATGTGTAAACATCTACAAACAATATTAGAATGCGCCCAAGAGGACCCTTCTAGTATCGAGTGCGGCGAAGCCATGCTCAGCCCAACCGTACATACCAGCACGTCGTTGACGATGAAGTGCTTCATCTTCAAAGACCTGAACCGGAGCGCGCACAGGCATAACAAAGCTATCGTTATTTCTCAAGTCCAAACCAACCACAATCTCGTTCTTGCCAGCGGGCATTGTGCCGCTAAGATCGGTAGTGTAGAAGTTTTGATATTCTTGACCTTCACCAAGCTCATCGAGCGTATGAAGATTGACTTGGAAGATTCGCACAAGCAAACCGCCTTCGCCAACGATGAGGTCACGGCGGGTAACCGGATCAACTTCATCCACACCCCAGTTACGAATGTCTTCATGACCTTCGGGGCTGATGTAGAGATCAGTCAACTCACCACGATTAATCGACGTGGAGTTACCACCGCCATTACGACGCATAACAACTTTCAACAACGACACGAGTCGTTTGCTGAACATGCCGCTGGAAGCATCGCCATCATAAATCAAGATATTACGATCAGCACCAGCTGATAGCAATGTGTGCCAACCGTCGTCGTTCATCTTCTTGACAAACTGACCTTGGAGCACATCCATCGCGCGACCAACCACATCCCAACGGGCATCGCGAGCGTACTTAAGCAACCAGTCAATGGAAGCACCAACATCATATGTCGGAACCATGACGTAATCGCCTTCGACGTGTCGCTCTGGAATACGACCGTGATTAGGAATGGTAAACGCTACGAATTCCTTCTCCGTACCAGGAGCGAGGAAATCGAGTGGAAATTCAGCAGTAGCGCCGGGTTGCAAATTGATAGCTTCAAAAATACCATCAAGGATATTACCACTCATGACGCCTTGACGAAGAGGAAGCTCAAGGGCTTTAGCCAATTCAGAAGTGGCAGCCAAAGATTCTTCTCTCTGCAAAGAACCGGCTCTCGACAGGAGCTGGTTCATTTCTGGGGTAGGTTCAAAAAACTTTTTGCTCATTCTAGTATCTCCTAATATGTTATTTTATTTATACAATGTTAATCTGAAGCTTAGCGTAACCGTCAGAATCTTTCTTAGACAACCAACGACCTACCTGAGCACTATGGCTACTAGCCGCAGCAGAACAGAAACGACCGTCATCCACAAAGTGAGCAGCGTCACCTAGTGTAATAGCGCCAGAAATCTGATCAGTAACAACAAAACCAGCTCTGAGCAAGAGAACCTTGCCACCCTTTTGCATCTCATCTTGGTCATAATTAATATGCTGTCGAGTGAGATCCAAGTCAACCACATCGTTTAATAGAAGACCTACAGGTTTGTCGCCTACGGCTGACGCAACTTTAACAGCCGCTTCGGACTGATCCATTGCCGCCCCAGAACCCTGCGTGCTTGCAACACACATAACACCGCGCTCAGACGTTTCATTCATGAAAAAGCTAAGGTCGGTTAAAAATTCATTTCTAGTCGGTCTCAATGCCATTTTTTTATCTCCTGACTATTTTAGATTATTTATTTAGAATATGATCAGTAACCCACTCTTGAAGACCAGCACGTACTGTGTCAATCTCTTCAGCTTGGGCTTCTTCAGTATCAGCTTCAACAGCCAAGTCCACAGACTCTTCTGCTTCTGCAGTTTCAAGAACTTCCTCATCGGAAGCTACAGCTTCTTCTTCAACTTCTTCTTCAGCTTGAGCTTCGGTCTCTTCAGCTTTAACTTCTTCTTCAACCTCTTCGGGTTTAACAGAAGCAACTGTTTCAACCATCACTGTAAACTGATCGTCAGTCAAAGAATCAAAAACTTCCATCTTAGCTTCAGCGTCTTCTTGAGTAAGACCAGCGCCAATCAAAGCAGCCACTCTCTTCTCAATCTTCTGCTGTTGCTCAATTGCTTGAAGAGCCGACTCTGACTTAGTCAAAGATTCGGTTGCTTCAGTCAATTGTGTTTGGAGAGTTGTAATCTCTTCATCTTTAGAGGCTGTTGCCTCTTCACTAGCCTTAAGATCTACCGCAAGAGTTTGCAGATTATCTGTCAACTCTTTAATTTGCACATCGTATTTCTCAAGATTAGCTTTAGAAAGCTTATCAGTCAGCTCTTTATTGTCTGCTTGTACAGCAGCCAGAGCGTCCTTAAGCTCTTTGACTTGATCATTTAAAAGATCAGTACTCATAGTATCAGTCTCCTTCAAAACAATAGATTGATTTTTCTTTTCTACTGATATAGATACACCATTATCGACAGAAAAGAGATTTTTAGACGAAATAGAAACATTGTTGAACTCGGTCAACTTACTCTTGTCAAAAATAATACTGTCTGGATTAGCGGGCCTGTTGACAAATCCTTTACCACTAAAGACAATATTTCGTAAAAGTCTTCCAACCTTGTGGTCTTCATATCCTCCACTCCCTCCATAAGCCCTAAGATGTTTAGTAAGAAACGCAGTTTCATCATTACGAGCAAGAACATGTCTCTTCCCGCCTGGATCTACTACCGCATAATCAAATCCACTAAATAAACACTCCATGGATACAAACTTATTTCCCGCTTCAATTTCTTTAATCAAATTCTCAGCTCTAGTTTGATAAGCTGGGTCCTGCCACTGTCTATAAATAACAGAGGCTACCAATATATGATAATAGTCAGGTAGGTTATCTGAACCACTATCTTTGTCAATAACTTTCATATTTTTATCAACTGACCAGTTATCAACAATGCCCCCGACGATTTGGCGTTCGTCGTGCTCTAGGTTCGCAGGTTTATACTTGGGTGTGTTCTGAGCTGCCCAAACTTCTGTTTTATCAAAAACATCGTCATTCTTATTCCATGAGGTTGTAACCAAAATAGAATAAACATGATAAATATCTTTGTCATCTACAGCTGCCGTTGATATCGAAAGATTATCAAAGGCTTGTGCTAGATCTTGCTTCTCATCCAATAAGATAGGAGATTCATAAGCAATAGAAGATTGGGTTTTAATTTGATGCTCTAAACCAGCCTCTTTTTCGGCAGCAAATACTTGCATCTTTGTCTCCATTACCTAGTTTTATAATCAGCATAAAAGGAAGCTCTAATGCCTCGAATTTCTTCTATACTTAATTTTCTTTGAATATTTTCAGAAGCGGATTGTATCCATTCCCTACATTCTATACGTACACCATCTGACGACTTTTCCTTTAATCCTGCAAAAACATTTTCATTAGATAGCTCTTGCAGACACTCTAAATTACACAAAACCTCAAATTTAATCTCTTCGGTTTGCTGGAATTCTTTAGCTGTTAAGCTTCTCATGTTCTTTTTATTAAAATGCTTAAGTAAGCCAGGATTAAGCACTTTAGCTATTTTAGACTGAGCATCCTTGGCCCATAATTCAACAGCTGCCTTATTTTTAGGCTTAAAGGTTCTAGGCTTTCTACCATTCTGATCTCGCGTATTCGGAGGTCTTCCGGCATCACCAGGGGGTACAGGAGCCTGTTGTCTAGGAGCATTTCTCTTGGTTTGCTTATTTCTCATTTCCAAAGCAGAGTTGTCCCCTTTCTTCTTGTCTTGCAGTTCCATACCCACCTGAGTAGGAGATACAACCCCAGTTTGCAATGCAATCTTCTCCAAGCCATATTCTTTATCTACAGCATGATAGGGACTGATTTTCTCCATATCTTTTCTAATCCTAGTTCTTTCTTCTTCCACCACTCGTCGCCTTTCAATATCAGGCTTAGCCTTAATATGACGCTGAACAAACTCGTCACTAACAATATTTCTGTCTGCCATTCCCACCAATAAATTAGTCATGGCGGCTGGATCATCTAAGTACATATAATCAAATTCAATCTGAGCTGGAAATCTAAAGCCCATTGATTTTTTGACAATATTTAATTGTTCATTCCAAAACTCTAAAACAATACCTCTAATATAGTTTAGACGTTCGGTCAAGGTTTTTAAAGAAATAAAGTTATTAGTAGTTCCCGTAGCGCCAAACGTCCCCGTCAACGTAGGAGGAATGCCCAAACACGCATAGATAGCCATAAGAGTAGGACGATACTTTTCTTCTCCTAGAAACCTTTGTACATCAGTTCCTGTTTCAATTAATTCAATATCAGGACCCCAAACCATATCTATAGTTCCACCACCCACATTAGACCCTAAGATCTCTTGAAGCGTGGAAGATGCAGTAGGAGTAGGAGCAAGCTTGTGTTCTAAGCTACCGAGCTTCCAAACTCGAATCTTAGAGATAGCTCCATCCAAAGCAGCCTTATCAGCTAACTTTAATCTATCATACAAGATAAGATCGTTAAAACAAGCATAGGTCATAGGATCAGCCCATTCTTGCCAATCATCTTTCTTATAGTAATACATAAATGTTTTATCTGGAGGAAGAAGTACTTTTTTATTTCCTAGAGCAGCATCTATAATTTCATCAGGGATATCCGCTACAATACTTCTTTCTACGTTATCTTGACTATTTTGCAACTGTCGAATATGTTGAGCTAAACGACGAGGTAAAGATATTGCATATTGTTTATTCCCAGTTAATGTAGATATTGGACCTCCAACAACTTCAATAGTCAAAGGATCAAGAAAATGGTACTGCCAGGGAATTTCTCCTTTTTGAAAGTCATCTGTCTTTAAGATGGCTGGCATATCAGGAGATGCTAATGATTGTTGCATCTGTAATCTTTTAGCTTTATTGACCTTAGCAGTCTTCATGCGAATAGGAACGTTTGCTTCACGAAGAAGCAGGTTGCAAAGTCTCTCAGAAACTTCTTTTCCTTTAACACGAACAAACCAGTCGTTATAAAATTTTTCTACCCTATGGTTCTGATGAACTAAGCGAACACCTTGACAAGCGAAATCTCCCATTAAATCGATAGCATTTCTAATAAGACCGATTCTACGATAGGCTAAACGAGCAAAAGCAATAATATCTTTAGGAGCAGTAGGAACCGCTTGATCCGGCCTAAACCAATCAAAATCAGCTTCCCTTAAACTAGGTCTTCCACTTAATGAACTAGTTAAGTCTGAAAAATCTCTAGTTCTGGAAGAGTACATAGCAGTAGCTGACTCTTGAATAGACTGGGTATAAGCAGCTAAAGCAGATGTTCTATCTGCCTTATTTTCCCAACTCATATAAGCAGCTTCTTTTCCTGTAACAGGAGTTCCCGTAGGTCGTTTTGCTTTAGACACTGTTTAAACCTTTTATAGAGAGAAGAGTAACAATACCTATTATATTGTACACCAATACATATTAATTCCTGCGAACAGCAAAGCATGTATTCTTATTTAAGTTCTCAGCCCAAGCCTGTCCCATATACATCTGACCTTGCGGTAGTTGTTTACTGGGAGATCCTGGAACCACAACCTGCCCTATAGTTCCATAGACAGGAGGAGGAAGTTCCCTATGTATAGTACGAGCTATCATATTAGCAATGACAATAGCACTATACCTATCCTTTCTCATACGCCCTTTTCTTCCGGTTTTAATCTTAATCTCAGGAGTATCAAACTTTTCACGTCCACCAGCCGTAACCGACATTACCACGGTGACTAGCTCATTTTTTAGCTCTTCGATCTCCATTACACAGTCTTCCAAGGTATCGTACAATCTAAGCGCATAAGAATCTCCTACCTTATCCTTTAATTGACTGAATGCTATTTTATCCTTCTCCGTCATCAGACTTAAGGTTAAAGTATCAAACCTCGGAAATAAAAGCACTTTATCCTCCATATCCTTTCTCATTCCATGATTGGCTTGAGATGTCCATTCCGCCTTGGCAAAGTTAATAAGTTCTAATATATGGTCTCCAGCTATTTGATCCGTATCTTTTTCTTTTTCTTCGATAATAGGTAGGATCGGTCTCTCCCCTGGCTGTAACTTATCTATATCCCGCAGGGCTTCCGCGATAGTATATCCACCACCCTGCGAATCTATTCCAATTCTTACACATGGAAAAGCTTTTTGAAGATCTCTAATTTTTCTAGCACAGAAACTGTAATAATCATGAGCATTAGTTAATCCAATATTTTTTCTGCTTTGAAAATCTTTTTTATTTGTTGTCCAGGAATATACCACCCTCTGATGTTCAGGATGCACTTCAAGTACTATAATAGCAAAGTTATCTTGTTCAGAAGCTGGATCAATGCCAAAAATGTATTGTGAATCATGAGACCCTCGCGTAATCGCATCAAAGGGCGTGGGGCACCAATGAGGCCATCCACTTTTTTCACAGTTTCTATCATGTGCTACACATGATTCAATTAAACTTCTTTTGAAGAAGCCTTGGCTATCAGCTGTAAAACAAGCTCCATATTCCATTTGGTAAATGCCGTTATGCATCGTAGCTCTAGCTCGTGCAACTTGTTGATCGTCCATGAAACCTTCAGGTATAAGTTCATAAGGAACTCTAACAATAGAAAAGGCTTTCCAATTTAACCTCTTCATATAGTCAGGAACTTTGTCCATACTCTCGTCGCCAGAATCTTCAGCCGCCTTTTTAAAATCTCCATGGCTCTTGATGGTAGATTTATATTTTTTCCAGTAAGATGAGAAATGCTCAAAATCATATCCACAAGTTCCAGAAATAATAGACTGGTTACTGTGTCTATCTTGATAGCTAGATTCCATGCGTTCACTCCACTCTCCTTTTTCCTGCATTCTTTTTCTCTTCGCCGCTTCTTTTACATTACCTGTAGGATCACTAGACACCGCTGTAAAACCAGCAACCACTGTTTCATAGATATCCACGGGAATACTATTAAATTCGTCCGCGATAATAGTATGGGCACGCAAACCTCTAATCTTACTACCATCACCTAAAGGAACTGCCATCGCCCAACTTTCATTAATTCTCATTGTACATCTATCTACATCTCGACGAGGTCCGCTGTTATCACCACATATACTACGTAAGAGAGGTGCATGCTTCCAAATGGTATCCATATATTCAAAAATAACTTTAGACTGTCTAAAAGCTGCGCCTACAATAACAATCTTAGTTCCAGGAACAAGAGTGCATCTTAATAGAGCGTATACCGCTAAAAGAAAAGATTTGCCAAATCCACGGCTGGCAATATACATAGGAAAAGCTTTAGTCCACAATTCCCTTAAGACTACGACCTGTTCTGGTAAAAGTTCTATATTAAGAAGTTTTTTAACAGTCCACTGGAAGTAGCGAGGATCTCGCATAATTTTTATAACATATAGATGAAAATTGTTTTTTTGCTCATCTGTAAGATTAGTAAAGGGATTACCTATACCACTAATGTCTTCTTTATTTAAACCAAGCCAAGCGTGTTCATAAGATTCAACATCATACATGGTATTCATTAACTTTCTTTAAAATACGTAGAGCTATTTTCTCAGCCCTTATCTTATCACCACAGGCTATTACGTGAATACCCTTCTCTATCTGCATACTAAACAAAACACTTAAGATATATTGAGACTTAATACGCAAGGTCTTCCATCTCGCCGGAGGAATTCCAGAACCTGATGGATATCTTTCTATATCTTTCCAATCAAACTCTAATAATAAAAAAGCATATGGAAACTCGGTCATAGCCTCTAACTCTCTATGAAACCTTTTCTCTCCACAGTTCTTGGCAATTTCAGACACAGACTCTTTACGTTCTATACATAAGATCTCTTCTCGGCCTTTTATACTGTAATCGCCCACATCTAGTTTTTTGACTTCAGTTCCCGTACAATGGGAGCTTTCGTCAAACCACCAGCCATGGTCTTTCTTTTCTCTAGTATCTCGGATTACAGTAAACTTACTCATTATATCTCTTAATTTTATTGAGCATTTGCCATTCTAATATTTTATAAAAAAACTCTTCGTAATTTTCTTCACTACCTTTTATTTTTTTATGACACTCTTTACAAAGAGTAATACCGTTAGCTAAAGCATATCTAGAGGAAGGATGGTCCGACCACTTCTTTATATGATGAATCTCTAATTTTCTTTTATTCCTACATTTACATCCAGGCCACTGACATGATCCTCCATCTCTTGCTCGTACTTCCTCTCGCCACTTCGCATATGCAGGACTATGCCAATCTCGTTTGAACACTTAGATCTCCCCATACCATTCGTTGAACTAGTTCTTCAAAACTGATTTTAGGTTTCCATCCTAACATCTCATTAGCTTTTTCTGGAATTCCGTTTAGAAAGTCTACTTCGGCGGGACGATAGAATTTAGGATCAATAACTATGAAAGGTTCAAAACTATGAACACCAATTTCTTTGAATGCTAAAGCTAAGAAGTCTTTTACTGAATGTGTCTCGCCTGTAGCAATAACATAGTCGTCGCCACCCGACTCCTGCATCATTAACCACATTGCTTCAACATAATCTTTAGCGTGACCCCAATCTCGATAAGATTCAATATTACCAAGTCTAAGCTTAGGAAATCTTCCAGTCTTAGAATAAATGCAATCAGTATCAAAAGTAAGTTTTTCAGCAGGTGAAATTTCGGGTTGCAACTCCAACCACCGTTTAAAGTTACCAATCCACTTGGTAATCTTTCTAGTTACAAAGTTCTCGCCACGCCGCTCACTTTCATGATTAAATAAGATACCACAGCATCCAAAAATATCATAAGCTTCTCTATAAATACGCACAGCATGGTGTGCAGACAATTTTGCAATTGCATAGGGTGACTGAGGCTCAAATGGCGTTTCCTCATCTTGAAACTTTATCCATTCTACCGAATCGCTAACTTTCTTGTCTGCTTTCAGATTATACGCCTTTCCAAACATTTCGCTTGTAGAGGCTTGATAAAATTTACTTTCGGGTGAGTAACGCCTAATAGCCTCTAAAAAATTCATAGGGCCGATGGCGTTCACTTGAAAGGTATAATCAGGCTGCTGGAAAGAAGTGCCAACATGAGATTGTGCTGCAAGATTATAAATCTCATCAGGTTTATATTTATCTACAATACTATATACTGAGCCAGAGTCTGAAATTTCAAACTCATCCATCTTAAACCGTTTATGATGTAAAACATGGGACAATCGATCATACTGCTCTACGCTAGTACGCCTTTTTAATCCCGTAACCCCATAACCCTTTTCCAAAAGGGATTCTGCCAAGTAAGATCCATCCTGTCCTGTAATACCGGTAATTAACGCTGTTTTACTCATCGGGTTCCTCTTCGATTAAAGTGTCCGCATTTAATATAGGTTGATCAACAATTCCATCCTCATAAGCATGATATTCAGAAAGGCGGTCCATAGCCTTGTCTGCCGCCACTCTATGCACTTCCATGTCATAACCTTCGGCTTTCTTTAGACCGTCATCGTCTAACTGACGCAGCCAGGAAGAAAAGTTAGTCTTGGCGTCATCAGCCTTTCTCTTACGCTGCTCTCTCGTACCCTTAAGGTCTTTGAGAAGCCTTTCCTTTTTCGTAAGCAATTTCTCATGCTCATTAATATAAGC
>VTLG01000358.1_pt1 | contig 12204 bp, 7 predicted proteins | sample 4694571 | NCBI WGS metagenome assembly VTLG01 (sample SAMN12604809, study PRJNA352737) | marine metagenome | biome: ENVO:00000447; feature: ENVO:00000209|ENVO:00000569|ENVO:01000036; material: ENVO:00002151; isolation source: viral sequences binned using virsorter ... | reverse complement strand
TGGCAAAAACCTTGCTCTTTGATTATACGTTTGACGCATCAGCAAGAACAGTTACTTTGCATGGTAATAAGCACCAGCGAAGAATGTTGTTGATAACTAACACAACGGATAACCAAATTATCTATAATTTTGCTGACACTACCAGAACTGGAGTGTTTAGCTATGATGCAACAACTGATCATACAACAATCACATTGCTGTATGATACATCATCGATGTCTGATACAGACACACTTCAAATTCTTGAGGAAGACGATTCCGTTAAGTTTGAACCGTCTGAGACATTTGTTGATGCTGTATCAAAGTTAAGAGTATCAAATCCAGAAAACCTCGTTGATACCGACTTTGAGTACGGACCACAGGCTTCTAAGTGGGAAACGATTCAGACGATTAATAACATTCCATCGTTCTTTGCATCTACTTCAGATACTACTATCCCCTTTATCTCGAAAGTAGAAGCTGTTAAAGGTAACGAGCTTATTACAGTTACTACAAGTTTCGACCACAACCTTACAAGTGGTGTTCCTATCACAGTTACAGGTCTTGCGGCTGTTACTGCAGAAGGTACATATATCATTCAGGCTGTACCTACATCCACAACCTTTACTTACAAGGCAAGATCAGCTCAACCAGCAACCAGAGAATTGCAGGGTGTTTATACATCTATTATTCCAGGTAAGTTCTTCCAAGGTTCACAGATCAGTCTAGACCAATCAATTGGTATTGTGTCTGACCTTTACAACTATAAGGTTAGTGTTCAGGCAATTACAAAAATAACACTTACAACTACTCCTCCAATAGATTGGGCTATTGGTACTGTAATTGCAGGAGCAACAACATCTGCTGGTGGTACTATTCTTCGTGTAGAAGGAAATGATTTCTATGTTGGATCAGTTAATGGTGTATTCCAAGATGGAGAAGATGTTACTGGTGTTGGTATTGATATTACAGAAGCTCTAACTATTGCAAGTAGTGGAGTTAGTGCAGAGGGTAACAAGTATCTTATTGATACTACAGGTGATGGTGTTCCAGAACTGTTTCCATCCGTCCCAATGACAAGAAAGGGTATCTACACCTTTGATTTGTCTGATGTTACAGTCAATACACACCAACTAAGATTCTCCACAACTGCTGATGGTACACACGGTGGTGGTTCTGCTTATACAACATATGTTTATGAGCATGGAACTCCAGGTAATGCTGGTGCTTACGTAAGAATTTACGTCAACAACTCTACTCCTGAGACCCTTTACTACTATTGTGCTAACCACGCTAATATGGCTGGTAACGCAGGTTCATCTATATCAGAAATTGACGTTACTGACGTATCATATAACCCAATTTCAGGTGATATGGTATTGACCATTGGTTCTCATACTTTACTAACTGGTCAAAACATTAAGCTTAAAACAGAATCTATTAAACTGACTTGTGATTATAACGGAGACGGAAACGCAACTGTTAAGTCATATCCTCGTGCTTCTGGTGCTGCTACCAATAATGGTGCTGACTATGTTTATAACCAACCAATTCCTATTATTGCAACAACTGGAACAACAATTACAGTTAATGTAAACGGTGGTCAAGGTCCTGTTACAGATACTTCTGCTCACGTACATAGTGGTGGAACAGCAACTGGTGCTGTTATTGCTGGAGTTGGTAAAGGAGTAGCAATGCTTGCTCCTACAACAAACTCTAAGGTTTATCTAACCACAGTTTCTGAGCACGGATTTGCTGATAACACAAACTTCTACTTCATTAACACTGTATCTCCTAAGATACTTGAAGTTCAGGAACCTGCTAATACTGCTCCTGATGGTCAACCATACGTTGATACTCAACAGCAAGCTAATGTTAATGTGGATGTAGATTCTACACAGATAACTCCATATAACTATGAGTCAACATATACTCTAGCATTTGATGCGTCACAAGTAGATTACGGTAACAATACGATATCATTTGATAGTTCGCATAATCTCCAAGATGGATATGCGATGCTTTATTATCCACCCCCAGGAGCACGTCCAATCGGTGATTGCCGTAGGATGCAGGTATACTTTATTGAAAGAGTTAATAGTTCTACGATAGCACTACACCATTCTCAGAGAAGAAACTATGGTCGTGTTAACTTAAGTGAAACTTATAGTGGAACATGGGATGGTAACTGGTCATATGGTAAGCATAAGCTTGGACTATGTTATTCTTGTTACAGAGAATATAAGTCTTACGCACAGTGGTATACACGTTTCTATACTTACTATTGGAACTGGGGAGGAACTTATTCAGGACATGACTTCCAGACAGTCAATGGTACTTATGGATTAGGTGGTCAGCAGTGGGAGATGACAGCGTTCTTCTCTACTAACAGGCCAGAGCGTGGTGGATATGGTTCACAGTGGTATTACTGGTGTTACTCATGGAGATTTGCATTTGGTACTTATTGGAGAACCTATGGATATCACCTACAAAGTCTACCATTGAGTACTAGTTCTCGTTGGCAGGGTCAATACGACTTCATTACTGACGACTATAACTATGGTGTTAACACCGAAAATAATGGTGGATACAGTTATGGTTATACCATTGGTGGTCTATGGGGTCATGCTGGTAGTAAGAGTTACTGGGTAACAAGTTTCTACTCTGAAACTTGGTCTGGTGGACAGTACTTCCGTATGCGTGGTAATGAGTACTATTGGTGGTATGTTCAGTCGTACTATTACAGTACTATGAACCATTACTTCAGAAGTATTGGTGAAGATGGCGGAACTAATATGTTCTGGATTCACCTCAAGAGAAACCAATCAACAAATGATAGTTTCTACAAATCTAACCACGGATTTAGTAATAACCAATCCACTACAATGTCATTCCCATCTGGGGGTGAAGTTCATTATTACTATGATTGGCATGGTAATAGAACTAGCACTTCTAGTGGTACATGGTACATTGATAGAATCGATAATAACAGATTCAGACTCAAGTCAAGTACAGGTGCTAGACCAATGAGATTGGCTGGTACTAATGGTCAATTGAGACTCTCTGCTGTTCTTGATAACCCATTAAAGAACTCCATTTACATTGCAACTAACCAGTTCTCTAATAACGAAGTTGTTAAGTACACAGGTGCAAGTGGTGCTATTGGTGGATTAACAAGTGGTAACTCTTACTACATTAAGACTGTTAATGGAGATAGATTCTCATTAGCTAACAGTGTTGGTGGTAGTGCTATTCAATTAAGTGGTACTGGTTCTGGTATTCAAGAGTTTGAGAACACAACTGCTGACTTCGGTGTTGTTGATGGTTCTTACACTACTGTTAAGGCAATCTCCGAGACAGAACTTGAAGTTTCAATTCCATTCAAAGTTCCACCTTCTATAAAACAGTTTGATGGTTCTGGTACTGATGTTGATACTTCAGACAACTGGATCAATATTAACAACCACTACTATGCTACTGGTACTAGAGTTATCTACGATAACAATGGTAACAGCACTATCGGTGGTTTGACTCACAATAAGGACTACTATGTGGTTGTTATTGATAACGCTCACTTCAAGCTTACTGAGTCACTAGCAGACGCACTTGCTGGAACTAACATTGTAGACATCACAGGAACCTCATCAGGATTCCACCAGTTGATCTCTGCTGCACTATCTGGTGAAGTTGGAGGAACAGGTACAGTTGCTGTTCAAAATGGATCAAGAAGAGTCACAGGTACTAATGCTGCCTTCCAGAGATTCTTCAAGATTGGTGATACAATTAAGATCGTTAACACAACAGGTGGTTCACCTGGTGTTATTGAAGGACACGAAATTACTGCTATTACTGATGATGACAACTTGATTGTTGATACAGCATGGTCATTCTCTCAGTCTGGTACTAACTACATGATTCCTTCTTACATCTATGTAAGACCTGATGGATTCTACCTACACAGACCATTTGACGGTGGTATGGAGATCGGTACTTCTAAGTCACCTAACTCTAGAATCTCTAGACAGACTCGTAAGTACTTCCGTTATCAGTCAGGTAAAGGTATTCAGACCTCACTTGCTATTAACTTCACACCACAGATTCCAATTGTTAACTTAACATTTGCTGAATCTGGTTCCATACAGACTCAATCATGTTCAGGTACACTAGATTCAACATTCTTAACTGTTGCAGATACTTCAGTACTTGTAACTAACATGCCTGTAACTGGTACTGGTATCGGTGGTGATACCAGAATCAATAAGATTGTTGATGGAACAACAGTTGATCTTAGTGCACCTTTAACTGCAACCATTAGTGGTGAGACAATTACATTCGATCCAGTTCTAACTGCAGAATGTACAACATCTAAACCACACCAGTTAAGTCCAAAACTTTCTATTAAGATTATTCAATGTGATACTCCAGAGTTTAACGTAACTACTGATGTATTAGCAGTCAATACCGAATTCAAATTCACATATCTACTAAACAAAGTTCCTTCACAGACCGTTGGTGCTGGATTCCCAACACTAGCTGTTCTATCATGGAGCGACTGTATGGTACGTGCTGGTATGTTTGACGACCAGAACGGATTCTTCTATGAGATGGATGGTCAAACAATTAACTGCTGCCGTAGAAGTTCAGTACAACAGATTCCTGGAACTGTTAGTGTAACTAAGGGTTCACAGATCGTTACTGGTACTGATACTAAGTTCACATCACAGTTACTTCCGAAGGACATGGTTGTTATTCGTGGTATGAGTTACAAGGTCGTTAAGGTCTCTAACAATACCCAGATAACAATTCAACCATCATATCGTGGTACATCTAATGAAGATGTTATCATGACGAAGACAGTTGATACCAAGGTTCCAAGAGCTGAATGGAACATCGACACTGGAGATGGACTTGGTAAGTCTGCTTACATCTTGGATACTTCTAAGATCCAGATGTGCTACATGGATTACTCTTGGTATGGTGCTGGTAAGATCCGCTTTGGATTTAAAGATCAGCATGGACATGTTAAGTACTTCCATGAGTTCAAGCACAACAACTTACTAACTGAATCTTACTTCAGATCAGGTAACCTACCTGCTCGTTACGAAATCGAGAACGGTGATAATCCTGATTACGTAGGAACTCTGTTCCACTGGGGTACATCGGTTATTATGGATGGTACATTCCAGGATGACGAAGCGTATCTATTCACTGCGTCTGGTATTACTCACAAGTATACCAACAGTTCTGCTAACGCTGCTCAGACAAATAACAACTCTAATATCGTTGAAGAAAGAGTTAACTGGTACTATAGAAGATACTTTATCAGACTCCCATTTGATAATGGTTCTTATGGATCAGTTCTAACGATTAACACTAACATCTATGAAAGTTCTGTTGCTAATGGATACTTCGTTGATGGTAGAGTTATCGACACTAGATCATATCAGTCAGGATCTACTTACTACGTATACATCAAGTATACCGAAGGTACATCTGACTACTTCCCAAGAAACTACTACTCACAAATCAACTCCAACTTAGGTAACCCTGCTGTTGGTAGCGGTACTACCTTCTCAGTTGGTGCTCCATCAGGTAACGAGAACTTGATTCCAACCGATATGCCTCTAATTTCAATTAGATTGGCTCCATCAGTTGACTCCTCGATTACTGGAGGATTGGGTGAAAGAGAGATTATCAACCGAATGCAACTTAAGCTTGACTCTGTTGGTATCTTGACTACTCATGAGACAGAGATTAGTCTAAGACTAAACCCTTCTCTAAGTACAGACACCTTCGAGAATGTGGAGACTCCTTCACTATGTCAGTTGGTTAGACACGGTTCTACTGATACATTAGCATCTGGTTCAACGATTCTATCGTTCAGAGCATCTGGTGCTGGTGACGGACAAACTGCTGCTACTAACTTCGACCTAGCAAAGATTAGTGCTTTGGGTAACTCAATCTTAGGTGGTGACGGTATCTATCCAAATGGACCTGACCTTCTAACAGTTGTAGCAAACATAGTTGACTCTTCTGGAGTTTCACTAAACAAACCCTACTCAATTGCTGCTAGAATTACATGGCAGGAATCACAAGCATAACCTAAAGGAGATACTAAAATGTCAGTACTAAAAGACTATACATCATTAACTCTAAATGGACAGGGTGCATCTGGCACCCTGGCTGGCTTAGAGGCAGCACTCAAAGACATGACCCCCGAAAGGTGGGATTGGCACAATGAGGAAGATGATGCAAAAAGAAGTGAGTTAGAAGCTTATTGGAACAAATGTGAAAATGAGCTTATAGCAATAACTATAAAAGAAGAGGCAAACGGGCCTGCTAGGAAAGTGGCTGTAGACTTGTACAACAAGTACGCACCACCAAAACACTATCAAACACTAGATTTAGCATAATAAAAAAGGAGGGGATAAAACCCCTCCTTTTTATTTGATTACTCCTACAAGGGAGTATCGGATATTTTTTTCATTATCAGCATCGTATGTTATACCATGCCATCTATTACCTCTGTACATAGAAAGCATATTTCTATCTGCTTTGATATATGCATACCTTTCAAATTTAGGTAATGGTTCATCTTCCGAATCTCCAAGATAATATACCCAATCACTTACTTGAGTACCCTCTTGAGGGCCTTGAGTGTATTCAGATCTATTGTCTTCATACTTAGATCTAAATTCTTCACAAGCTTGTCTCGATCTTCCGAGTTGCAATGTACTATAATATTTCTTTCCAGATGTGGTTACAAATCTGAAAAAAGATGTACCAGTATTTTCACACTGAGTAAGATACATGTTACATGCTATTGAGAATGGATCTACATGAGGAAGCCAATTGGTTTGACAAGATTTCATTCCAGGATAACAAGTATTTGTGTAATATTCAAGACAACACTGACTTCTTTCATACTTATGTAATCCAGTATCTTTTCCTAAATGATAAATGTTATCACCTAGTTGTGCGACTAGTTTACTTTCTAGTGGTTGTTGAAATCCAGGAGCATTACTGCTCATGTATGTAAATCTATCTTCTACTATACTCTTTGTTCTATCTTCAGATGGTATATCCTTTAAGAAGTCTATAACTTCATCTGGTCTTTTAAAAAGATCATGAACAGTAACATATTTCAGACCAGTTTCTTCATTAAACTCCTTATTGATTTTTAGATCATCAGTAAGCTCAAATATAGAATCCAATTCTCTACTTGTATATCTGTGGTAATCTGCTAGTGTTAATTTGTCCTTAGTATAATCTCTCATAGTTAATAATCACTGTCCCATCTTTGAGCTTCTTCTGTAGGTGGCATTTGCCCATGCTGCATTTGGCCACTTTGGTTTCCAGCAGAATCTTGTTCTTGTGTACCTTGTTTTTGATCCTTAGCAACATTAAGACTGGTAACGAATGTATATCTTTCACCCGTACCATTATAGTCATCAGTAACCCATTTACCAGATTTAAAGATAACCATTCTATTTTTTCTTGCTTCTACAAATCTAGTTTTATCGTAGTACTTAGTTTGTTCATAGGGTGAAAATTGTTCTAGTTCTGGTTGAACTGTTACAAAAACATTCAAATAATCTTGAATTGCTTTTGCATCTTCTCTATTATCAATCTTTGCAAGATCTTCTATACCAGTATATCTATTACCTTCAAATATAAGATCATAGAAAGATATACCATTCTCAGGATCTATATCATCACCTAAGAATACATGACATGCATACTCAAAATCTAACATAGGTGCTGGCCAGTGTGCACGTTTGTGCATAACCATATTATCATGTTGTAGAATACCAGTTACCAATCCACCTCTGGAAAGGTTACTGAGATATTGCTTGTCTTTTAAATATTCGTTAACTTGATGTGGAACAAATTCTGCTTCTATTAAAACTTTATAAAGTTCTTGAAACCATCTATCAAAGTATTGGTTTGGAAGTAGTTGTGTTATACCATTAGGAGTTCTGAATTCAGGTTTCTGCTCCTGTTGATACATGAGTCTTTTAACCTCATCAGCAGAGTCTGCAGGAAACTTTACAAGACCATCTTTAACCGCATCTGGATCTACAAAAAGATTATCTACAACTACATAGTCACCCATGTCTTGTATATCAATATCTTCACTGATCTCCATGATATCATGGAAATCAAACTGGTGAAGTTGATCTCTTATATTACTCATAATATTGTACTTTATTCAGGAACTACTGGTTGATTGGTTTGATTTGGATCAGGTTGTGAAGACTCATTATCAGTAAGAATTTTTAGTTGACCATCTTCTACAGTTGCATCTGAACCAGCGAATACAGTTTGGTTTCTACCTTCACCTGATGCATTTGGATTGGCGAAATCAGATGGACTTCCCATTAATCCAGGTTCACCTTGATCATTAGGATTATCTGTAACTACAGTTTCTCTCATGTTAGGTTCTATGATAACTGTATTCTCTGCTTGATACCTACCAAGAACGTCTAAGTATGATGTTATAATACTCTCATGAGGTTCATATACTACTCTAACAAAGTCATAAGTGAATTGGAAATCTCTATCTGCAGATAAAGGAGCCCAGAATCTAAATCCAATATCAGCTTTCTGTACTTCGTCTGGATTGGGAGCTTCTTCATTTAGACTTTGAGTACTACCAGGTATAAAATCCACACAATAGGGAGCTTCAACTTTATATCCTAAAGCTTCATTCTTCTCTTTATCCATTACTTCTTTGATATCACCAATGACTGTATCGCCAGTTTCCAATACCATTAGTTTAATACTCATTTTACTTATTCCACATGTGTTATAATTGTACAGTATAACCCGTCTTATGTCAAGTTGTATTATGACGATAAATATGTTATACTAGAGTTATTTAGATCTGAAGAAATGAGCGAATCTGGAAAAGGCTTTGCGGATACTACACCAAAAGAGATATCCCCTGATGTAATATATGTTGATGAAAAGGGGAAACCTGTATCATATGGACACACAACACCTGTTTTAAAGCAGCACCCTGATAGAGAAACACCTCCTCTATTGAAAGATATTCCTTTATATGAGTTGGTACAAAAGATTGAAGCTAAGCATGGACATGATTTGAACATGATTATTGAAGCTTTCTTGAAGAATCAATCAGACGAGAATGAGCATATCCGTGATAGTGAGATTCTAGAGGATGGTATGGTAAGAGCTGATGAAATATATTGGTATTGCGAATTCCAAGAGCAAAAGAAAATCTTTGATCACATTGCTGCTGTTGAAAGATGGTTCTTAGAAGAAGTAGAATACAATCCCGAAATCCCATATACAGCACCAACTGAAAATGAATCAAACTAGAGTATGGTCAGAGATGCATGACTTAAACAAGGAAGCACAAATACATGAGGTTTTTCCTAAATCTATTTGTCGTCATGATAATATATGTTTGGATTTGATTCCAGATATGCTTGAGATGATGGAAGAGATCAAAGGACAGACTGCTGGTAATGGAGCTCTCAATGTAAATTCAACTCATACTACTATAGAAACTCTTCATAGATTACCAGTATTCAGAGATCTAAGTAAAGAAATTCTCAGGGTAGCTAGAGGATATATGGTTGAGTATGGTTATGATAATAACAGAGCAACCAATTTGTTCATGGGTGGTATGTGGTTCAACCATTCAAATAAAGGAAACTTTCTATTTCCTCATACTCATAGTGGAGCTTTTCTTTCTTGTGCTTATTATCTAAAAGCAAATCCAGAGAAACATAGTATTATCTTTACTGATTTTAGTAAGAATATTTTTGAAGAACCAGCCAATTTTAATAACTTAAGTGAATCACACTTTGGTATGCCTTGTGCTCCTGGAAGACTTTTGATATTTCATTCAGATTTTCCTCACGCTGTTCCATTACAAGAACATGAAGAAGAAAGAATCGTTATATCATGTAATATGGTATTGAAAACTACCCCCTTAGATGCAAGGTAGAAATGCACGAAGCTAAATACCATTAGGAAACTATTGGTATTCGTATGGCTGCTCCTAGCACGAAGGCTGAGTTTAAAGATTACTGTTTGCGACAGTTAGGTGCTCCAGTCTTAGAAATTAATTTAGATGATGATCAGATTGATGATCGGATAGATGATGCTCTCCAATATTTCCATGAGAGGCATTATGATGGATCTGAGAAGATGTATCTTAAGCATAAGTTTACAGAAGATGACGTAACTAGGTTTACAACTCAGAATGAAACAGCATCAACTACTGCACCTGATGCAACAGGATGGGAGAATAGAAAGAATTTTTTAGAGATACCAGAACATGTATTTGGTATCTCCAGAGTTTATGGTATTAGTTCAAGCTTTGTTCGTAACAGTTTGTTTGGACTAAACAACCAGTATTATTTGATGGACTTGTTTTCTTACACTTCAGGAACAGGTCTTGCTTTTGGTGGTGTTGATATGGTCAACTACTACATGGTTAAGCAACACTTTGAGACTATTGATATGATTATCAATACAGGATCGTTAGTGAGTTATAGATTCAATACCAGAGCAGACAGACTGTATATTGATATTGATCCAGATAGAATAGTAAAAGATCAGTTTCTAATTATAGATTGTATGAGGGCATTAGATCCTGCTGAATACACACAAGTCTGGGATGACTTCTTCCTTAAGAAGTATGCTACTGCTTTACTCAAAAAACAGTGGGGTCAGAACTTAATTAAGTTTAATGGAGTTCAACTTCCTGGTGGGGTAAGTATAAATGGTATGCAAATATACAAAGAAGCATGTGAAGAAATTGATGAGCTTATGGAGAAGTCCATCAGCACATTTGAGTTACCACCTATGGATATGATAGGATGAAGAAAGTATACTTTCCTCAACACGGTGGTGTTACCACTGAACAGAACCTAGTACAGGACTTGGTTGATGAACAAATCAAGTTGTTTGGTACTGATGTTTACTATATTCCTAGGAGTATGCTTAGGGATAAGACTCTTGGTGAGGTAGTACATTCTGAGTATAACCAAGCATATATGATAGAGATGCTACTGGTTAATGTTGAAGGGTTTGGATCTCCATCCGAATTTATTAGTCAGTTTGGTGTAAGGATCACAGATGAAATTAAGTTTATTCTCTCTAAGAGAAGATGGGAACAGTCTGTAGTACCTTCTGTAGGTCTTACTATTACTGATAGACCTAATGAGGGAGACTTAATATACTACCCATTAACAGAGAACGCATACGAGATTAAGTTTGTCGAGAGAGAAACTCCTTTCTATCAATTAGGAAAACTCTATTACTATGAGATCACTGCTGAGATCTACGAGCAGGGTTCTGATGAGTTTGATACTGGTATTGCAGAGATTGATGAGATAGAACTAGAGAACACATTTGTTACTACACTATCTCTAAGTGCACCACGTACTACTGCTACTATGACTGGTTCTGTTGTGGGTGGTGTGTTAGATAACATGGACATCACTGCTGGTGGTAGTGGATATAAGACTGCACCTTTGATTACAATATCAGATCCACCTGATGTTGCTGGAGGGGATGTACCTGCTACTGCTACATGTACAGTATTAAATGGTGCTGTTAATGCATTTACTATTACCAATCCTGGTAGTGGATATACTACTGCACCTACAATAACTGTTGCAGCACCTGAGCTATCTGTTGATTTCCAAGCAAGGGAATATATTGTTGCTGGTAATTTCCAGAATCAAGGTGGTGATAGGATATGGGCAGCACAAGGAGATGGTCAAATATTCGTAGAACATGCTACTAGTTTTGATCCTGTATTTGCTACAACAACTCTAGTCAAATACTTCTTCTGGAAGTTTGAAGATCTTAGGTTAAAGTATCGTTACACATATACTGGTGAGACTCCAACAACAACTAAGGGTGAGTTCTACTATGATGCTGCTAATGCAAGATATGTTATTAATGCATACGAGACTACAACAACCAGTGGTCAGAGAGCTCAGTTGTTTGATCTATCTACAAATACTATAGGTGAAGTATCTGGTTGGAATGGTGGAACCTTAGAGCTTGCTATGATGAATAAGTCTGGTGACTTCCTAGATGGTGACTTGATAAGAGGGGTAGATTCTAATGCCCTATATACATTAGGATCCTTTAGTACGATTGATAATACTAATTCTGACTACGACCAGAATAAAGCATTTGAAACTAGTGGGGATGAATTAATTGATTGGGGTGAAG
>VTLG01012559.1_pt1 | contig 12205 bp, 13 predicted proteins | sample 4694571 | NCBI WGS metagenome assembly VTLG01 (sample SAMN12604809, study PRJNA352737) | marine metagenome | biome: ENVO:00000447; feature: ENVO:00000209|ENVO:00000569|ENVO:01000036; material: ENVO:00002151; isolation source: viral sequences binned using virsorter ... | reverse complement strand
TGAGCGTCTACTTCAGCTTTTATGTCTCCAGCTTCTCTAGCTGCAGTAAGTTGTGCTTGTGCAGCTTGTAAACCTGAAGCTACTCTTCCTTCCATAGCTTTCATGTAGCCAGGTTCTAGAGTAGATACTTTTTTCTTTAAGACAGAGTGTTCTTCTTGAACGCCTCGAGCATAATCTAATGCTGCTTCTTTTTGACGTTCGGCTTCACGCATTTTCTTAGTTAACTTAGCAATACGTTTTTTAACACCCTCACTATATTCTTCTAGTTCTTGTTTATTTTCTGTTTCTTGTTTCTCTTTTACTTCTTCTTGCTTTTCTTCTGGTTTGCTTTCCTGAACATCAGGCTGCTTATCAGATTCCTGAGGTGTGTCATCGGACTTATTATTGTCTTCAGCAACTTCATGGTTTTTCTCCTTCTCCTCTGGTAATTCCACATCAGCACCCGGTCCGGATGTATCAATGTCTACCATTGGTTCTTTTTTTTCTTCTTTGACTTGCTCTGTTGGCATAGTTCCTCCTATGTTTATATATGGTGAAGTATAGATTCTGGATTTTCGATTGTTCCTAGAACTTCGTCATCATTTAGAATTCTAACCTCTCCACCTTCAATGGGTAATCTTGATCCTGCGTAGCGAGCAAAAACGACCCATTGTCCTTTTTTGCACCACGGTCCCGTTGGAAATTTATCTTTGTCGTAATAGGCCAACGGACCCATCTTCAACACGTAACCACAGTTAACTGCGATACGAACTTTTTCTAATGATTCTTGAGAATAAAAAATTCCCCCTTTAGTTTTTTCTTTTGGTGTAAAGGGTAAAACTAAAAGTCTCCAGCCGCTTGGTTCAGGGAGCTGGGATTTTTGTTCTTGAATATTGTCTGGATTTAATGGTTCTTTTTCTTTAGGTTCGGACTTGTACTTTTCTTCCAAAGCGTTTTTATGCTTTGGGATTTCCTTTTCCGAGGTCAATAACGTTTCCTTGTTCATCTTTTTGCTCCTTCTTTTCTAGCAGGTTAGAGATTTCCTGAAGCATGTACTGATATGTACGTGCCTGTCCTAACATATACTGGTATTTTTCCATGTTGTCAACACCACCACTAATCATAGAGTCTCCAACGCGTTGAAGATTATCTCTTATTAGTTTTTGTAATTTAGCAACGATAACTAATGGATCCACTAGCAATCCCACTTTCTTAGTGCTTTATTTATTCTTGAATTTGGATCTCTAGCTGTTTTAGCTGATGTTAGTTTCTTTTTCATTCCGCCCATACGCGCGCAGAATGATTTACGTCTTGGATTTGTTTTTGATTTAGTAGGGGCTTTTAAAGTGCCACCTTTATAACTGTCTCTGCCTTTTTGGTTTAAGCCACCAGATTCGGACTTACCTTCTTTTCTAGTCCAAGCTGGACCACCATTATTTAAATAAGCTCTGCCATATCCTTTTAAAGCTATTCCAGGCATTAGGTTTGACTTTCTTTTAAGGCTTTAGCAGTTGGTGCACCTTTAGATCCAGGTGTTCTCATTTTTTCACCTGAACCAGCTTTTATTCTAGCTCTTTTAGCATGAATGTTTGCCCATAGACCATCAGCAGCTTTTACTCTGCCACCGTGACGATAAGTTGCTATTTTACTTCTTCCTTTAATTTCTTTTCCTGGCATTATTTTATATCCTTCATTTTTTTCATAGCTTTCTTAATTCCTTCTTTGTAATTAAAACTTGCGGCTTTAACACGAGCTGCGGAAGCTTTATTCTTCCATTCTGAGACAGTTTTAGCCCCTGTTTTTGTATAAGGTTTAATAAATGCTTTACCTGCTGAAAACCAACCCATTATTTTTTCTTCAAAGTTTTCTTTATTGCGGAAGGAGTTGCTTTGATTCCTTCTATTATATTTTTAATTTTAGTCTTATGTTTTGCTACAACGGTTTTATGTGCTTCTTTAAGAGCATCGCCCCACTTTTTTTTGTTCCAATTACTCATTATGGAAGTTCCTTAGGTAAATTTTTTTCAATTTTTTTCATTTTAGCTTTTTGCTCTGCCTTGTATTCTTTTTTATTTTTAGCTTTAGTAGAAGTAATCTCTCCGTATTCTTCAATGTAACCTTGGTGTACCACTCCTCTTTTTGATCCTGCTCTTTGAATTTTTCTATTTATCGCGTCTATTCTTTTCTCCTTAAAAGATTTCAGAGCTTTACCAAAGCCTTTTGTTGCTGCTCCAACACCTGTTACACCCATTATACTTTTCCACCTTTTTTAAAAGCTCTACCGAAACCTCTTTGTGCCAGGCCACCACCTCTATAATTTTGCTTAAAAATCTCATTAGCTTTTTTAGTTGGCTTTTTTAAAACTTTATTGATCTTTTCTAAATCAGATTTCTTAGTCATCCAACTTTTAGGTTCCTTAGGTTCCTTACGTTCTTTTCTTGTCATCCATTTAGACTTCGGCTTCTTAGTAATCCATTCACTCATTATTTTTTCCCTCCATTACGGAATATTTGTGTACCCTTTATACCAAAAATTGACGCAACTACAAGTATCCATAAATTGGTGAACCAGGACGGAAGCGACTGAAAGTACTCAAAAAAGAGTTTTACCTTCTCCATAGCTGCCGGATCGTCTGACATGACTGCCCACATTAACACAATGATGGGCGCCGAAATAATCACGAGAACGAATTCGTCCTTGTAGTCGTTTTGACGGGCTTCTAAAAGTTTGCCCTGGTAAGCTTCCTCACCGCGAGCTTGTCGCTCAGCATGTAATAGCTGTGCATCAGACATAGCAACTTTTGCTCTTTGTCTGTTTGAATATATTTTAGCTCCTGCTTGAAGAGCCATTTTTGCTAATCCGAACCAAGCCATTATTGTCCTCCTCTAGGTTTCATTCTTGCTAATTTCTCTCTTGCTTCATTTGCCATCTCTTGTTTTTCAAGAGAAGTCTCTGCTCTTAATTCCGCTAAATCTTCGTTTTGATCCATTTTTTCTTCTTGAATATTTTGGTTCATCATAGCCTTCATACGTTCTAAATTCAACCTTGTTTCAGCCTCTTGACGTTTTTTCTCGTTGTCTACAGCTCTAATATCTAGTTCTCTTGATCTTAATTTAGCAATTGGGTCATGATCGAACTGTGAAGTGATCTTTTTCTCTTCAAGTGCGTACTCTTCCATTGATTCAGAGATTAATTCTGCTTTTCTTGCTTCAATTCTCTCTTGAAGCGCTCTTGCTTGACGTCCAATTTGTGGATTCATCTGAGCTTGTTGTAACATTTGAGCTAATTGAGGTAATTCTTCTCTAAATTCAAGTTCAATTTGCTCTTGAGCCATTAAACTGATGTGTTCAAGTATGTTTTTTTGCACTGCGCCACCTACAAGTGGTGCATTTCTCACCATATTTGTTTGTAAGAAGCTTAAATGTGATTGAATATGTGCTTTATGGTCCTGACCAGGGAAAGCTTGAAAAGGTTTTTGAGCTAAAGCATCAATATGCTCTAAAGCTGGGTCTTTTGGTGCAATCGGTGCAGGTTTTTTTAAAATTAAATCAATATCTTTTGCTCCTAACGCCTCATACATGTTTCTATACACTTCATACTGATTATGAATCTGTGGATTTGAAGCTGCCAGCTGCAATCCAGTTTGTGCGAGGGAGATTCTCTGGGTCTGCGAGAAAATGTTAGGATCTGCAACTGGCACAATATCTACTCGGTCATCGAAGTCAAGTTGTTTAACTTGTCTTTGGCCTCCGACAACATCATAAGGATAGATTGGAGGTAGATATAACTTGAAAACTCTTGCTAATAAATTGAATTCTTTTTTCATGGCAGCATATAATCTTTTATGTATAGCTGACATTGTTCTGCTTCCCCTTTCAAGCATTGCAACGGTCGTGCCCACTGCTGCTTGTTGATTACCCTCACCTACTTGCAGGTCCGCAATGGATGCGAATCTTTGTCCTGCTTGTACCACGACGCCCATAAGTGCTAATAATGTTTGTGAAGGTTCCTTGAAAGGAAGCATCATGAATGCATCTTTTAAATTTCCGCCTGGTGCGTCTACGTCTCTAAATTCTCCAGGTTGGATTGATTGTGCTTCATCCCTCATCTTTATACCACGCATTTTAAAACCAGCTGGTAAGTTTGATAATGTCCCTGCATCAAGAAGCTGTCTTAAAGCCGCCGTAGCTGTTCTTGATAGTCCACCAATCATGTGAATTAAACCAAAACCATAAAAACCAAGTCCTGGTAAAAATTTAAAGTGAACAAAATATTGAATTTTACTTTTAGAAGCATCTCCTATTTCATAGTTTCTTCTAATAGAAAGAACGTTTCTTGTACCCTCTTCAACAGTTACGATGTAAGGGAGTTTAATTCCTGTTGGCTCTCCTTCTTGTCCAACATCTTCAAAACCATCTAAGTCTAGATTAACATGACACTCTAAAAGGGTAAACATTCTTTCGTCTCTACCTTTTCGTGTGCCCTCTAATTCTCTTTCCTTTTTATCTGCTTCTGTTTCATTCATGTAAGCAGGATTTAATTCTATGTCTTTATAAAAACCACCTACTTGTTGTTTTCTTAATTCATTCTCTGAAATTTTAATAACATGAATAACCGATTCAGCATCATCAAGAGAAGTCGCTGTGTAAGGTACAACTAAATCATCTGCAGGTATAAATTTAGATACTGCTCTTTGCATTACAGAGTCATAGTAAACTTTTTTAAATGCAGAACCTGATAAAGGTAAATAAAATAACATTTGATCAAATTCAGCTTCGTATTCCTTCATCTCTGTCATTAAGGTGTAATTCATAAATTCTTTTACACGCTGAGATTGTTGTTCTTTTTCTGGAGTTAGGTTTCCAATAACTTGTGTTCTTACTGGACCTTCAGATGGTAATAATTCTTTGTAAGCTAAAGATTGAAATTGTGTGACAGCTTCTGCTAGTACAGGGTGTGTTGCACCTGATGCACCTTTGAAAGGTTCACTTCTATCTTCGTATTTAAACCCTAATAAATCTAATCCAGAAGTATATGCTCTTTCCCATTCTTTACGAGAATTTTTATAATCATCATAATTAATGTAAAGTTCAGATCCAATTTTATTTAAAATATCGTCTGGTAATAATTCTGCTAAGTTAGCAAAGTGGTCTCCACTTTGTTCTAGATTAACTTGTGATGGGTCAAAATTTACATCAACACTTCCATCTTCATTCTGTTGAACATCAACAGGGGCTTGAGGATCTTTTTTGTTTTCCTCTAGTTCTACCTGCATTTCTTCAGGACTAGGTATGTTAATTGTTTGCGTTATGTTAGGTAAAGACTTATCTATATCTGCCATTATTTCTCCCTAGTATCCTCTACCATGTTTTCTTAAATAAGCCAAGCCCATATGCTGGGGTCCTCTTTCAGGTGGCGTGGTTCTTGTTAAACTTATTAATCCACCATTTGCAGCTGCTACACCCATTTGTTCCTGTTCCTCTGCGATGTATTGTTCTTTTTCTTCTGGTGTCATGTTTTTAATTCTTTCAATTTCACCTTTAGCCCACTTACCATATTGATATGCGCCTTCCAGACCTAATGTAGCCCAACCAATAGGGCTGCCTACTCTTGCAGCTCTAATTGCCAACTTTGGTGACAATCCTAAATTTCCAAATCTTTGAATGGTTCTTCTTACTAATGGATTCTTAAATTTTCTTGCGAGTTGTTGTGCTCCTCCTACAAGTTGTTTTGAAAGTCCAAGTTCAGCCGCTGCACCCATTCTATCTCTGGGATTTTTATAATCAAAAGCTTTTACTGGGGGTTCTCCAGGTTCTGCAAACTTATTACTTGCATAAGCCGCTAAAGGCCACGCACCTATAGCCCCTGCTACCGTACCAAAAGGTCTTAATAAATGTCCTATTCCTCTTCTCACAGGAGCAGCGGTAATAAATCTTCTAAACTTTTTTAAAGGGTCTCCCTTTTTCATATATTTAGATGCTATAGACGCACCAGTTCCAGCCAATGCTGCATCTCCATAATCTGGAATGTATTTTAAAGATTTTACATCCGTTTTAGGTTTTTCCATTTCAATATCAGTGGTTTCTTTCAAACTCTCTGGAATAACTTCTGCTGCAGCCACAGGTGATACTATAACATCGGATATCTTGTTTAAAAAATCAGAGGCGTCTGCACGAAGACCCTTTACTCTTAATAAGGGTTTTAAAAATTTATATATGTCTTGAAGATTATCTTGATTCTTAACTTTATTTAAAATTTCTAAAACATCATCGGCTCTATCTCCAAAAGCTACTTTAAATCTTTCTTTAAGAACAGTTGGATCTATTTTATCCACCGCTTGTTTAATTCTATTTGGTAGAGAAACACCTGCTTTAATTTCCGAAGGTAAATTTTTATTTAAAAAATCCACCGCATCATATTTAATAATTTTGCCCGTTGGAGACATTTTACCAAACGGTAGGCCTATGTCTTTTGACAATTTTTCTAGTTCTGCTTTTTGTATTAATAAATTTTTTAGTTGTTCTCCTCTAAATTGACCGCTCTGTAAATCTTTTATTACTTTTTGATATTTAATATCAAAAGATTTTTTTATACCGTTGTTTATTTCCTCCGGTATAGGGTTCACTCTAAGAAATTGAGAGGGTTCATTATCTATTATGGTTTTAATAGCTCCTTTAGATAAAGAGTGGTCTAAACTTAATCTTATACCAAACGCTTTTTCTAATTTTTTATTAATACTTTCATAAGCTTTTAATCTTTCTATGGCACGAGCATATTTTTTAGGTTGATAAGTGTCTGGATTATCAGGATTACCGATTGCGTTAAATAAAAGATCTCTATATGAAGCTTTAAAAAAACTATCTAATGTTGACTCTTTGTTAATCACCTCTAATATTTTTTGATAATCTTTTGTAGAGTAGTCTTTTAAAATTAAGTTTGTAACTTTTTGTTTAGCTCCAGCCTGTTCTCTACTTTGATATATTTGTCTAAAAAGTTGTTGAATTTCATTTCCAACTTCTTTTGTAGATAAATTAGAAGCTTTAGCTAACTGTTTTATATTTGATTTTCCATCTAAAAGATTGTCTATGATAGTTTTTCTAGGCAACTGTTTTAATTTTCTATCATCAATAATTTTATTTTTTTGAGCTTTGCTTAAAGTTCTTTTATAGACATTTTCAAAAGTAGCATCAGCAATTTTAAAAGTTTTTTCTGGAACGTTTTTAAAAACTTCTTCTTTTAACATTTCTTTAGAAAAAGGTTTTTCTGATTTAATTAATTTGTTGTATTGAGTTAAGATTTCTTTTTCATAAGGTTTAACTAAATTTTGAGGGGCTTTATCTAAAGACAAAGCAAAATCAACAAGTTTCTCCGTGGATTTAGTCGCATTGAGCATCTTAAATCTAAACGGATCATTTATATTTCTTTTTGGTAGTCTTTCTATTCCCGCTTCTTTAAAAGCTTTTAAAAATTTTTTAGCGTTCTTGTTGAAATACTTATCGTTTCTTTTACCTGTTCCTGTTAAATACCTTAAGGTTTCTTTAGAAAAAGGCATGCCTTCAACTTTAGCTAATTCATCAATCGTGTATATACCTTGATCAATTCTAGACAAACCTCTTGTTCCAATAGTTATGTCACCTGTTCTTTTAACTTTTGATTGATCACTGGCATTTAAATTCTCAAAACTTTTTTGAGGATTTGCTTTTATCCATTTAGCCTTATTTGCTTCTCTTTCTGGAGTAATTATTTTTTTACCAGCATAACTCCCTGGTCCATCAACCAAGCCACGTTTAGGTGTTAACACTGAGCCGCCAGTCGCTAGTTCCTTGACGCTTGTCGCAGGATCCTGGGGACCAGGGGCTTGGGGCATGACAGGAACGAAGTTATCAGGAATTGATCTTGGACGATAACCTGGTCCATAGTCTTCATCTGTTAGTATTTTTTTAGATTTTATGGGTCGTGTAAGCCATCTCTTTGCCTGTTCCCATTTACCAATATCCATTATGTCCTCAATATATTTGCTAAGCCACCTTTGGCAAAATCATTGTCTAATAAATCAGCATCTCTTAATACATCTGCTTCATTCTCTGCTCTCCCAACAGCCATGGCATGATCATGAACACCTTTTTTTAGTCCTGTATCTTGCTTAAAAGCATCTTTAACTGTTTTTGTTACTTTGCCTGTAGTATATTTTTCCATTTCAGCTACATCAATTGTAGTAAGTTCATCTAAATCGTCTACCCAAAAAGGATCAGTATCATAATCTTCTGGACTTAATGCAACATGTCTTCCTTCAACAGCTTCAAAGTTTCCACCTGTTTTAACAGCCTTACCTGTTTTATAATCTACAACTTCATATCCTGGAGGTTGGTATTCTATCGCCCATCCTTCATTATACTCATTATTTCCGTCAACAAATGTTCGACCATCACCATGTCGTGTTATTTTAACGTTTGGTAAATCAGGATTTGTAAATTCCATAATATCCTCATCTATTTTTTTACCAATAGATTTATCTATAAATTTATTTACAAATTTTGGAAACCATTCAGGCATATGTGTTGTTGTGTTTTGTAAAGGTACAATTTTTTCTAGAACTTTACCGCTTTTAAATAATTTACCTAAAATAGGTAATGATGCTAAACCTGCCATAAGTTTCATAAAATTTCTTCTACCTTTATTTGGGAGTCCGCCGTTTTTTAACCCGACTCTACCACCTTCATGTAAATGCAGTTGTCCTGCAATGCCGCCTTTAGCAAAATTAGAAAAACCTAATTTTGATTTAATTTTTTCCTTAATTAAATAATCAGTTTTTATTCGATCTGCCTTTTCAAGTTGTTTTAATTTGTATCGAGGAATAAGCACCAAATTTTCATCTTTAGTAATATTGTGTTTTGGATAATTGCCTTTAGAATCTTTAAGACCTAATTTTTTTCTCATAGAAATTATGTCTGTTTTATTTACTTTGTCAACGTATCGCTTTGCACGCTCTATTTCTTTTGGAGTTAGTTCCACGGTTCTCATTTTTGAATGTAAATACTTAGGCTCAGCAAAACTTTCCGCATATTCTTTAAAAGGGGTAAACCATTGACCTTTAAAATTATCTTTTGCAATTTTATCAGCTGAGACTCCCATTTCCTTAGCTACTTCTTTAAAACGCTTCCATGTATTAGTCGCTCTATCCATAGATCCACTATAAAGTTTAATTTTGTCTTTTTCTTTCATCAATTTTTCCATGTCAATACGTGGGTATTTGTCAAGATATGAAAGTGTTTTTCCTTTGCCTAAGCTTTTAATAAAATCCCATAGTCTTAATGCACCACCTGCCGAACGATTAACTCTTCCGCCTTCATATAAATGCAGTTGTCCTGCAATGCCACCGGTCGCTTGTTTCGTTCTACTTCTATCCGCAAGGGTCTTTAACCTTTTTATTTCTAATATCTGATCTTCTGGTTCCATCTTTAAAACTCTACTTGCTTCTTCAAGAGTTAAATTATGTTTCTTTGCAAAATCCATTGATAATTTAATATTCTTTGGACCAAACTCAGTTTGCATAAAAAAATCAACAGAATCATCTTCGTATACTACTACTCTTTGATTTTTTGGTAAATCTTCTGAAAACCTTGTCCATACATTTGGATTATTAGCAATTGTTGGGTCAGCCTCTATTTCTCTAATCATATTTGGAAAATTTTTTTTAACATACTTAGAATTAGAGTCTGTTTTACCTTTAGCATCTTTAATACTATTTTTCATTCTTTGAATAACAAATTCAGCCTTAGTATATTTTCCTTCTGGTGGTTTAGGGTCTGGCATCTCTCTTGCTATCCTTAAATTTTCTAAAGTTTCGTCACTTGGTGCAAACCCAGTCTCAGCAAAATTTTCCTCAGTAATTGGATCACCTGGTTTGTATTTCTTTTTACCGTGTTTCTTATTAAAGTCTTCAAACATTTGTCTTGTTATTGCTTTTTCAGGTCTTTTAATTTTGTCCGCTGTGGTAATTGCTTTTTTACCAAATTTATCTTTTATTTTTTTTATTGCAGCAGGAATTCCTTTTGTAACTACATCACCTTTTCCAAACCCCACACGCGCGATGCCGCCTGATGCAAAATCGTCTGGATCAGTTTTAGCCTCCTCAGCTTTTTTCTTTCTTATTCTTTCAGCAGCTTCCCTATTTTGTCTTTCCATTTTTAATTTAAGTTGTGATTCTTGAATTGCATCTGCTTCATCAATAGCTTTTGCTGCAATGCTTCCTGGTTCTACACCTGCTGGATATTCTTTTCGTCTAAATCCTAATTCATCACTAACTTTGTGTGGTGGATATTTTTTTGTAAAAAGACTGCCAAGATCTTCTTTTTTTTCAGTAGCTCGTTTTACATTTGCATCGAATTTCATTCTTTTATAGGGTGTATCTAAAAATCCAATACCTTCGCTAATCATAATTGGTTCTGATTTACCACCTTCAATAACTTTTGGAGTCCAACCTTTAAATTCTCCTTGACCTTTAAACGCCTGTAATATCTTATTCATTTCTGACGTAAGAGGCATACGACCATTCATAGTAAAAAATTTTTTAATAGCACCTTTAACAGTGCCACCTGCTTTTATAAAATTTATTAGCCAAGACATTAGTAATATACTCTTTTCGTTTTAATTATTTTTTCGTCCTTATAGTCCTCAGGGTGAGGAATTAATCCACCTTGCCTGAAACGCATGACGGCCTGTGTCATTGAATCCACAAGGTCATCATGATCTCCATAGGGGAATGCAGCGCATTCCTCTATTACTTCTTGCGCAAAACTCCGATGAGTGGGCGCCCATATGGTGCCACTTTCAAATAGTGGTGCCACCGAGTTTACTCTGGTATGCTTATCATTTCCTTTACTTGGTGTAAAGTTAATTACTGGTATTCCCATATTTCTTAATTCGTAAGTCAAAGGTAATCCTGAAGCTTTTGCTTCTATTAAAACAGTCTCGGGTTGCCAGTATTTATATTGCTCTAATGCTTTCCGTCTAAGTTCTGGAAACTCATAACGTCCTTTAAGTGCATCTACTAAAATTAAGTTTGCAGGTTTGTCTTCATTCTCTCTGAAAACTCCCCAAGTTGTAATAGCAGAATAATCCGCTGTTTCCTTTTTCATAAAAGCGGTATCATAAGATTGTATAACGTGTTCTAGCTTAGGCATGGTATCGTGATCCCATTTCTTCCACCATTCCCTTTTAATAATAGCTCCTTCTTCAGAAGTTGGATTTTGCATCCACTGTGCATTCCATTTACCAACCGATAAAGATGCTTTTACTGTTTCTAACTCTTTTACGTTCCAATACTCTGGCCATACAGGTTTACCTGATGGCATAATGGCAGGAAACTCTATAACTTCCCATTGATCCGACTTAGCTTCTTTTTGATGTTGCATTAACATCCCTGTTAAGTCTTTTACGTTCCATCTTGTCATTACACAAACGATGGCTCCACCGGGTTGCAAACGCTGACGAGGACCTGATGTATACCATTCGTAAGCTCGCTCTAAAGCGGTCAGGTTCATAGCATCTTGTTCAGAGTGAGGATCGTCAATGATAAGTAGATCCGCGCCTCGACCTGTAATCGCTCCGCCAACCCCTGATGCGAAATACTCTCCGCCTTGTGCAGTTTCCCAGCGACCTGCGGCTTGTGAATCTTCCCTGAGTCTTGTTTCAAAAATCTGTTTATACTCTGGAGAGTCCATGAGGGTCTTAGCCTTACGCCCGAATCGTATCGCGAGTTCTCCCGTGTGGGTTGTCTGGATTATTTTAAGTTTAGGTTTTCTCCCGATCATCCAGGCCGGCAACAGGGAACTGGCGAACTCGGACTTCGTATGTCTTGGTGGCATGTTCACAATTAATCTTTTAATTTTGCCATCCGCTATGTCGTTAAATTTTTTTGCAATAATTTTGTGATGATAACCTTCAATGAATTCTGGCCAGATATGTTTAGTAAAACTTAAAAAATCAGTTTTAATTTTAGCTTCTTTCTTTTTTTCTTCGTACTTAATAAAGGTTTGATAGAACTCTTTCCTTACATCAGCTGGTAATTTTTTTATTTTTTCTAGATCTATATGCATAAATGGGACCCATAATGAATTTAACGACTAAAACCATCTAAATCAAGGACTAAAGGGTAAACTTTGGGACCCCTATTTTTCAACCCTTAGTTGAGTGAGAGAGAAAGTTCAAATTCCAGAATTGAGTTG
>VTLG01011917.1_pt1 | contig 12206 bp, 14 predicted proteins | sample 4694571 | NCBI WGS metagenome assembly VTLG01 (sample SAMN12604809, study PRJNA352737) | marine metagenome | biome: ENVO:00000447; feature: ENVO:00000209|ENVO:00000569|ENVO:01000036; material: ENVO:00002151; isolation source: viral sequences binned using virsorter ... | reverse complement strand
AGTAGCTGCAAACTCTATTGCTGCTGGTTCTTTTGCAATCACAGTTTCTAATGTTTCTGCTGGTTCATTAAGTGAAGCTATTGTTATTAACTTTGTTGCACTTAAGGGTTCTTCAAGTTAATGGGAATGTTCGCCTTTAGACGAATGAGAGAACAGGAGTCTACCAAATCGGTAGCTCCTGTATCTCAAACAAAAACAAAACGTAAGCCTAAAACTAAAACAAATGGCAATTTCGATAACAGCAACAGTAGGGTCAGCAACAGCAAATAGTTACCTAACTCTTGCGGAAGCACAAGCTATAATTGATGGCTTAATTGAAGATGATGATGTTACAGCATGGGCTAGTGCTACAACAGATCAAAAAAACAGAGCTTTATATACTGCTACTGTAAGGATTGATCGTGAAAGATTTTTAGGAGCAAAAGTAACAAATACACAAGCATTACAATGGCCACGAACAGGTGTAAGAAAGCCAGATACTTATATAAATACTTATGCAACAGGCTTTCCATTTCGAATATCAACCGATTATTTTACAGATACAGAAGTTCCAGAACAGGTTAAAAAAGCAGAAGCAATTTTAGCTGTTTATTTGAATAACAATAAAAATGGATTAGGATTAAGTGGACTTGAGGATTACAAAAATGTGAAACTTGGTAGTATAGATGCAACACCTAATTTTTATGGTGCTGTTGGTGCTGATAGAGTTCCACCACTTTTTGAAAGATACTTTACTGATTTACGAATAAGTGGACCAGCTAATGTAGCAATTAAACGGAGTTAACTATGTATTATTCAAAAGCAAAAATCATTACAAACACATCTACTCATACTGGTAATTTTAAAAAAATTACAGCTTTAGTTGATACTGTTATTAATACTCTTGGTTCTGATGTATTAACAGGAACAAGTACATCCATTACTTTAAAGCATAATGTATCACTTGAATTTGATATTAAATCTGTCAAATTAGATAGTGGTGCTGTTGTAGCTTATGAAATCTAATGAGTATTGCATCATCACTTAAAAAAGTTGCTAACAAAACAATAATGAAATTTGGTGGCGATATAACTATTAAAAGAACAACACTAAGTTCTTATAATGCTGATGATGGCACAGTTATAAAAAACCAAACTTCAGTAACAGTAAAGGGTTTTTTAGAAAATGTAAGCAATACAGAAGTTAATGATTTAATATCTCAGACAGATAAAAAATTATCGGTATCTGCACAAGACCTTACTTTTGTACCAACTACAAAAGATATTGTTATTATTAGCTCTATTGAATATGCCATTATACAAATCCTTACAGATACAGTAGAAAATACAAATGTAAAATATGATTTATTTCTAAGAGGCTAATGGCAAGACAAATTAAACTAGACCAGATTGATGATGTTATGAAAGAGGCTGTACAAAAGTTGGTACAAAGAACAACATTACGTTGGACAGAACAATCTAAAAAAGCTACACCTGTTGGTGAAACAGGTAATTTAAGAAATGGTTGGAAAACAAATATATCAAAATTAAAAGGAACAATTATAAATAATGTTGAATATGCAGAACCTGTTATTTACGGAACTTCATTACCACCTAGTTGGCAGGGTCGTTACAGAACAAGAAAACAGACCATAAAAGGCTTTCCAGAATTACAAGCAAAGCAACTTACAACTCAATATATACCTAAAGAATTAAAAAAAATTATTAGGAGTATGTAATGGCTGCAACTGATCTAAATACAGTACGATCAACAATTGAAAAAAGATTAAAAACAGAGCTGGCAAATGCTCCGATTATTCCTATAATTTTTAGTAACGAAGAATTTACACCCTTAGGAACAGATAGTTATGTACAATGTTTAGTAAGTTTTGGTTCTGGCGAAATAACATCACAAGGCGACCAAACTAATGCAAATACTTTAGTTGTAGGGTTATTAACTTTAAATGTATTTACTGAACAAGGTATTGGCTCTGGTTCTAATTTCACTATTTGCAAAAGAATAAGAGACCTTTACAATAGGGTAACTGTTACAGATGTTATTTTTGATGCAGTGGTTGGACCTGAAATACTTGCACAACCACCTGAAGGTAAATTTGTAACACAAATGCGAATAACCTTTGAAACATATGAGGAACTTTAAAAATGGCAAAACTTGAAATAACAGAGAAAATGCTTGATGCTATTGAAGCTGTAAAAGGTCGCCGTGACCCTAATTATTGGGACGGAAGATGTAAAAGATATATGGAAACACAAGAAAAATTAAAAAAAGATGTGAAAAAACCTAAAAAAGGTTAATATAAAATAAATACTTCTTTTTGTTATGGCTATTAAGGGTGATGTTGGAAAAATTATGTTTGAAAACGCTGGCGGCACAGAAGCTGACGTTGGACAAACTAGGTCTTGGTCTTTGTCTATTTCTAAAGACACAATGGAAACAACAAAACAAGGCGATACTTTTAAAACAAATATTGGTGGTTTAATCTCAGGTGAGGGAACAGCAGAACTTTTATATGCTCCTAGTGAAACAGGTGCAGGTTATACAACATTTATTGATGATGTATTAACTACAGGAGATAATGCTGATGCATTATTTGAATTATTTCCTGATAAAGATACATCTGCAAAAAAAATTAGTTTTGCAGGGATTATTACTTCTGCTGAATTTGGTGCAACCCTTGGTGAAGTTCAGATAATAAACATCAGTTTTCAGACAAGTGGTACCATAACTTCACAAATATAGTACATTAGTTCTAACAGCTAGATTTTATATGACAACAAAAAGAACCATTGACATCATCACTGAAGGTTTTAGTGATGTTATGTCACAAAGACGCAAATATGTATTAGAGTTGCCTACCGGTCAAAAAATTGATGTTTTCTTTCCACCTTTAACAAGATACGACAGACAGAAGGCGCAAACTGCTGTTGGTACTGATGATGCTTTGATGGTATCTACACAATTGCTTTGTCAGATCGCACAAAAAGAAGATGGGTCAAAAATGTTTGCTTTGGCAGATGCCCCAGACCTGCAAAGAATGTTACCAGAGAAAGTTTTAAATGATATTGAGTTGTTTTTGTTTGAATTAAAAATAGATGTTGAAACAGCAAAAAACGATTAAAGAGAAATAGCTGGTTAAACTTTGAGTTGTTTCTCGCATCTGAATTAGGCAAAACATTAACAGAACTAAGACAAAATATGACAGAAGAGGAGTTTATATATTGGGCTGCATATTACGAAAATAAATATGAGAATGAAAAAAAGATGCGCCATAGAGCAAATAATAGGTAATATAAAAGAAATGTATTTTGTAAGCTAAGTGGCTGAAAGTATTGTTACCTTAAGAGTTGACACTAGAAATGCTGTCAGTTCTTTAAATAATGCTTCTGCAGCAACTAATAAATTATCAGCAGCATCAAAAGGTGCAACAAAATCTTTGGCTGCAACATCTACAGCAGCAAAAGGTTTAGGTACCGCAATAAGTAATACTATTGCACCTATTCTTGCTGTTGGTACTGCTTTTTCTGTGCTTAATGGAAGTATTAGTACTTTTTTAGCAAGAGAACGAGATATAAAAATACTTGAACAAGGTATAAGCAATTTAGGAGCTGGTGCACATTCTTTAAGAGAATTACAAGAGGTTGCAGATAGATTTGGAAAAACAACTTTATTTAATCAAGAAGATTTTACAAGAGGTTTTAACTTATTAACAAGTTTTAGAAATATTGGTGTTGATTCTTACGAAAGAGTTGCTCAAGCAGCAGCAGATATTGCACAGGTAAACCAAGTTGATGTCAGCACATCTTTTATGCAACTTGCAAAAGCATTGCAAGACCCTGAGAGAAACTTATCAAACTTAAATCGTTCTGGTATTGCTTTTACTAAACAACAAACAGAAGTAATAAAGCAGTTAATGAAAACAAATCAAGTTGCAGAAGCACATACAATGATATTAGACATTGTAGATGAAAGTTATAATAAATTAGCACAAGCTGCTGCTGTAGGATTCGCTGGTTCTGTTGATACTCTAGGAGAATCTTTTAGGGATTTTGGAGAATCAATAGGTAAAGCACTTATTCCTGTTTTAGATCCGGCAGTAAAAGGTTTAACAGCAATATTAAATTTTTTAAATTCAGAAGGCGGTCAAGCTACAGCAATTCTTGCTGGTATTGCTTTGGCAGCAAAGGGTATTTCTGTGGCAGTACCTTTAGCTGTTGCTGGTTTATCTAACTTTGTCATATCAGCACAAGCTACAGCAATTTCCTCTGCATTGGCTGCAACTGGATTAAAAGGTATGGCAGCAGCAAGTTTTTTAGCTGCTGGTGGTATAACAAAAGCAACTATTGCTGTTCATGCTTTTAAATTAGCAATGGTAAAAACAGGTATTGGTGCATTAGTAGTTGGTTTAGGTTTTTTAGCTGCAGCAATATTAAAAACTAAAAATGAACAAAAAGAATTTAACGAACTTTTAGAATCAGGTACTGCTGCAAATATAAGTAAAAAAATAGAAATTGCGACAAAAGATATTGAGGAAATGCAGGCAAAGTTAGAAGAACTTGGCACTAATAGAAATGAAAGTGCTACGGCTGAAGGTTTACAAATAGATATAAAAAAGGCAAACGAAGAGCTAGACAAATTAAAAGATAGCCTAGAGGCAGCAGAAGCAAGAGAATTAACAGCAGAATTTAATATACAGCTTGACACCTTAAAAAAACAAAATGCTGAATTAACAAATGCAGTGCAAAGAGAACAAATTATTGGGGAAGAAAAAAAGAATGAATTTGATCTTGAACAACAGATTGCAGCAATTAGAAAAGAGTTTGATGGAGAAGAGGCAGAAAGACTTGTTTCATTGGCTAAACAAAACCATGAATTAAAAAACCAAAAAACAGAAATTGAAAAAATAAATGAAGCAGCAAAAAGACAAAAAGAAATATTTAAAGAAATTGGAAATAGCATTGCCACAGGTGTTTCAGATGCTCTTGTTGATGCTGTTATGCAAACAAAATCGTTAGCTGAATCTGCTAATGCTTTATTGAATGATATAGCTAGACAATTTATGCGACTTGGAATTAATACTTTATTATCAAGTATTGGTGGACCTTTTGCTGCGCTACCAACATTTGCTAAAGGTGGAAGGCCACCAGTTGGAAAGCCATCAATAGTAGGTGAGAGAGGTCCAGAACTTTTTGTACCAAATACTGCAGGTACAATAATTCCTAATAATCAAATGGGTGCAACTACAAATAATGTGGTTGTAAATGTTGATGCTTCTGGTTCAAATGTCGAAGGTAATGACAATAAAGCAAAAGAACTTGGCCTTGTTATTTCTGCTGCAGTACAATCTGAAATAATAGAACAAAAAAGACCGGGAGGTTTACTTGCATAATGGCAACTTTTGATGATGATAATGTTGGAACTTCTGCAGGTGGTACTACACCAACTTATGGGCAACAAAAAAGGTCTGCACCTAATGTAAGAACAGTACAGTTTGCTGATGGTTACGAACACCGAATAATTTTTGGTCTTGCACAACATCAAAATCCTAAAATTTTTAATTTAACTTTTGAAAAATCACAGTCAGATGCGCAAAAAATAGAAGATTTTTTTGACGCAAGAGCTAATGCTAATTTTGAAAGTTTTGACTACCAACCAGCAGGTGAGTCAAGTACATCAAAATTTGTCTGTGAGAATTGGACAAAAACAATTCCATATCTTAATAGAGCAACAATAAAAGCTACTTTTAGGGAGGTATTTGAATCCTCATGAGTACAACAGTTTGGTCAGCTAGTGCAAGTTTATCTCTAAATACAATAGTTGCCCCAACAGAAAGTAATAGAGTTGCTGGTTTATTTTTTAAAGTAACTGTTGCTGGAACAACTGGAAGTAGTGAACCAAATTGGCCAAAAACAATAAACCAAACAGTATATGACAATAATGTACAATATGTTTCTTTCAGTGCTGTTTTTAGTGATCTACAGCCTATCAACCCATCTGCAATTATTGAATTATTTTTATTACAACTAGATAATTCACTGCATGGTGCAACTACACCTTATAGATTTCATGCTGGTTCAAATCTAAATGCTAATGGTCAAATACGTTGGGCTGGTAATAATTATTTAAGATTTCCAGTTGAAGCAACAGGGTTTGCATATCAACGTGGGCAAATTCCAAGACCAAGGTTAGCGATAAGTAATGCTACAGGTTATATATCGTCCATATTATTACTTGTAAATGCAGAGACAGCAGGTAATGATTTAACAGGCGCAACAGTAACAAGAATAAGAACATTAGCGAAATTTATAGACCCCGAAAATTTTGCTGGCGGTACAAATCCTTTAGGTACACCAGATCCAACAGCGGAATTTAAAAGGCAAATTTATACTATAGACAGAAAAGCATCAGAAAATAGAGATGTTGTTGAATTTGAATTAGCAGGTGCTATTGATATGGCAGGCATTCGTGCTCCAAAACGTCAGTGTACCAGAGATATATTTCCAAGTATTGGTACGTTTATTCAATGAGTTGGAAAGATGACGCATTGGTTCATGCAAAAGACCAAGACCCTAAAGAATCTGTAGGACTTTTACTTAATATAAAAGGAAAACAAAAATATTTTCCTTGTGAAAATTTAGCTATAACAAGCCATCAAGAGTTTATTTTAAATCCAGAAGATTATGTAAAAGCAGATAATTTAGGAGATATTATTGCAATTATTCATAGCCACCCAGTAACACCACCAACACCAAGTCAAGCTGACAGAATAAGTTGCGAACACAGTAAATTACCTTGGCATATTGTTAATCCTAAAACAGAAGAATGGGGTAAATGTATACCAGTTGGCTATGTACCAGAACTGCTTGGTAGACCATGGGTTTGGGGTATTACTGATTGTTGGAGTTTAGTTGTTGACTGGTATAAACAAGAAAGAAAAATAACTTTAAAAGATTATCCAAGAACTATGACTCCACAAGAGTTTTTAGAAAACCCTTTGTTTGAAGATTATGCTGAGCGCACTGGTTTTAGAGAATTAAGATATGATGAGACTTTGCAAAAAGGTGATGTATTATTAATGTCAATATTGCACCCTACATTAAATCATGTTGGAATTTTTCTTGGAGATATGGTCTTACATCATTTAGCGGCTAGACTATCTTGTAGGGAGCCATATTCTGAGTGGTTGTTAAAATGTACTGGTAAGAGGTATCGCTATGCTCAGAAAAATTAAACTTTATGGAGAATTAGCTGAATTTGTAGGCTACAAAGAATTAGAAGCTGTTGTTAATTCAACTGCAGATGCAATTCGTTTTCTTGTAACAAACTTTCCAAAGTTAGAAGCACATATGAACGAAAGATATTATAAAGTTCTTGTAGATGATAAAGAAATAAAAAAAGAAGAAATAAATTACCCAACAGGATTGTCTGATATAAAAATTGTGCCCGTTATCGTTGGTTCTGGCGGTGCTGGGCGACTTTTATTAGGTGCTGCTTTAGTAGGCTTGGCTTTTGCGACTGCTGGTGCCTCTGTGTCTGCTGCAGGTGGGTTATTAAGTGCTAAAGGTTTTGCTGCTGCTGGTATAGGGACAAAAGGTCTACTTGGTATAGGTGGTGCATTAGTGCTTGGAGGCGCAGCTGAATTATTATTTCCAATACCAAAATTTCAGGAATTTAACAATGAAGAGGACCCAAGAATTTCATTCAGTTTTTCTGGTATACAAAATACAGCAAGAGCTGGAACTAGCCACCCTATTGTTTATGGAGAAATCGTGACTGGTTCGGTAGTTATCTCTGCTGGAATTGACACTAATCAGGTAACAGCATGATAAATAAAAAAATTATAAGAGGTTCCGGTGGTACTCCACCAGCACCACCAAGCCCTACAAGGGCACCAGATACTTTAAACAGTAGACAGTTTGCAAGTATTCAAGATTTACTGTCTGAGGGAGAAATAGAAGGCTTTGCAACTCCTTCTATTCTTGGCCTTACAAAAAATACAACAGCTTATAATAATGCTGCATTAAAGGATATATTTTTTAATGATACGCCTGTTTTAAATGAAAATGCAGATAATACAACACCTGCTGCTTCTTCTTTTAATTTTCAAAATGTAGACTTTACACCTAGATTTGGTGATGCAAGTCAACAGCACATTCCCGGAATTGTTGGTAGTCAATCTGTAATTGATGTAAATCAAAGTCCAACAAACCCTGCTGGTACTCTTTCTTCTGGTGAAACAAATGGTGTAACTCAAAGAATAACTGATGCTTCACCAAATGTGAACCCAGATGCTGTAAAGGTTCTTGTAACATTTCCACAATTACAAAAAGCAACCGATACTGGTGATTTATTAGGTTCATCTGTTCATCTAAGAATACAGGTACAATATAATCTTGGTGGTTTTGTAGATGTTATTAATGATGTTATAACAGGTAGAACTGCTGATAGATATGATAAAGAATATAGGGTTAATATAACAGGTGCTTTTCCTGTTGATATAAAAGTTATCAGAAATACAAAAGATGCCTCTACAACACAATTAGTTGATGCTTTTTTCTTTACAAGTCTTACAAAAATTTTTGATACAAAACAAAGATATTTAAACAGTGCATATACACATTTAAGAATTGACTCTGAACAATTTAGTGCAATACCAAAAAGGGCTTTTCGTATTCGTGGTATAAAAATAAAAATACCAGCTTCAAATAGTACAGGCACACCAACAGTTGTTTCAAATCAAACTCAAGCTACTGCATTAGGTCTTGGACCTTGCAGTAGTTTTGGATTTATACATTATCCAGATGGCTATATTTTTAATGGAACTCTTGGTAATGCTGTTTGGTGCAGTGACCCAGCAATGGTATTGCTTGATCTTTTAACAACTGAAAGGTACGGGTTTGGAACACATATTACAGAGAGCAATATAGATTTATATAGCTTTGTAGCAGCTAGTAGGTTTGCCAGTACGTTAGTTGATAATGGCTTCAACCAAAATATAAAAGAGCCACGTTTTAGTTGCAACGTAAATATACAAAGTTCAATGGAGGCTTACCAGTTAATAAATGAATTGGCAGGTGTTATGAGATGCTTTCCTATATGGTCAGAAGGAACAATTACCCTTGCGCAAGATGCACCTGCCGACCCTACTTACTTATTTAATTTGTCAAATGTAGGTGTTGATGGTTTTTCTTATTCTGGTACTAGTTTAAAACAAAGGCATTCTGTAATATCTGTAAGCTATTTCAACATGGATACCAGAGAGGTAGATTATGAAATTGTAGAAGCAGATCAAACTACTCGAAATAAATTGGGAATAGTAAAAAAAGATGTAAAAGCATTTGCTTGTACTTCCCGTGGTCAAGCACAAAGGTTAGGAAAGGCAATTTTATTTAGTGAACAAAACGAGTCTGAAGTTATAAGTTTTACTACTTCGATTGATGCAGGTGCAATTTTAAGGGTAGGCAGTGTTATTTCTGTCAATGACCCTGTAAGGCAAGGTAAAAGGCGTGGTGGAAGAATAGCCTCTGCAACAGTAAGCCAAATAACAGTGGACAATAATCAAGATTTAGGCGACTTTTCTGGTACAAACCAAAAAGTAAGAGTTATGATGCCAAATGGTACAGTTGAAGTAAGGGCATGTAGTGTTTCTGGCAGCAATATTAATTTAACGCCTAATTTAAGTACTGCACCAAATGCTAATTCAATTTGGTTACTTGAAAGTGATGCTGATGGTGAAGAGCCACAAACATTTCGTATTATTAGTATAGAGGAACAAGATGGTATTAACTATGCTATTACAGCATTAACTTATCTTGCAGGGAAATATGCTTTTATTGAAGAAGGTATTGCATTACCTGAAAGAAGAATTTCATTTTTAAATTCACCTGTTGACCCACCTTCTGATTTAAAAGTAGTTAATGGATTTGGTGAAGAGAAAGAAATGCTGGTGGTTATTAATGCACTTGCTGTTACTAAATTGTTACTTGCATGGCGACCCGTTACGGGAGTAAGCCAATATCTTGTGCAATATAGGTTTAACAATTCTAATTGGGTAAGTGAAATTGTATTAAGACCTGATTTTGAACTTATTGGTACGGAGGCTGGAAAATATGAATTTAAAGTTTTTTCTTTTAATGCAGCTTTAAAATTATCTGCAACTTCATCAAATCTTACTTTTAATGCTCTTGGTAAAACACAACCACCAGCAGATGTAAAAAATCTAACACTTGAACCGATTAATAACAAATTAGTACGATTAAGATGGTCGAGGGCTGTTGACCCTGATGTTTTGCATGGCGGTCGGGTATATGTAAGGCACAGTAATGTTACAGATGGTTCTGGCACTTTTCAAAATTCAGTTGATCTTGTAACTGCACTAGCTGGAAATAGTACAGATGTGGTCGTTCCATCATTAGAGGGAGAGTATATTTTAAAATTTCAAGATGACCAAGGAAATTTTAGTGAAGGAGAGGCAAGTGTAATACAAGACTTGCCTGACACTATAGATGCACAAGTAATTTTAGAAGATCGAGAGGATTTAGATACGCCACCATTTGCAGGTCTTGATCTTAATACAGCATTTAATAATACTCAAAGTGGATTACAACTTACAGACCCATCAGTTGTTAAAACAGGTACTTACAGCCAAACAAATAAAATTATCACTATTACAACAAAAGATGCAGATGGTAATGCACAAGCACATGGAATTAGTGTTGGTGAACTTTTACCAATAAGATTTACTGGTGGTAAGGCTCGAAGTGGAGAGTTTATTATTGCTACAGTTCCAACAACAAGCACATTAACTGTTGTTGCAGATCAAGGAATACTACCAGAAACAACTGGTAACGTAACTATTGATAGAGGTAAAAGAGGTGAATATAATTTTGCAAATATTCTTGACTTAGGCGCAGTGTTTTCCGTTGATTTAAAAAGAGTTATAAGGTCTGTTGGTTTTATTATTGGTCAAGACATAGAAACAATAATTCCTAATGACCCACCTGAAGATGGTGGCCCACCTGACGGAGGCTGGGATAATTATGCAAAAGATGGTAATTTTGATGGCATTGCAGCAGATGAGGCAAACTGCCAGATTCAAGTTGCATCAACAAATACTGCACCTAGTAATGGGTCTTCATATCAAACCTCAGATTTTGCAAATAAAACTTTTAACAATTTTGCAAATGGAACATTTAAAGGAAGAGGCTTTAAGTTTAAAATTATTCTTGAAACAACTAATACTTCACAAAATATGAATGTGCAACAAGCAGGATATACTGCACAATTTGAGTCAAGGACGGAAAGAAAATATCAAACAGGAGGTGGTAATACATCAACAGCACCACAACAATCTGGCACATCAGCAAAAAATATTGTATTTGGTTCGCCATTTTTTACTGGTACCAGTGAATTAGGGGGTTCTGCAACTGCTTTTTTACCCGCAATAGGTATTACTATTCAAGATGCTATAGCTGGTGATTTTTTTACTTTAACTAATGTTTCTGGTACAGGATTTACCTTAAATATAAAAAATGGTTCAAATTTTGTTGATAGAAAATTTACATTCCAAGCTGTTGGTTATGCAAAAGGGGTGTAATATGGAGAAAAGTATTTTTTAAATGGCTCAAGTTGCAGACTATGTTATTGCCAATGCCTCAGGCGCCAATGTTAGATCTGATCTTATTGCAGTATTTGCAGCAATTCAGTCCTGTAATGCTGGCTCACAAAATAATTTAGGGACAACAGCAAAATGTCAACTTTTTGCAGATACACAAAATGACAAATTAAAAATAAGATCAACTGGCGGTGAAGATGCTGGTGCTAGTGCAACATTTTTTGAGATTGGTGACTTAGACCAAACTAATTTAGGACTGCTTAAAAAATCAGGCGGTGCTGGTACTGAAATGACAGGTCAGTTTTTAGCTTTAGCAAGTACTAACCCTGCTGTACCATCAGTATGTTTTGCTGGCGATACCGATACTGGTTTTTATAGATTAGCTGAAAATGTTATTGGTGTAGCTACTGCTGGCAGTCAAAGACTTTTTATTAACCAAGATGGAGATATAGCGTTAGGAACTGACACTGTAAGAAATGGAGCAAAATTAAATGTAAAAAATGATACACAGGTGGTTGCTACTTTTGAGTGTCAAAATGCTGACCCTCAAATATATATTGGCGATAATATGGCCTCAACAGATAATAATACTTTA
>VTLG01015996.1_pt1 | contig 12208 bp, 9 predicted proteins | sample 4694571 | NCBI WGS metagenome assembly VTLG01 (sample SAMN12604809, study PRJNA352737) | marine metagenome | biome: ENVO:00000447; feature: ENVO:00000209|ENVO:00000569|ENVO:01000036; material: ENVO:00002151; isolation source: viral sequences binned using virsorter ... | reverse complement strand
TCTTCTTGAAGCGTCTGCCTCTTCTTTATTTTTTATTTTATTTGGTTTCATTATATTATTTTTTAGGTGTTCTTATTACATATTTAAATGTTTTTAATACTCTTTGTTCAAAAACCTTTTGAGATTCTCCTTTTTTCTTATCTATAATAATATCACCTAAAGGACCGCCTGAAATTCTTATTCCATCTGTTTTTCTTTTTCCTCCCATCGGTTTAATATGTTGAACACTCATACCTTGAGATTTAGCTAATGATAGTAGACCCTCATTTCCATGCCATATTTTTGATTGACCAGGGTATTCATCGAATGATGAATAATCAATAGGTTTATCTTCTGCTGTCTGTATCTCAAGAGCTTCATTTATTTCTTTAAGAGGGATTGAAGATGATAGGGCTACATCAATATTTTTTTGAAGTCTTTTTTGAGTAGCTTTACTTGCTCCAAACTTTTGTCTAAGTGTAAGCCAGTCTTTAGCTACTTGAGGTAAAGCTGCTAGACTTGCTTCTTCTTTATCAGTAAGTTTTTCACCCTTATTCGTCTTAACTACCAACGGTTCTAAAATATCTAGTGCTCTTTGTTGTTCACTTCTACTTATTTTTTGATCCCCAAGCCAACTTTTAAAATCTTTACGAGCTTCTATTAAATCCTCTGAGATAAGTTCATTCATCACTTCAGGCATATCATCATTAATAGTTGACCAAAAATTAGCTGCCATCGTATTGTAAGACTCGTTACGATAGTTCTTGTTTAGGTGTTCTGTATGTCGCTGTTGAAGTTGATTACGAATACCTATTTGCATAGGAACAAAGTGTTCTGCAAGTATTTCTTCGTTTACAGTTTCAAAGTAAGGATCGTAACCTGCTTCAAAGTTAGTGATAAAATCTTGAAAGGTACCACTAGCCGGATCGTTTTTCTTTTCCCATGCTTCGTACTTTTGAAATAACTCTTGGTTGTACTTGCTTAATAGGTTTTTAGTGTACGCAATCTGGACTCCTTCTCTAAAATAAGGGGACTGACCTTCGGCTAATGTATCATCTCTAAGAGCTTCATACATTCTTTTGCGTTGTTCTGGAGTAGCCTTTTGAAACTTGGCTATACCAGAAGCACGTTCACCTTCTATATATTCTTCACCTCGTTCTTTTTCTGCTTCAGCTACTGAAGGAGCAATATCTTTAATAAACTGGGCAAAGATTTCATTACCTCTACCTTGCCCTTTGTCACCTCTATATGCCCGAAGATAGGCACCTGAGTTGGTAACTCGGCCCCTTCGATGTATGGAGGGCATATCAAGAGGACGAGTTTTATTTGCTAGTAATTCTTTTCGATCTGTCATGTCCAAGCCGTTCCTCCACCACCTTTTTGTATAAGGTTAGTGCTTTTGTAATTTGGATTTCTTGGATTCTTTGGAGTTTTTCCTGATGATCCCATTGAGTAACCTTTTACACCTGCTCCCATTGCTCCTATCCATCGTTCATTTGAAGTAAGACCCGGATCTCTTTGCATAGAATTAATCGATCCTATTGCACTGTACCTTCGGGCAACTTTATCGTGCTGAAGAGATTGTCTTTCACCTTTTAATGCCGCCGTTCCTCGTTGAAACTGGTCATCTATATCTTGAAGTCTATTTGACATCTGCCTACGAAGTAATCCTAACTGTCTATCTGGTGATTGACCACCTCCCAACGACTCTAAATTAGCTACTACCAATGAAGACCTTTGTTCTTGAGCTTCTATCATAGCGTCAAGCCTAGCATCTACAGCATCTTCAGCGTTTTGGTGCATCTGCTGTTGAAGTGCTATTTCTTCGTTCCAATACATCTCCATGTCTTTAGTGTACGCTTCGTTCTGGAGTTGATTGTTTTTCTCAAAGGCATCATTTGTAGCTTGAGCTTGCTTCATAGCTGCTTCTTGTTGTTGATGGGCTTGCATTATCATTATACCAGCCGTAAGAAATCCACCTGTAGGATCACACATATCTTGCCTTAATAAACTCGTAAAATGGTTTTTTTTCGTATCCGTAGTCAGATACTAACTTAGTAAAGTGAAACCCAAGTCCCTTTAGCCAGCGTATTGCTTGCCAGTTTCGTTTGTCTACGTAATTGAATAATACATTGTATTCATCCATAAATGTATTCAAATACTCTACGGACTTCCGATAGAACTCTAGTTTGTGTTGGGTCAACTTGTCAGACCCTAGTAACCAAGGTATGCCTACGTTCTCATTTACTCGATTAATACCGAACATACCCACTACTTCATCATCAAGGATAATAGAATAACAATGCCTATGACTAGATAGGTAAGCCTTGATTAACGCTTGTACAGGGTTTGATCCAGTAGATGCAAACACTTCCTGTACATCACCTTTTCTCATTGTCTTAGAAAGATTGTAGCAATCATCTTTCTTTGACGATCTAATATAATAATTCATACTCTTTGATTTCGTAAGACCTGCATAGCTTCCCAGTCTGCTGACTGAAGTGCCAGCGGAAGCCATGAGTCGCTTTTTACTGTTATTTTAACGTCCTTTGAGCTACAATAAACAGGTACTCGGAATACTCCTGTGGCAAGGTCAATACGACCAAGAAAAGTATTACCCACTTTATTTCCTGTAAATTTCCTATTGCTTATACTTCTAAGTCTATCATCGTAAGGAAATGGAGATACTTCTACCTCAAAGAATCCTGTTTTATCGTATGATATTTCAAAGTTACGCATTTGAAGTCGTCCTGAGTTAATAGAGTCATCTCCAGATTTTACAAATTGTTCTGAAAACTCATATTCAAACTCATACGGTATTCCTACAAATATATCGGGTGTCTTGTTTCCTTTTGTTTTTGAGTAGTCTGTTCCGGCAGTAAGAATACCTGCGGATTTACTTGATAGTATTTTTTCACCAGTCTCTACCACATACACTGCATCACGTTCATTAAATGTAAGAGTAGTATCGTTTGGGATAGGAGCATCTTCTGCTATAGACGGGGTTATCTGTATTCGTACTTGGTTTGAAATAGTGACTACTGCTGTGATACTTGTAATTCCCGGATCTGTTACTGTAATTGTATCGTTAAGGGCATAACCTGAACCGGGGTCAGCAAATCTAAAAGTGGGATTACCCAACGCATCAGTATTTATATTAAACTTTACATTAGTACCACTTCCACTTGTACTGGTTTGAGTTACATCTACATGCTCCTTATTTGCTTCCCACTTTTTATTAACAGTTGCTGTAATCACAGCAGATGAACCCGCAGTACCCGAAGCAGGTGTAATAACAATTGTAGGTACAGAAGTGTAGCCCGATCCATTATTTGTAATTTTTACTGAGGTAATAGCTCCATCAGTTACTGTATATTCTCCTGCAAAACTAGAGCCTCCTCCTCCTGTTCCTGATAAAGTACCATTACCTGAATAATCAGAACCTGCATTAGTAATAGTAAGGGCTGATATGTGTCCTGAAGCAGCGTCAGCTACTGTTGGACTGTACTCAAATAGGTGTCCTTTGGCTACGTCTATTTCATCAGAAGCTATCACAGTATAGGTGATTGTAGCATCATGACCTGAAATAAAAGTTTGACCTACTCTTGGTTTATTTAGGATTCCTCCAGTTCCGTCAGATTTGTAACCAGCGTCAATAGTTATAAAGTTTCCTTGTTGAGATCCAAATGAAACTACACCAGCTTCATCCTTAAATCCCATTGCTTTTATAGGTTCAGACGCTACTTTATCATGTTGCACATCAGTATAATATTCAGCAAGAGTATCAAAGTCTGTATTTTCTGTTCTTAGTCTAACTCTTCGATCCAAACGTACACCAATTTGATCATCCATAATTTTAGTGGCGTTATCAACACTAAGATTTAATTTCTCAAGGTATATTGTTGTGCCTCTCCTAAACAGAATAAAAGCTATAGACCCGATAAATTCCATGTCTACAATTTCAGCGTCAAATCTCCATCTTGACCATGCAGACTGTAGTTTTTCTTGGTCTGAATAATAGTATTTGTAGACTGCCAGTTCCCTTCTATCCGTATCTGATAAGCAGAACAATACTTCTTCGTTAGAAGACACCGCCATTTTCTTTACAGTTCCCTCTATGTACTCAGGTACGTGGGCTGTAATTTCATTAGCATCATTAGTCTCTGATGCGATGTCAATCATGTACTCACGTATACCAGAAAACGCTCCACGTTGAAATGGAAAGAAAATCGTCTTACCTGCGGCTACAGGTTTAGCATCTGTAGAAGTTTCAAAGTTTGTAGCAACGTCTACCGTTACAGAGGTAGGAGTAAGAAATTGGTCTGACGTTAGTTTGAACTGCTGTAGATCAGAGAATAACAACAGGTTTTCCTGAAAGGGTATAGCGGATTTAAGTATAGCCACTTGGTTGTTGGACACAGCTACATCAATAATACTCGTGTCTAGGACAGAGAGAACTGTATTAGAAAAGAAGTTAAAGTACCCAGCCGCTTCCGAAAGAATCACGTTCTCATCTGAGATAAACCCAAGTCTATTCCTGTGAAAGAATATATCGTTAATCGTATACAATCCATTAGGATCAGTGCTGTCATCAAAGTTCGCAAAAGAAGGAAAGGGGTTGGTAGTGTCATCTCCTACTGTTCTTGAAGACCAATCAACAGGTTTACAAATAAAATATATTTTGTCCATACTACTAACACCACTTCCTACATTACCAAATGCCTTAAATAGTTGCATTGGCATAGTCTTGTTGTCAATAGACTTTCTACTATCTTCATTATTGTCTAATGGATACTTAGGTCTGTACGACTCTTTCCATACCGATCTATTCCATTTTACGTAGTAATCATCTTGCCCTGTGCTTTTATCACCTGATATACGAGCAGTAAAACTATCTGGAACTTTTGATGCAGGTAGATCGCTGAACTTTGGTACTTCGTCTGAACCGTTAATTGCTTTGGCGTAGTTGTCCCCTTTACCATCCGTAACTTCTAATCGAAATGGTTTCGTACACTCTAGGTAAATAATACTTTCTCCTACTTCAAAAGAACTATTGCTATTAAAGGGGCTTCCTAATGATTCTAAACCACCTGAGTCTCCACTATAGGTTCCTTTTGTTATAACTCCTTTATCTCCATTATAGTCAGCCCCACTACTATCTACAATTTTTGCTGTTCCATGTCCATCACCTGAAGACGGTTCTGTTAATGTACATGCTGTTAAAGCCGAATCAGCACTTACATTTCCTTTCCAAAGGACATGGGCTATGTTAGATATTACAACAGCATTTTGATTATTGATAGACACATTGTTATTTGCTGAACTTCCAGTTCTACTTTGAGTTTTATTGTCGGGAGTTCTAAACTGGATTTCTTTAACACCATCACTTCCAAAAGAAGTATCAAGAGTTGTCATATCTTTATCAGAGTACACCGAAACTTTTACCTTATAGTCAGCGGCATAGTCACCCGTCTTTATGTACACTAGACCTTGGTAATTACTGGTCTTATGAGTGGCTACATCATCTCCTCCAGTTGTGACCTTTTTAACTTTCTTTTGTCTATTAAGAATAAAACTAAAGTCGGCGATAGTAGTAGCAGATAACTTGTTAGGTGTAAACGAATCAAGAACATTTGTAGCTGGGTTAGTAAATCCTGAAAGATAGTTTTTTACATCAGCGTGTAAAGCTGAACTCTCAGTTATTTCAGTAGTACTCTCATCCTGACTGCGAATAAACACTTCTGAACCAGCAGTTCCAGTAGCAAATCCTGTTAGATCGATTAACTTCATTTTTACATCTGAAGCACTAACTCCCCCTTTAATAACCAAAGCATAAGCTTCATCTTCGGATCTACGTATTGTATGGATAAATACGTCATTAGAGTTAGCTGATGTAATTTCTGGAATCTTAGAAATATGTTCAGTACAAGGTCTTTTCTCAAGACCACGAGCAATGTGAGAAAGACCATTAACTTGTGCTTCACCTTGAGTTGGCATACGAAGTGTCGCAGGTTGCTGAGAGACTCCGTTAATAAGGCTAGGTACTGTTCCAGATATAAGAGGCATAGGTTTTTAAGTAGTGTAAGAATCGATTACGTTGTATCCAAGTCTACCTGAGTGTCTTCCGGGTAATCTATCAACAACACGAAATACATCGTAGTTGTCAAATATATTGTAATCCGCAACATCTCCTTCGTATTCAAGTAATGTTTGCCACGCTTGCATTTCATCTTCCTGATAAAATCTGTGTAAATCTCCTGATCCTACTACACGATCATGGAATATTCGTGATGCACGTATAGTTATGTACCTTCGGGCTGGTTCGGGTAAATCTGTAAATTTAAGTAATTTTATTTGATCTACCTTTACTGTTGATCCTTCATCAAAATAAAGACTATTACGTTTTCGGTCATAAAGAAAATTTCCTCTTTCAACTATATCTTCATCTCGTTCTCTTATACGAGTAGTAGTGTCTACTCTTATTACATCAGTTGGAACAGGAATTTTAAGTTCTGCATTTGGATTCATTTTTACATCAAGATCGGTGTTAAAGATCCACCCTCTTGATTGAACTGCTCTTGAAACATTATCCAAAATTTCAGCCGCAATAGAAGCATCGTTTAGACCAGCAAGATCCCCTTCATTCTTTACAGGTAGTTCTCCTATGCTGGTAAGCATAGTGTTAATAGCACCAAGCCTTTTTGTTTTTTCTGCTGCACTACTCATGCTACTGCCTTTCTCTTTTTGTATTTATTAGGTTTTCGTTTGGTCATATAGTTTTTGTGAGGTTTTCCGGGTTCTCCCCATTCATACGTACCTTTATTAAAGATACTTTTAAACTGGTTTGGCTGGAAAATAATCCACGATTCACTTCCGGGGTCTTCTACATTATTTAGGTAGGAAATACCATCGTATCCTAGATCATTCTGAATGAATAGAGCAAGAGCTTTTAAAGCATAGTAGCTAGTCTCATCTTCATATTTGTCACGTACTTCATCAAGAGCATCACTTTTCATATTTTTGAAATCACCAAAAACACCTTCATTTGCCATCCAAATTTCTTCATCTAACGTCTTGCCTTCTCCATGATCTTTTTTATAGAGGGCTTCCATATATTGTTTGATAGCAAGAATAGCTGATCCTGACCCTTCAAGATGGGGTAAATCAATAGTTTTACTTTGTAACTTTCCGTCTACTTCATACGTAGTCTTCATTTTAGTTTCATCAGAATAAATACCAGAATCTGAATAACTAAAGTCTCCCTCTTGGATTGCTCCTATAATATGAAGAGTATCCATTACATTGTCAAATCTCCAACTTCCTATATCGGAACCTCCCTTTGAGGTGCTTTTCAGTAAACCTTCGTACTCTTGTAATCTAAGTGGGTTATTAACTTTTAGGAATCCCATATAAAACTTACCAGAAGCACCTTTAAGAGAGTCGTAAGTCATTTTTGTAGACTCTTCTATTACATCTGCTTCTTCTTCTACAGAAATGTCATCACTTCTTTTTAATACATGAAGAACTCTTTCTTCAGCCGCACGTAAAGTACCTGCGTGTGGTCCCATTTCTTCATTCCAATGGCCCGACCCACCTACCATATCTGGGTGAGATTGTACAAATCCTGTCTTTGGATCTATATACGCAAGAGTACCGTGGTAAACAAGCATCGGTAGTTTGTAACCGCTATCTAATGCGTAGTCTTCAGTAACTTTAGATGGTCCCTCTTTTAAATTTGGATGATTACCATTTGGTTTGTGCATCCACCAAGCCCAGAAGTTAGGGTTATCAAACGATTTAAATGCTTCTGGCGGAAAGTCTACTCCATTAAGATTTTCCCAGTTGGTAACGTACCCACTTAAACGAGCAAGTGAGGACTCAGCGTGAAATCGTTGTACATCATCATCGGCTGTTACATCAGGATTTAAAAGATAGTTGGCTACAGCGTTTCCTCTCGATATTAATTTGTTTAGGACACTGTGGTATTGAGGACGTTGTTTAAAGAACTGATTATTGTTAATTAGATTTCTATACTCTAGTTGATTTTGTTCTACTATAGGTTCTCCAATAGTAATTTCACCTGTCCAGCCGGGTTTTTTACCTGCAACTAGAGGTTTAGTAGGAGTAGCTATATTAGATTTTATTTTGTAATCTTCAGTAGGCATAATAATGAAAAAAAAGGGAGGAACCCCTAATTAAAAGAGTCCTCCCTAAAGGGTTACAAAGAACTTTGGATATTATCCAAGTCCTTGAATCAACGCTACCGCACAGGCAGGTCTAAGGATGTTGTGACCCATAGCGTACTTGGCTACCATCAACGTACCTTGTCGATTTACCTGATATTCGCTTTCAACACTCATATCCATCAACTTGGCAGTAGCAACTGCGTCTTTGGTCATAACAAGTCCGATCACACGATAGGCAACAGAGGAAAACTTAGCAGTCTTTTGTGCGGCTGCATTTGCTCCTGTGTTGGTTACGTGAGTAGTCCAAGCCGTATGGTTGTTGCTTGGTAGATCGTAGACTGCCGCACGATTCGATTCAGCGGCTAACGGCTGATTGGCACCCCATGTAGCGGTGCTTGTTCGTGCTTCGCCAACGTCACTGTTGTCCGTCCAGAGACTTGAAGTCCATGTAGTTCCAGCGGCTGAGTTAAATGACCCAAGATGCTGAGTTACATGAATAGGCATTCCAAGAATATTTGGAACTTGACCTGTTACTGGACTACCTCCTCCACCGATGTCTCGGTTAAAGATAGCGAGACTGGAAAGGGGAGTAGTGGAACTAACTTTGAACATGTCAAAGTAAGTGTCGTTAGACAGGACTACAAAAGGATCACCCGGAACATTAGCATTACTAAGGATACGCTTGGCATCCATAATTGCTTGGGCGATCTTCTGAGGATCACGAGCAGAGGCTTTTAGAGTAGCTTGCTGAGTTTCATCTCCACCGATAACTACGTTAGCAGTAAAGTCTTCATCATCAAATTCTCTATAATCTTGAACAACAGGAGCACTTGTGCCTGTTTGTAAATCACACATAGCTTTGCTTTCACAAAGAGCACCCTTAATTGCCATTCTCAAGATGTTCTCGTCAGCTACTTTGGATAATCCAAATCCTGCTTCTGAGGTGTATACGGAACGAATGTCATAGTGTGACATCGCTTGGTCAATGTTCGGAATAAACTGAGCATTGATTAAGAGATCGTCAATCGCTACCTTACGCTCACCTTGCTTGGCAGTCGTAGGTATGATCTCTTTACCGGGGGTATGGTACCCTGCATCTCTGTACTTACCTGTCATCGGGAATTGAGCTTCTTTTCCCTTTGAAATAGTACGTACTCTGTGCAAAGGCATCATAATATTTTTGGACTGGAATGCAGTCAGCACTTCTCCGGCATATAGCTTGAGGAATAAATCTCGTCCTCTACCATCGCCTGAAGAAGCAGCATTATGTAAACCAGACCGATGTATATTAGTATAGTCTTGAGCCATAAAATCTCCTATATTTGACTATATTACACATAGGTATAGAGGTACTATCAAAGTTCATACAAAGTTCTCCCTCGCAAGGGGCTAGGTACTACTGTTCGATTATCTACTCTATTATAAAATGGTTGAATTTTTCAACCGAGTTGTTACGTCAGCCCTGAAAGCAGGGTCTTCCGAATATCTAGGATCACTCATTGCCGTAGTTAGTTGGGCGAGTGATTCAAAACGTGGAGCGTGAGAAGGCGTAGGTTCTCCTGTCATAAGAACAGGTGGTGAGCCTTCAGCATTCTTGTATCTTGCCATCATGTTTGAAACAGTAAACATGGCATTAGGATCGAGGTTTGCTATTTGAGCGTTATACGCATCCACTTCCCACGGTTGTAGGTTGTCGTTAGCCCACTCAAGCATTTGATTGTACTCCTGCTCACCTCCGGCTGTCTTATAGAGTTCATCTATGTTTTGATTTACAAGTGCTTCTTGGCCTTGTATCCATGTGTCAACAACTCCCTTTTCAATACCTGCTTCCTGAAGGGCACCGTAAGCGTCTTCTGAGAGTTGTCCTGTTTCATTGTATTCTTTTTGAAAAATCTGAAGGTCAAGCCCTTTTGAGTCTAAAAGTTCCTGTACTTGCGGTACACTGGTACTCTGTATATTCTCAGATTGTTGAGCAAGGATCGCTTGATCTTCTATTTGTTGTACCTGTTCATTTGCTGAATGAAATTTAGTTTCCAGTTCTGAGTAGGCACGTGCCATTTCTTCTGGAGACTGGAATTTCTCTGGTAGCCATAGTGGTCTACCTTCTGTAGTTATAGCTCTACCATTTTGAACAAGTCCTTCATCAAATGTTTCTACTGGTGCATCAACTGCGGCTAACATTTGATTAATGTGTTCAGGAGATCCTACTTGATTTACTCCTTCACCTTCGTATGTACTAATTTCTTCTGCCATTATTTCATATTCTGCATAAGGCTACCCATCATTTCCTGAACCATTTCAGGATTCTGTTGAGCACCTTCCATCATTCCTTTTGTAGCATTGGGAACTGCTCCCTTAACCACATCTTGCATCATTTGTTGTTGTTGCATTTGGGCTTGTTGTTCAGCCTGTTGCTGTGCTTCCATTTGTTTTTGCTCTGGTGATTTAATAAGACCACTTGTGTCTATGCCAAGAGAAGCACCAAGTCTATCAATGTAGTCATCCAGATTCAAGTTACTCATGATCGCTTCAGGGCCGAGTGGGGCAAGGTACTCAAGAAACTGAGCTAGTTTATTAAGGTCTTGCCCTCTGCCCAACGCCTCAATACCAGTGACGATTTGAGGCTTAACTTGTTCCTTTGGAAACTTAGGCATTTTCTTGTCCTTAACCATTTTCTGAAGCAGGATATTGACAAGAGGTACCTGAAATTCTTGTGAGAGAACTGAGTACACACCACCCAAGGCTGACTCTAGTTCCTGTGCCATGAATCTGACTTCCTCTGCGGTCACTCTTTCAGCATTACGCTGTACTGATGAGTTCAGTAGGAAAGCAAATGATAACCTATCTCTAATTTGTGAGATTGTGTCAAGTGCAATACGAAAGTCCTGACTTTTTTCCAGTTGTAATGTAGAAACGTCATTCGTATCACCTTGAACGATTGCTCCACTTGGAGACTTAGCAAGTGTGTTAATACGTGTAGTGCCATTGGGTCTTACCAAGAATAATACTTTAGCGGCCGCCGCCGAACCTTCTACAATCGCTTGCGTAAGAGCTTCAAGGGACCGTAAATCTCCCAAATACTCTTCCACGAGGCCACGACCATAAGATTCTCCGTCAACTCTACTGAACCGGAGTGGTATAAAGGGGTTCTTATCTTTGGCGTATTTACCATAACTGTCTGGTATTGGTACACGACCTATCTCCTGATGTACATGCCAGTATTTACCTTTGTTGCAGACGTATGTGTATAATTCATAAGGTTTCTCAGGTGATTCAGGGTTTACTTCTTCAGGTGGCGGTAGTCCAATTGCTTCTCTAGCTTCTTTACTGAGAGTCTTTGCGTTAAGGTTTTCTTTGGTAATTAGATATATTAAATTACCCATAGGATCACGCTTTACTACATAGCGATCCAAATGAAACACACGCATACCCCCTTCATCTGGTAGATAAAGTAAACAGTTTCCTGTGGTGATTAGATGTTTAAGAGCCTCAAAGACTGGTACACGAAATGCCTGAGTTTCAATCTCCTGCATAGCGGCTCGTTCAATCTTAGCAAACCCCTCTTCTACTGGCCCCCTTTGCTCTGGTCCTACTAATTCTTCAATATCAAAATCATCTATTGTAAGACGAAAGAACGGAGAGTTAGGTGGAAGCAGGGAAAGTAATAACTTCGATGCTAAATGGTTGACCCCACGTGCTCCAATTGATTGGTACGGAGTCTCGTATGAAGTATTATAGGTATCCCCTGAGTCCTTTAGAAGAGTTGGTATTGTTAAACGAGCACAATCTCTGGCTCGGTCGAGGTAGGTTTCACGTTCTCCATAGCAAGCCTGATACATACTTGCCAGTTGTCCTTCCTGTTGACCATAGCTTTCTTCATTCATACCTTAACAGTTTTCTTTTGAATCCTGAGTTTTCTTTTATTTTGTTTAGCCATTTGCTGACCACTCTTTACATTAGATCCACCTTGAAGACCTTCCATAGATCCTGCACCAACGGTATCTTTAGCCATACCCGGTCCTGCGGTAGAACCCGGTCCTTTT
>VTLG01010762.1_pt1 | contig 12209 bp, 11 predicted proteins | sample 4694571 | NCBI WGS metagenome assembly VTLG01 (sample SAMN12604809, study PRJNA352737) | marine metagenome | biome: ENVO:00000447; feature: ENVO:00000209|ENVO:00000569|ENVO:01000036; material: ENVO:00002151; isolation source: viral sequences binned using virsorter ... | reverse complement strand
GGATGTTTGAACTTGTTGAATATAAAGAGCACCAATACCCTGAGCTCCTAATCCAGTGGCAGATTGAGCACCAACCACAAAGGAACTTCTCATTTCTGCCCAACTTACTTGACCAGCATTATTAAATGTTGTTTGAATTCCACCAGGATTATCATCCCCATAGTCATAATCAACATTTATTCTAGTACTATAATAACCATTTAAACCTGAAGTAGAATTTACACTATTAACAATTTTATGACTAAAATTGTAATAGGTTTGACCTGTAACAGTCAAACTAACTGCATCTCCACCATTAAATGGGGATCCAGTTCCTTCAGCAAAATCAATAGTTACAGTACCATCAGTTTCGGTAGTTAATCCAGTTACTCTATTGCTTCTAGGTTTCCCTATAAACAGAGTTTCTGAAGTATCTTTTCTTATAAAGAAGCTTGTAATTCCAGCAGTAGCAGCGGCAGTAGTTGCCATAGAAACTGCTACATTGACTGGGCAATCAACAGCCACACATCTTAAATATGCAGATTGGTGAGTTTGAGCACCTGTCTGATTTTGTACTACCGTACCAGCAGCAACTAAAGCTAATGAAGTACCGGCACCTACTGGATTTAAAGCCATTTTATAATATTCCGATTAAAGTAGTCCTCTTTTTATTTAGTTATTCTTCAGATTGTGATTCCGTATCAACTTCTGCTTCTGGTTCTGCTTCAGAATTGTATTCCACAGCCCTCGGATCTTCTCCAGCAATAACAGCTGCAGCCGCATCTACTTCTCCTTGAAGTTCTGCATCAATCTCATTTCCAAAAAGCGAAGAAGCGGCTGTTGGTTTTAAATTATCAACTTTCTCTGCACTTTTTGCATAAAGCATATCTTTGATCTTATCACTTATTTGTGAAGGAGAATCATCCTTAACAAGCAAATCAACTAGTTCTTCCATAGTTTAGTACCATATATTGTGTTGGAATCTTTAATATTTATATCTCACCACCTTTGGGTGGTGCAAGATTAGCAGAAAGATCTACTCCAGCATCAACTGCTTGTGTAGTTCTTCTCTCCATATTTGGATCCATAACTGGTGCACCCAAATTAGGTAAAGGTTGTCCAGTTGCTGGATCAATCTGCATTTGAGCAGGATCTGGAATTACACCATCCTTGATCTCCTGTTCAATCAATTTATCCTGCTCTTCTATTTCCTCATCACTTTGACGAAGAATATTTCTTCTTATATAATCTTGAGAATAATATTTACCAATATAAGGTTCTGCAGTCTGAGCAAGAGTAAGTCTCTCATTTAATAATTCTGCTTCTTTAAGCTCTGAGAAATGATTATCATAAAGGTAATCATATTGAATATGATCCTCCATCACATCCCAATCTTCTGGAGTAATGATATTCTTCAGAATTAACTGAGTTTTTAGTATATCATTGAACATATGAGAGAATCTCTTCCTCAATCGTCCAACAAATTTACTAAATTTAATTTCATCTCTTAGTATCTCAGATGATCTTCCTAAGCTAAATCCACTTTCTCCTTGTAATCTAGTTTCAGGAACATTCAATGCTCTATAGAGTTTCTTCTGGAAATATTGAATATCAGTGATTTCGCCTAGATTTTGACCACCAGGAAGGGTAGTAATCTCAGTTCCTCTTCCACCTTCACGTCTAGGAAGCCAGAAATCTTCCATCATGGACATAAATTTCTTATCATCCCTGATTTCACCAGTGTTAGCATCATATACTAACTTATTCCTATACCTCATCATGACATCTCTGAGGTATTGTTCTGCCTTAATTTTGGGTAGATTACCTACATCAATATAGAAAATTCTTCTTTCTGGTGCTCTTGATAAACGATAGATTACCAAACTATCCTCAATCATCATCAATTGATTGATTGGTTTTATTGCTTTATGAATCCAAGAAAGAGTTGATCCTTTATTTCTATCTACTAATCCAGAAGTACAATAAGTAACAGAATCACGAGTCATTTTGACTCCTTTACCTGCTCCTCCAGAATAACTATTAGTTACTACACCACCGATACTTGTACCATCGGTATACATGAAATATTCTTCAATTTCTGGAAACTCATAAGCTTGAGGACTATCTTTACCAGCTTCTACTACAGAGGTTAAACTATTATTTCCTTTTTTCTTCAATTGACGAACAAAACGCATCTTAGAAGAATCAATATATCTTAACTCTTGAAGACCTTCATGAGGTGCTTTTTGATTAATTACTTTATTATAATATAATCTACCATCAATATACCAATTCCTAAAGATCTCATGTGCTTTTTTATCAAAATCTAAAAGTTCTAGAATATACTTAAACTCTTCTCTGATTTTCTTTTTAATACCATCACTAGCATTTAAATTTGATAGCTCAATAGTTACTGGACTATCATTCAAATCAGATACAATTGCCTCATTTACAATATCCTCAATAGCACTATCCACTTCAGGATAGAGGGCCATAGTTCTGTATCTTCTTATTAATTCACTTTCTGTTCTATAGACACCCTCAATATCCACATACGAACCAAAAAACCCACTACTGACATAGTGCTCAGATCCATCCTGATTATTAGGAGGGACCGGAGAGACTACGCCAGGTGGGGTTTTTTCTGTATCCTCAATTGAGAAACCAAATAATCTCGCCATTATTATAACTAAAAGTTTATGCTTCTAGTATTTAGGAGATTAATTAGACCCAGGAACTGCTCCACCACTAGCTATTGGTATACCATCTTCTGGAGATAAAGTGGCAGGAATAGCAGTTTGATCAGGAACTGGTTGATCATTTCCTTGATAACCTACTGCATAGTACTGAACTGCAAATGTTACAGTGAATTCTTCAAGAGTATCAGTAGTATCATAACTTAGATCAATAGCACCTATTTCTGTTGGGAAGATATCAAAGAACTTATATGTTCTTAAAACAACATTTTGATTTCCAACACCACTGTTGTTATCTGTATCTCCTCTGGTTTTTGATCTACCAAGTTGTCTTACTTCTGCATCAGCCATATAAGAAGATGGATTGGTAATCCCTGTTCCATCATCCAATTTACTAAGACCATTAGTCCACTTTTCAAAAGCAGTTCTTATTTTGAAATTTTCATCATTAAGAACTGTTATTGTCCAGTCATCAAAGGTTCTATCCCCTGCAACTTTAAGAACTCTTCCTCTAAAAGGAATGCTAATTGCAGGAACAGTGGATCCTGGTAATTGAGATGCTTTACAAAAGAATGAAAAATCTCTAGCTTCATCTGGTCCCCACGTGTCAGCGGGAAGTCCAGATGGAAAGTTTGGAATTTTTACTTCAAATAGATTCGGCCTTGCACCGCCTCCAGCGAGTTTAGTCTTAAACTCTGAGATTGTTTTTGTGTTAAATGCTGGCATTTTTTTAGGTCTCCTGAATTAATTTAATAAGATGATCAAACCGACTCAGCAAAACTGATGCCTGTTCTTGTGGCCACGAATGTTAGAGTAATGTAGTTAATAGATTTAGTAGGCTGAATGAATATATCAGCTCTAAATTCATTGTTATCAACCACAGCAGGAGTATTGTTGCTTTGATCACAAATTACTCTAAAGTTTTCAATTCCTCTGTTGGCTTGAATATCTCTCAAGTAGGGGTTAACAATGTTAGTGAAGTTCTCTCTGGTCTCATCATCATTGATTTCAAAGAGCTGAGCATTAGCAGCACCTTCAAGTGCTTGCTCCACAGTGAGGAATAGTCTTCTAACATTGATTCTATCGAAAGCGGAAGCATAGGAGAGTCCAGTCTTATCACCAAAGAGTTGGATACCAGATCCTCTAACATTGGAGATTGGGTTAATCCTAGCACTATAGAGAAGATCTCTTTGATCCTTATTAGGATTATATGCTAGTTTAACAGCATTGTTAAGAATACCTCTTCTTGCACCTGCAGGTGAGAACCATGGGAATGCATTTGTAGATGTCCTTACACACAGTCCAGCAATATCTCCATTACATGGGATATATCTGAATTCATTATTAAATCTATCATATGTATACTTCCAAGTGCTATCTAATATAGCATAAGAAGAAGAATTAACAGAACTATAGAACTCTAGAACATTATTAGTCTGAGTTGTAGCATTTGCAACCCCAACAATACCTTCTCTATGAGGAGAGACACAAGCAATACAATCCTTTCTGCTATTTGCAATAGAAATAACAAGATTTGCTTTAGCTTGTGATTCAAGTAGACTTGATCCACTTGGACCCATCAAGATGTAATCTACATCTGTTTCATCTTTGTTATTGAATAATTCATAAGAGGTTTTCAAATTACCTAAAGTAGCATTCATTCCACCACTGGCAGAATAGTCAACACCACCCAATAAGGTATAAGAAACATTACCTAATGCACTGAAGCTAACTCCTTGTGCATTTTGATTCCATACACCTGAAGCAAAGGTATTTGCTTGGAATTGAGTAGAGAATCCAGTTGCTCTTGGATAAGTATCCCACTGAGTATCATATGTTATGGATGGATCATATCCAGCATAAACATAATTAGAGTTGTTCTGGATATACTTCTTATAATAAGACTTGGTTGGAGAACTTCCATCCATCACAGCATCAGATGCTTTAGAAAGACCTTTAAAGACTTCTAATAATTGACCTTCAACACCTGTTACCTCACCAGTATCATCTACAACAGCAACGTGTACTGTATCAAATCTACCATCTCTTTGGGAGACATAATTACTGGTATTTGGCTTAGATGCTAGAGTTTTCCAATAAACTGTAGAATTAGTTAATCCAAGAGTTTGTGCATCATACCAATCTTCTACACTTGCTATAGCAGAACTTGCAGAATTGACTGGTTCTCCATTACTATCAACAGTATTGGAAATATAAATGGTATCAGAAGAAGTGAAAGATGCTGATCTATCATTCTCCTTATAATCAATATTGGTTTCTGTTCCACCAATAGTTACCAACCTACTGAATGTAACAGCATATCCTGCTGCTATCACTCCATAAGTGTTTGCACCAATAGTTACGTTAGTGCTTCCAACTGCAGTAACAGTCCAATTCTGAATATCTTGTCCACTGGCATTAGATAATGTGATAGTATCAAGTGTGCTAATTCCTACAAGACTTTCAACAGCAATAGCAGTTGAGTTAGCAGCAATAATCTGACTTGTTGTTGTTTCTAATGTTTGATTATATTGTGTTGCTGCATAAGAGACTCTAGAGACAATCTTGACGTCAATGGCACTATTTCCATCAGTATTATCAGTGGTAACACCAGTAATAATACCTTTAATATAACCATCAAAGGAAGAAGTTGTACCATCTCCTGCTAGAGAGGTTGTAATTCCTGTGGTTACACCATAACCAACAGTTAATCCAACTCCAGCTGGGTTGGTATAAGAAACACCAATCTTTTGGTCAGCGGCTCCGTCAATTATACAAACTTTTAATTTGTTTGCCCATTCTCCTGGGTTTCTTGATGCCCAAAGAACTTCTGTTGTATCTGTATAATTTGCTTCATAATCATCAAAGTTTTTAATCTTAAATGATGAGGAAGATGCTTCATTTGTACCTGCATTAGCATTATTGAGGTCAGTGTCATCTGTTCTAACAACAGAAAGTACACCCCCATAGCTAAGGAATTCAGCACCAGTCATCCAATATTCGTACTGTCTATCAGTACTCAGTGGCTTACCAAAGGTATCAATAAATTCTTGCTGTGTTGTAATTCTAGTAGGAGTTCCATCTACAGGTCCAATTTTAAAGGGACCGGCAAGTGCTCCTACAGTATCTACAACATTGCTTACTCTACCCAGGGTTTGGTCAATCTCCCTGACCACTAATCCTGGAGATAGTTGAGGAGTCGCCATGTCTTGTTTCTCCGAAAAGTCTCATTTCTCTAAGAATTATTTATTGTTTTACCTATTTACATGTAATCCCACATGTAAGACCTATCCCCATATTCATCCACATTCCAACTACTAGGACCATCTCTTAATCTTTCTAATCCCTGAATACCATCTTTGTCAATATACCATCTATCTCCATCATCATCTACAAAACTATTATCATCTAAACCATCAGAAATAAATCCAAATGGTGCCATATCTTGTTCTATTTGATTTTTCTGTTCATCATAGATTCTTTTTCTAACATCCTGATCAGTAAGTTCTTTAAAATAATCTTGTGCAACTAACCAGGCATATATTACAAGACACATTGCAAGATCATCATTACATCCTTCTTCTGCTTCAAAAGAATTATGTTTTTGAATAAAGGTAGTTAATTCACTTAATATTTCATAATCACTAAAGATAAGTTTATCTTCTTCTATCATAGTCTTTAAATTAAGAGCACCAACCTTTTTAACAGTCTTAGACATCTTAACTCCCAATTGAGTTTTCTTTCCAGAAAATCCTTGCCCAATAACTTGACCAGCTCTTCCTCTCATAGAACTCTGAAGAAGATTAACATACTCCATATCATAATTTAATATAGCAGCTACTTGATCCCCCACATCATTAACTTCACATAAGATATATGCTTTATTATACCTAGTTGCAACTTCATAGATTATATTAGGAAACATCATAGGTTTAATTTCATTATTCCTATACTTAGCCACTATCTTATGTGGGAATGTAGTAATATCAACTACAACAAATGCAGAATAATCCTTTACTACACCTCTAGCCACGTCTACAGTAATAATATAGTCATGTTTATCTTGTGGTGGTTCATACATATCCAACCCACCACTTCTGGTAATAGGTTGATCATAAACAAGAGTTCTTAATTTGCTAGGAGCAATCAAAGTATCAACAGATCCTAAGAATTCACATTCAAACTCAATTTTCCATTGTTGTTCCGATGTATTAGCAATAGTTTGCTTCTTCCACTCAGCATCTCTCCCTGGAACTGCTGACCAATGAACATCAGTAGGAATATATTCATTCTTCCCTCTTTCTGCATCATGCCACATACGGTAGAAATGATTCATACCATGTGGCGTTGAAACTATAATGACTTTCGTGCTTTTACCAGAAGTAATAGTAGGATAAACAGAAGCAAAGAAGGAATCAGCGATATGGTTGGGAACAAAAGCAAATTCATCCAAGAAAAGGATATTGAAAGACATACCCCTAACAGCACTAGCAGAAGTAGACGCTGCCAATATCTTACTACCATTTTCTAACTCCAATGAACCTTTGTTCCAAGATATAATTCCCTGCTGCATCCATTTAGGTAAATTCTCATATGCAGTTTGCAATCTTCCTAGAAGTTCCCTAGCAGTTGCTGCCTTGTTAGCAAGAATACCAATATTAACACTATCATTAAAGACAGCATAATGTAAGAGGTAGGCCACGACAGTTGTGGATTTACCAGTCTGACGAGGCATTTTACAAATGTTAAATCGTTCTTCATGAAAATTATTAATTAATTTCTCTTGAAAGTCATAAGGTTCAAAAGGAACCAGACCCTCATCCAAACTTACAATCTGTACATAATTTTTAGCAAAATAAACAGGGTTATCTTTACACTTAATAAATTCACGAATATTTTCCTCAGTAAATTCCTGAGCAACATTCGCTTTTTTTAAATTAGGATTACCAAGATAGACGTCAGCAGAATTCAACATAAATTATTTTCCTACATTTAAATATGGTTCTCCTGGTTGATGAGGAGACACCTCAAAACTTCTTAATTGGGATCCAGGATATATTTTCTGAATGGCTGCTTGCATTTCTTTTCTCTTTGGTTTTCTGATTTGAGGGAAAAAGAGTTTTAATCCAATCATTTTTCCTCTCCAAGAAAAGAGAACCTGATAAACATTACCAGTTTGACGAGCAATAGTTATTGATTCACTTACTCCTCCACCGCCATTGCCACCATTACCGTTGCCATTCCCACCGTTACCATTGCCACCATTGCCATTACCATTTCCGTTACCGTTATTGGACCCATTTTTCTTATCCTTTTCTAACCAACCTCCCCTACCAATATAATACCCACGTGGAATAGGCATACATTTTTTTCTATCTGTACAATAATATTTACCTGCAGGACACTTTTTCATTAGTAGAAAGGTTTATTTTTATTTAGGTTCATGAGCTTGACATCTGCCCAATGTTTTATATTCTAACTGTTCTCTCAGAAATTCATTCTCTTCTGTTAATCTCCGCACCTCTGCTTGGAGATACCATATCATATTCTGTTTTTTATCTACTTCATCCATCACACTGTGCAAAATCTTTGGCCATTTGTCCTCCAATTTCTCCACCTTGATTTATTCCAATCATCGTAGCAGCACCCGAAAGAGCCCACCCAACAAAGGGAATACCAGTAAGGGACTGACCAACAGCAGCACCAATCCCACCCCCGACAACCTTTCCAGTAGATTCACCTCCACCTTCGGTTTTGAGACAGGCGATGTCTTTTGAACTTGGGTTTTCTTGCCTAAATTGGTGTTTGGCACCGTCCATTGTATATTGCTCTGTGTAGAAGGATTTAGATTTGCCCATCCCAAGAAACCCGGCAGGTCTGGTTACCTCCTTGTGAGTTAACATAACCTTGGGATCATTGGAATTATATCTCACTCTATATCCATCTTTTCCTGCTTCTACTTCATAAGAAGTATATTCTCCTACAGGAAGATTTACAACAGGAAACTTATTACTTCTTGAAAGCATTCCTATCATACCAATATGAGATAAAGCCAATAAACTTCCTACTGTTCCAACCGAAATCCATTTCCATCTATTCATAATCAAATAGCAAGATAATTTATTTAGCCATAAATCTTCTAAAATTCATTTTTATCCTAGCTTCAGTTCTAGCATCCATAATATCAGTAAATTTAGTAGAAGCATCAACCATGGCATCAATAGATGGACCATCTCCTTTATTATCCCCTAAAGATACTTTCATAACAGGATATACTCCACCAAATCTGGCATATATATCTTCTCCTGTTTCTGCAGGAGTTTGATAATCTTGAGATAAAAGATCTTCATCTCCTGGAAAAAGTTTAGGAGTAAATCCAGCAACAGGACCAGTAGCAGCAGCACTGGAACTAAATCCTCCAGCAGCATTATTGCCACCAGGATTAGCAGACATACTAGGAGTAGCTTCTTTTAAATACTGCTTAAAAGTTTTCATCTTAGAATACACCCATACCCAGACCAAGAGAAACGCCAGTGGCATCTATCCAAGAAGATCCATTATAGAATTGAACCTTTGCGGCTGTGCTGTTATATATCATTGCACCCTCTGTAACAGTAAGAGCATCTCTTTGAGTAGTAGTCATTACAGGAGGATAGAAAGGTTGGGCTGTTCCAGTTATTTGCAATCCTGGTGTAAGAATTTTATTAGCACTAGCATCTAAAGTAATTGCTGTACCAACATTTACCTTATTATTAGTACCATCAATAGTAACAGAATCAGTTCCTACTGTTAATATTCCAGTAACCCGAAGATCTCCACCTACTACCAATTCAGTGGTTGCTCCACCAACTATAGTATTATTAAAGGTAGAAACTCCAGATACCCTTAATTGCTTACTATGCAATGCATCTGCAGAAGTTACAGTTGTTAAACCTGCAAATGTAGAAACACCTGCTTGTATTTCAATACCACCTGCAGTAGCTCTAAAACCATTTTGTGCAGTTACAATACCAATAGAATCTAAGTTCTGTATATTTTCCTTAAAGATGGTTCCAGCAACTGATATATCACCATCAAAATAAGCAACAACTGTAGTTGCACTAGATCCAACAGGAGCACCAACATAGAAGTTATATTCAGCTCTTGCAGTAGTAGCAACACCTACATGACTGGTAGTATCAATACCAATAGAATTAGATTGCCAAATAGTACTTGCAGTACTTACATTAGCAAAGGTAAATTTGTGTCCAGTATCTGCAGCAAGACTAGTATCTACCTTAAGGAACATTCCATCATAGGCAGATATATTAGTGCCAACACCTACAATATCATCAAGATACTGTAATTGAACTGCGCCACCACCCCCAAAGGTCGCTAATTGTTCTTGAACTCTAATAGTGAATTGTCTATATTGACTAGCTAATGTTTTAAGAGTTGTATTCTCTTTATCTAAAGGGGTAAGGGGATCTTTATTGTCAGTATTTGGAGGTTCATTAAGAAGACCCTCAGTCAATTCCTTTTGAGTAGATCTTAATTCCTCAACAATTTTATATAATTCAGCAATATTAAGACCTTTCTCTTCAATTCTTTCATCAATAACAGATAAATCCTTTTTCAAATTTGAAATAGGATCATCATAATATTTGACTTTGGGTAGATTATCTATTTCTTCCTTTAATCCATCAAAGTAACCTGTAAGAGTCTTATTTTCCTCATGATTTTTAAACTCAAAATCACTTATTTGTTTCTCAATATTCTGCTTAGTCTCATTCAGCTTACTTAATACATTTTTCTTTAATTTTCTATCATCATCTTTAAATTGGTCATGATGTTCCCAAATTCTTATAGCACTCTCTTTTAATTCTTCAAATATCTTCTCTTTAGTTTCCTTAAAATTCTTGTTTATTTCCTTGATTTCTACTCTTCTCTCAAAATCTTTAGTATCAAGACTTTCGCTTACTTCATGGAGATCTGAGTCAAATTTAGCTCTTAATTCCTTTATGTTATCTCCTACTTTAATGAAGTCGTCATCAATTACACTAAATGTTTTACCAATCCATGAAAAATCTGGAACTTCATTTACATTATTAACCCACTTAGGAAAAGTAGGAATTTCTGATCTAATTACCTGTAATTCTTCTTTAATGGATTGAAGATCTTCCTCATAATACTTTGGTGTAGGAAGATTGGCAATTTCCTGTTGGATAAGATCAATCCTATCTTCAACAGCATCTAATTGTTCGTCATAATATTTTATCTCTGGTATATCAGCAGCATTTTGATTTATTTCTGCTCGTACTAAATCAATCTGTTCACAAATTGCTTCTATTTCATGTTTAGGTATCTCTCCTCTTACTTGATTTATTTCTTCTTCAAGTGCTTCTAATTCTTTATCATAATATTTAATTTCAGGAATATCTGGAATAGATTCCCTAACATTATTAACTAGACGAACTAATTCTGACCATTCTGGTGCTTTTATAACGTCTGTAACTTCTATAAAGGCATTTCCTTCTGCATCTTCAATAGTTTGAGCATCCTCCTCTACTTCCTCAGGACTAACAAACTCTTGAACTGATGGTAATTCTTCTTCTACTAAAAAATCATTAATAGATGGTAAATCATCTGAACTGTCAGAATAATCTTCTATTGAAGGTAAGTTTTCGTCATTAATATCTGACATTTCTATAGTATGAGTATCTAAAGTACTTTGGGATTTCTCTCCCCATACTATTTAGATGTATTTTGACCTTTCAACAATTTTTGTAATTCTGCAGTAGATCCTACAAATAAAGCATTATTGACTGTAGTTGGACCTTTAGATTCTTTCTCTTCATTCACATCTTTCAGTTTTTTCTGAAGATCCATTAATTTATCAGTTGCATCAGAAACACTCTTAATTAATTGTCCAGCAACTTCATATGCTCTTGGCATTTCACTCTCTTGAGCAAGTTCAAGAATTCCATTAATTGCTTCTTGTCCTTTTTCAATGATAGAGTATAAATTTCCTCTTGTATACTCATAATCTTTTTCTATATCGTCTTTAACTAGTCTATCTGGTTTTTGTATTCCAACAGACTCCGTTTGATCTACTACAACATCAGTAACATCATGCATAAGTCATTCCTCAAAATACATTTCCATCAAATCCAAAATCATCACCTACCTCAATGAGATCTGCATCAGCACTAGTGATCTCATAAACTTTAGCACCAGAAACATGCTCTTGAGGAGCAGTATTATATTGACCCCTCTTAACTGTTAGATCATTTCCAGAAATCTTATCAATGTAAATATTTTCCTGACCAACATAGATATTGGTATTAACTGTAAGTGCCTCAGCATTGGCCACTGTAATTACAGTTTCTGTTGTGTCTACATTCTCAGTAACATAAGTCTTGTCATCCCCATCATAATCTTTAGTGGCTTTAGGTGTAACACTATAAGTAACATCTCTAGTGTATGTACCTGTTCCTCTTTCTCCAGCAACGTAACCAACTTGAACCTTCTTAATAACATCCTGAGAAACATCAC
>VTLG01007330.1_pt1 | contig 12209 bp, 11 predicted proteins | sample 4694571 | NCBI WGS metagenome assembly VTLG01 (sample SAMN12604809, study PRJNA352737) | marine metagenome | biome: ENVO:00000447; feature: ENVO:00000209|ENVO:00000569|ENVO:01000036; material: ENVO:00002151; isolation source: viral sequences binned using virsorter ... | reverse complement strand
ATGAGACATTTCATAATCACAAAAGATCTGGATAATAAATAATATTCAACCCCCGGGGAACAAAACCGGGTTTGTACGCCAACGTACACTACACATTCCCACACGGAGGGGAGATTTAGGTGTTACCCTTGTAGACAAAGGAGAAGATATGCCACGAGAGAAAGATTTAGTGAGCCAGTATTACGACAGGCTGGAACAGCAGAGATACCAAGATTTAGATCCTGTAAGCCAATATCATGAAAGATTGGAGGATCAGCATTTAGATTGGGACAAAGAGTCAATAAGAAAGGCTAATGAGTCTAACAAGCGAAACCGGGAGAGGTTGCGAAATATGCGTAGCAGTCAGAAGTTCATTCCTACAGGGAAGGTGGAGCAGGGACCGAAACCGATGAAACCTGCAAAACCGATAGTGGACTTAAAGGGAGTGAGTAGTTCAGGGGCGAAGGGAGCGAGTCGGCAACAGAGCATATTGACGAAAAAGGCAACGAGTGCGACTCCTGCGAATATATGGAGGGGGATGATTCCGATGTTGGCGAAGAAGATGAGTGCCATAGGGAGTTTGCTTTTAGATCCGCAAGTTCCTTTGGGGGGAGGTGGTCAGACAGTCACTTCTGAACAAGAGAAGAAGCATATGGAAGAAAGCCAGATGACAGGCCCGGAGAGGAACTATCCTAACCCTGCGGATGATTCTACGAGTGACATGATGCGTAACATGGGCAACCGCATGATGAAGCTTTATGACAACACGAAACTAGGAAAGGGGATGTACTGATGCCGTATGCGAGTGAGAAGCAACGGAGGTGGATGCATCACAACCGCCCGGATATAGCAGAGCAGTGGGATATAAAAGAAAGGGCTTCTAGGAATGCGAGAAGGGGGCGTAAAGGAACGATTCTCACAGGGTCTACCACATATGGCCTTCCTCAATAAAAATGCGATAGCGTTCGATCTGAGGATTATCTGGATAACCTTTTAGAACTGGAAGCGAAGTATTGTGGAGTTAGCATTGAATGCCTTAAATCGATCCAGTACGGAGATCAGTGGGGTCAGAGGATCAAAGGCTTTTACGAAGACTACCATGCTTCACGCAAGAAGAAGAAAAGAAAGAAAGCAAAAAGACTGAGAGGGAACAAATACGTTAAGCTATGGAATACACAGACGTAAAAGAGCATTACGATAGGAAACGCTGGATTCCTTCTGGGAGGAAATGGTTCAAAACACGACAGACTGTTCTTGAAGGATCTTCCGAAAAGATGCCGATCTTCCTCACTCCTGCAAGAAGGAAAGTAACAGGTGGATCTTGGACTGATCCCTACACTGGTATAAATACCAGTGATGTTGGTTCACTTCACATCGATCATACTGTAGCCCTTAGAGAAGCCTTTTCATCAGGAGGCTATGCTTGGAGTCCTGAAAAGAAGAAAAGATTTGCTCATTCCCTGAGAAAGGGTGAATTGAGGCCAATTGGTGCAGATGTCAATATTGAGAAAAGCTGGCATGATGTTTCTAAATGGCTTCCTAAGAAAGATCCGATCAAATATGCTCGTGAGACAGAAAAGATCAAACAGCGTTGGGGGTTGACTGCCGATCCCAAAGAAGCAAAATGGTATGAAAACCTGCTTGGTCGCAAAACAAAGCTGAAAGTCGGACCTGCGGTAGAAGAAACTTTTTATTGTCAGCGTTGTCATGGCAAAGGAACTACTCTCCTAACGAAATAATGGAACTCGCCCACATAAGATCCCCGAAAAGACTGAAGTTTATCGAAGAATACGTTACTCACGGCAATGCAGTACGTGCCGCAAGAGAAGCAGGTTACGATAGAGGTGATCCCATAAAACTGAAGAACCATGCAAAAACGCTAAAAAACAAATTAAAGCTCGAAATCGAAGCACAGTTCCGTGAGAAGATGGAAACTGGAGGCCCAAAAGCCTACAATGTCATGGAGGATCTTCTTAACTCGGAATCTGATAGTGTTCGATACAACGCCGCAAAGGATTTACTTGACAGAGCAGGGCATAAACCGATAGAAAGAGTAGAACATACTCACGAACACCGATCTGTTCAGGAAATGGAAGCCCATTTAATTGCTCTTGTTGGGGCTGATGGTGCAAAATTGCTTATGGGATCTATAAAAAGCAAAAATAACGATTCACCTCAGTTTTTGGAGAACTAATGGCTGAACGAATCTACACTTCAACTGGTAAAGTCGTAAATATTGAAGAAAAGCCGAAGAAAAAGAAAAGAACAGGGACTTTAACAGAAGAACAGGCTAAAAAACGTCTAGTTCAACAAGCACAACTTACCGAAGAAGAAAGAGAAGCCAGTTTAAAACGCAGAGCAGAGGTCAAAAGCGGAAAAAGGGTATCTCCTGATGTAAAAGGTACTCTTCAGCCCGGAGATAAGGGATTTTACAAAACAGGACCATCTGTTGATTGGGATTTTAAGACTTTTGGGACCGTTTCACTTCCGAAACAACCTCAGAATGTCAATGTACCTTCCGTTGACATTCATTCCTACCAAGAAGGCCAACTAGAGAGTCATTTAGCCAAGAAAAAGGCTTTAGGAAGCCTTTTGACTAAAAAAACGGATTCTCTTGTCAATATCACTACTCGCCAAATAGAAATTGGTCCCCATTCAAGTGTTGGAACCAGTATAAAAAAGAAAAAGCCAGTTGTTCAGACAAGTAGCGACTTTAAAACGAATTTAAATCTTAAAGCTCCAATTGCTGATACGTCTGAAAGACCTGTTTTTTTAAGGGATAGACCTTTATTGCTTTCAACAGATGCAACTATGCCCAAAGACTCTAAAGAAGTCGCAATGAGGGCATCATTGGCAAAATTAAGAGATGAAGGAGGTGTACCTAAGTCAACAACCAGCTTTGCTCCAATTAAACCTTCAGAAGCTGGAACATTAAGGCAATATCTAAAAACGCAGGTTTCTCAACTTGCAAAGATGAAATCAGGAAAGCCTGTTGAGGGAAATTATGGAAGTCAGGCAATTAGGCATATAGAAAACCGAATAGTTAATTATATATCTAAAGGTAATGAATACGTAGATATACCTATAGAAGGTTTTAATAGAAAGATACGTGGCACTAAAATGGCTCATCTGTTAGCTGAAGCCGCTTTCAATGATCCTGACATCCAAAGCCAAATGAATCCTGCTGATAAAAAGCTTTTTGGAGAGTTTGGAGGAAAAGGAAGAGCAGGTTTTGCAGGGAAATCTGGCAAAACACAGTATATTTCCGAACATTGGGCGGCTCCTTTTGGGGGATCAAAATATGCTCCCGGAAGAAGTCAGGTGGCAACAGAACTATATTCTTTAGATGAAGAAAAGGCTGTGCCCATATCTTCAGGAAGCAAATTCAGACCAACAGATAAAAATAAAGGTTTGGGTGCTTTTAACACTAAAAGAGGGGCTATATCTGGTGTAGAGTTGAGTCCTAATCCACGTTTGATAGTTAAAGATCCCGGAGCAAGACTAGGACGTTCTGTAGATGATCTTGTGATGCATGGCACAAATCCGTTGTCTTCAGAGCAGTTTACTCTTAATTATCAGTTAGCTCCTGAAGCTCCAAGTGCTAGTGGGGAATTATATCTTGCAGGATCAGGTGATAATCCACTTCATGAAGCTCAACCTTATCATACAGAAATTGGCGATAAAATTGTGCATTCAGAATCATATCAAACAAAACTATCAGCACACTCTGGAGCACTCCAGTGGACCCCTCAGACAGACTTAACTGCTGGAGTCTCCAGATCCCAATTAAAACATTATTATCCTAAAGGCACTGTTCTTACAGTCACATCTCCTAATAAAAAAGTACCATTAGGAACAATGAGTAAAACTGGTAATTTTATTCCTATTGGTCTTAAAGGTGATACAAAGAAAAGAGTTCTTGCACCAACAGAGGTTCAGTCTCCTGAATGGAAAACAGTAATGCAGTTATCCGCAGGATCAGGTCTTTATGGGCAAGATGTCCCAGAAGGCTATTTGTATGATGATCCACAAGCACGTGCTGTTCAATCTGGTACTGGATCTCCACTAGATGCACCACATCGTACAGGAATGGATATTGAAGAAAGAGGATTAACTTTTTCAGGACTAGCTACACAAACAAAAGAAGGTAGGATAGCCGATCCTGCACGTACTGGTGTTGTTGATATGGAAGCAAAACAGCTTATGGAACTAGATATACTCGATTTAGATGCTGAAGAATCCCGATTGCGGAAACAGCAAGAATTGAATCAGAAGATTATGCATCAAGGGAATGTCATTACAGGGCAAACCGAAGATTTCAACCCTGCAAAAAGATCTATATTAAAAACAGTATTAATAAAAGATGGTGCGAAAATATCTCATGGAGATAGGCAACACAGCACTTATATCGATGAAGGGAAAGCACGTAGAAAGGAAATTAAATCTTACGATACTTCCGCAGAAAGAGGTGGTGTTAGAACAGATGCATTAGATCTTGAAGGTCATGAAAGAGCATGGGTTAGAGTCAAGGACAAAAAAGGCAAAGAAAGTTGGAAATACAGAAGGGTAAAGGATAAAGATTTTAAAAAATCTGTAGAAATAATTGATCAAGAAACAGGAAAGAAAAAAATTGTAGAGCAGATAGATTATGAAAGACACAAAAGTTTCAAAAAGGTTGCTAGTGCAATTAAAAAGAAGAATGTGGAAATAGAATTAGCCAATGTAAAAGAAGGCAAACCTGCGGATCAAGGTAAGCAGACTTTTTATCAAGATAAACAAGGTCAATTCCATGTAGTCCCTGTTGAAAAAGCGATAGAAGCAAGAACAAAGGGTTTTTATTCAGATAAAGGGCAAACTCCGCAAATAACTGGATACAACAGACAAGGTACGTTAGTTACTTCAACTGCTCCACGTGTAGAGGGCAATGTCGCAACAACTGGCAAAATAAAAGAGACACAAGCTAAAGCACAGCAAAAATGGGGTGAAGGATCGCTAAGAAGCAAACTGACTTTTGGAACAAACCTATTTGTTCTTCCTGATGTTATCCATGCACTAAGAGTTAAAAAAGATACAGAAAAAACAGGTAAGGAATTTAACATAGGTTCTTTTATTCCTCCTTATGCAAGAAAAATTGTTTATGGGAAACAGATACCTAGATCATGAGCAATACGAAAGCTCTTGAAGAAGCCATTGCACTTGCAGAGGCAATACAAGAGAAAAAAGATACTAATAAAGTTCTATATTATGAACCTTATGAATATCAGCATAAATTTCATGAAGCTCGTGATTCAGGAGGAAGGTTAGCAAGGCAACGTCTTTTAATGGCGGCAAACAAGGTTGGAAAAACCTATTCAGGAGCAATGGAATTGACAATGCATGCTCTTGGAGATGCTTATCCCGATTGGTGGAAAGGTGCTAGATTTACAAAGCCTATCAAGGCATGGGCGGCAGGAAATACATCTAATAATACTAGAGATATAGTACAAGCAGAACTACTAGGAGAACCCGGAGATGAAGAAGATTTTGGACACGGAACTATACCAAAAGATAGGATTGTGGGCTTTGAACGTGCTCCCGGAATCCCGAAGGCTTATCAATCAGTTCTTGTCAAACATTCGTCAGGTAAAAACTCAAAAATCTGGTTCAAGTCCTACGAACAAGGACACCAAGCATGGATGGGTAAAGCACTTGATGTCATTTGGCTGGATGAAGAACCTCCGCAAGATATTTACTCCCAAGCACTCAGAGGAACGCTAAAAAGTGGTGGACTTGTCTACATGACGTTTACTCCTGAATCAGGGATGACTCAGGTTGTTGCACAATTTATTAATGAACTTAAACCTCATCAGGCATTATTCAATGCAACATGGGATGATGCACCTCACCTATCCCCTGACATTCGTGAAGAGATTTTGGCGGCATTGCCTCCGCATGAAAGAGACATGCGTTCAAAGGGTATGCCTGTGTTGGGATCTGGTCTGGTATTCCCGATTCCAGAAGATCAAATCAAGATTGAAGCCTTCCAAATACCTGAATACTTCCAACGTATCTGTGCTATCGACTTCGGTTGGACTCATCCTACTGCTTGTGTCTGGATTGCTCATGATACTGAAAATGGGAAGTTCTATGTTTATGATGCTTATAAACAGTCTGCGGAAACACCTGTTGTCCATGCTCATGCAATTAAAGCAAGAGGTGAATGGATACCTTGTGCGTGGCCTCATGATGGTGAACAACATGATAAAGGATCTGGGAAACCGCTTGCGGAACAATATCGCAAATTGGGGGTTAATATGCTTGGTAGGCATTTCGAGAATTCAGATGGCGGTCTGGCAGTTGAACCGGGGATTATGGAAATCCTTCAAAAAATGCAGTCAGGCAGTTTCAAGGTTTTCGAGCACTTGACAGAATGGTTCAGTGAATACAGGATGTATCACAGGAAAGAAGGAAAGATCGTCAAAGAAAGAGATGATTTGATGAGTGCCACAAGATATGCACTTATGTCTGCAAGATTTGGTAAGTCAATCTTTATGAATATGGGTAGACCTAAAATTGCAATTGGTGCAACTGATAAAGAATATCCTTATTTTCAAGAATGGACTGATAGGAGTCATTATGGCCTACGTTAGGGGTTCTTTATTAACGAAATCCCAAATGAGACAAAAATCCTATTATCAGACAGCAGGAGATTATCGAAAATTAAAGCAACAATACGGACTTGCTAAAAAAGAAAAAGATACTGCTGACTACGAAGCTGGTATTTGGACAGGTAAAGAACAAACTGCATGGAAAGAAGTCGAAAGATTAAGAGGTCTATGGCAAGGTGGTGAAGGGCTTGAGGTCGGTTCGTCTGCTTATGAAAAATGGGATGCGGCTAAAGGCATCAGAACTACTAAAAAAGGTAAAAAAGATCTAGCATTAATCGATTTACAAGGAATACAAAAAAAGGTTGGTTCGAAAGAAAAAAAGCTTAAAGGAATGACAGATGAATTTTATTTAGGAAAAGAATCAGATCTTGTCGAATTAGATCCTAGTCAAAAAGGAAAAGGTGCTGATGTTTATAATATATATAAAAAATGGGCTGAACGTGGAGTTGGACCAACAGCGAAAAAAGATTTTTTTAAAAATATAACAGAAACAGGTGGAGTTGATTATTTTAAAAATCTAGGAAAATCAGAAGGTACTGTGTCAGCTTTTGAAAGTTTTGATTCTTGGAGAAAAACAGAAGCAGAATCTTTTGATCAATGGTTAGGTAGAACCAAAGCAGATGTCACTTATGATACTGAAACAATAACCGAATCTTTTAGTGATTGGAAAACTAGGACAAAGCCAAAATCATTTGACGATTGGCTCAAAGAGGGATCAGTTGAAAGCGTAACCTATGATGCTGATGGAACTCCTGTGCATAAATCTAAGGATCAAATGATGGGGCTTTACCATAAAGATTTAGCAGGAAAGTACAAAACTGCATTGGAATCTGGTGATCTTACAACCGAAGTTAAAATTCCTGTTCATAAAACAAAAGAACACACAATGTCTTTGTATATGGATGAAATAACAGGCAAATACAAAAAGGCAAAAAGTGAGTATGATACAACATATGGAAGTTTGCCAGAAGGAACAGGAGCCTTTTATTCTAGTGATATAACAAAACAATTACTTCATGGTGAGGATGGCAAGATAGATGAAGGTGTTGCCAGCACACTTGCCAGTTATGATTGGGCGCATAAAACAAAAGGATTAGCAAAATATGGCAACAAGAAAATAACATTTGACGATGGATCAATGGTAACGAGTGCTGATGTTGCAAAAGATTTCTATTTTAAAAGTATAGGATTAACTGATCTTAATAAAGAATGGTACGATTATGGTGGAAGCACATGGGATGTAGGAGATAAATTAGAATTCAAAGGTGGTCGTTGGACAAGACAGGAACATCGAAAAGGAAAAGATGTTTGGAAAGGATCTTTATTAGGATGGGGATGGGACCCAAATAAAGAATGGTATAAGGAACATGATGTCCATGATAAAATTATGGGAGCCGCAGATGATATTATAGGTGGTATATATACTGGTAATATTGGGGGTAAAGATTTTTCTCTTTCAGAAATAGATAAGGATATTAATACCATTACTAATTTTAAAGCCAGTGATGCATATAGTGCATTTAAAGAAAGCTACGGCATAGGTTCAGGAGAATTAGGGGGTTTAAAAGGAGAAGAAACAGTAGCTAAAACTGCTTATGATACGGCTTATGGAGAATGGGATATCGCAGATCAGGCTGTTGGCACTGCATGGGGTGCATCAAATACTGCTTTTACAAATTATTCAACTGCTAAAACAGCATGGGATGCCATGACAAAACCCGGATCTGAATATTCTAAAGCTATGACACGTAAGGAAAAAGCTGGCAAAGCATTACCTAGAGCTTTTTCTGCAATGGCACAGGCTTCTAAAACGAGAATGGCATCTTATAGAGATTTAAAAACAATGGGAACAGGTCTTGGTGCGGCAATGGGTTTCCGCTCAAGGAAAGCTGGTTTTGGTTATGGTGGAACTGCTTAATTAAAGAGGGTATATGAGTATATTAAGTGATTTTACAGGGAAAGGGATAAAAGCATTAAAAAGTGGGGTCTTTGGAGATTTTGCAAAAGATATAGGTGGTTTTCTTGAAAAACCTATGGGCCAATTCCCCGGTGCAGGAAAATCTTTCTTAATGCAAAAGTTAGAAGGTGGAGAAATCTGGAATACTTTAGGACTTGGAACCCATGATTTTGCAAAATGGGATAAATCTTCTTGGGATTCAGGAGGTTGGCAAGACCGAGTTGGAGCACACCATTATGGAAGACAATGGGAAGACTTTAAAGAAGGCTGGAGTGGTGCAAATCTTGTTGATAAAAGACTAGGTTTGGAAGGCAATCAACTTTCTTGGGACCAGTTCAATAAGTCGTGGGGTGCTGGAGCATGGCAAGATAGACTTGGTACTAATATGTTTGGCGAAACAGAAGGTGGTGGTGGTGGTTTGTCAGATACAGCATTAGAGGAATACACCACTGAAAACATAAATAATGTTAGCGATGACGATGATGATATCGATGATGAAAGCACTGTTGAGGAAGCCTTAACAGAAAAGGGAGATTCTGCACCTCCATCTGCAATGAACTCCAGAGCAGTTGGTTGGGCTTCTAACATAAGAAGGTCTTTAGGAGAAGTTGGAGAAGATTTATATAGAACCAGAGGGAAAAAAGCTTCTATTTTAACTCGTAGAGGAATGCTCGGATGATAGCTAATTCATCACCAAACTTCAGCCAAGATGGTGGGTTTGTTGAACAAATAATGAAACGCTATGAGACTCTTAAATCCAATAGGGTTAATTGGGAGTCAAATTGGCAGGAAATAGCACGTTACATTCTTCCTCGTAGAGCAGACTTTGAAACAGAAAGATCTGCTGGCGAGGAAAGAAGACAGTATATCTTTGATTCCACTCCTGTAAGGGCATTAACACGTTTTGCTTCAGGTCTTCACAACATGATGACCAATTCAGCATTACGTTGGTTCCAGATTCAAACAGAAAATAAGGAATTAAACCAATATCGGCCTGTTCAGTTATGGCTAGAAGAATGCACTGTTCTGTTAGGTGAAGCATTTAACAGACCTTCTTCTAATTTCCATCCTGCAATCTTTGAATACTATACTGATTTAGGAGCATTTGGGACTGCCGTATTATTTATTCAAGACCGAATTGGTGAAGGTCCATATTACCAGTGTTTTCCATTATCAGATTGTTATCTTGCATCAGATTATTATGGGAAAATAGATACTATATTTAGAATATCTAGGCATTCGGCAAAAGAACTTGCTGAAATCTATCCTCCTGAAGTCCTATCTGAAAAAGTCCAAAAATGCCTTGAACAAGGTAAATTGTTTGAACAGTTCAAGTGTATGCATGCTGTTTTTCCTCATCCTAATCCTGATATAGAAAAAGGAGATAAACCTTTTATTTCTACTTATTGTTTATTGGATGAAAAACATTTACTAAGTGTTGGAGGATTTGATGAGTTTCCTTATGTATGTAGTCGTTGGAATAGAAATGCTTTGGAAACATATGGTAGAGGTCCTGGATTTGAAGCACTTCCAGACATCCGCATGCTCAATGAGATGGAAAAGACGTTCCTTAAAGCGTTACAGAAAATGGTTTCGCCTCCACTCATGCTTCCTGATGATGGTTTTCTTGCACCTATACGGACCACTCCTGATGCGTTGAACTATTATCGTACAGGTTTAACTGGTAATGAGATGGTACAACCATTTCCTGTAGCAAATAGACCTGAATATGCGGATGCCAAAATGGGCCAAGTACGTGAATCCATTGACAAAGCATTTTTCTTGGATTTGATGGAATTGCCGGGACCAGTTGCGGCTGATGGTGATGTTTTACGTTTTACTGCAACTGAAATAGCTATGCGACAACGTGATCGACTAACTATTTTAGGACCAATTGTGTCAAGACAGGAAATTGAGCTATTAGGACCAATTGTAGAACGTACTATGCATGTGATGATCAGATCAGGAATGTTACCAGAACCTCCACAGGAAGTAATGGGGATGGATTTCAGGATCGAATACACTAACCCTGTCAGTATTTCGATGAGATCTGCTGATTTGACCTCTGTTAGTCAGTTGTTCCAATTTATGCTTCCAATGGCACAAATTGACCCAACAGTTATTGAGCGATTCAACACTCATCGAATTGCAGAATTAGGAGCAGAGATACTTAAAACGCCTCCATCAGTTTTAAAAACTCAAGAAGAGATGGAAGAGATGATGAGGCAACGTGAACAGGAACAAGCAATGCAGATGCAAATGCAACAACAAATGGCGGCTTCTGAAGTCCAAGGAAACATTGCTGATGCAGAACAAAAACGAACACAAGCAGGATTGAATATTGCTAGGGCTGAAAGCGAAGCGGCGTAAAGTACAATATAAAGAGTTTTTTAGTACAGATGATGGTAAAGAAATACTAGCTGATTTGGCTAGAAGGCATTTTGTCCATACATCTACTTTTGTTCCACATGATACACATCACAGTGCCTTTAATGAGGGAAGAAGGTCAGTGATTTTAGATATAATTTCCCTCGTAAACATTCCAATGGAAGAATTGGATAAATTAAACAGAAAAGCAGAAGATGGAAGAGATAGCAGAACCGACAACAGCGGAGATTGGAACTCAGAGTTCTGATGCCGTTCCCGGGAATACTATTCTTGGCGGTACGGAAGAGTTACCAATAAGCAGTGTAGGTGGAAATGAAAACCCTTGGGCTTTTGATCCTACTACATTGCCTGATGACTTGGCTCGTGAGCCTTCATTAAGAAATTTTGATAGTGTTGATAAGCTGGCAAAAAGTTATGTCCATGCAGTCCGTAAAATGGGTGTTCCTGCCGATCAGCTTATGCGTGTACCTCAAAATGCAGATGATCCTGCATGGAATGATGTTTATAACAGCATGGGTAGACCTGAAACTCCTGATCAGTATTATTTTGATGAAAGGTTTGCTGATGCTAACTTAGATGATTTTAGAAATATTGCTCATAATTTAGGTCTGTCACAAAATCAAGCAGAAAAAATTCTTGATATGTATTCACAGGCTAATTATGATCAAATGCAAGAAGCCGAAACGAGGCATGGTGAAATGCAAGCTCAAGGCATTAACGCCTTACAAAAAGAGTGGGGTAAATCATATAATGAAAATGTCGAATTAGCACGTAGAGCATTCACTAATTTTGCTTCAAAGGAGGCACTTGATATTATGGAAGATTCAGGGTTAGGTAATCATCCTGAAATAGTTAAGATGTTTTCCAAAATTGGAAACCTTCTTAAAGAAGATGGCATTATGGTCGGAGAACCGGGAATTGGCGATGCTTTATCCCCAGCAATGGCACAAGAAAAGATTGACAACAATCTTGGTGATTCCGAGTTTAATAAAATCTATTTAGACAAAACTCATCCGCAACATCAAAAAGCGGTTGAAGAGATGACTCGATTGTTTTCAACGGCTCATCGGTAGTTCCTTTCAACGGAACCCTAGTTATAGGACAATTCCTTATTTATAGGGACATTATTTAGTAATCTCTTATATAGGAAAGTCTTATGGCTTACGATTCTATTAATGTCGCAATGGTGAAGCAGTATAGTGCTAATGTTCAGCACATGCTTCAGCAACGTGGCTCCA
>VTLG01003145.1_pt1 | contig 12210 bp, 23 predicted proteins | sample 4694571 | NCBI WGS metagenome assembly VTLG01 (sample SAMN12604809, study PRJNA352737) | marine metagenome | biome: ENVO:00000447; feature: ENVO:00000209|ENVO:00000569|ENVO:01000036; material: ENVO:00002151; isolation source: viral sequences binned using virsorter ... | reverse complement strand
ATCTTTCTTTATTTTTAATTTATCTTTTCGCAAAGAAACTTACAAAACACAGTACAAATGCAAACATTTGTATGGTCAAAGCCCTGAAAATCATTATAAAGCTAAAAACAACATGTAAAAAAATTTTACAAAAAATTTTTCGAAATGCAGATAGACCTAGAAAAAATCAATAGATTACCGCCTGATGTCAGGGACAGGTTCAAGAAAATCCTAGTAAAGTACAAAGAAGAAGATAGAAAAGAAGCTGCACAGAAAGACTTCCTATCTTTCACAAAGCATATGTGGCCTGACTTTATTGAAGGATCGCACCATAAAATCATTGCAGATAAGTTTAACAAACTTGCATCTGGTGAAATCAAAAGGCTAATTGTGAATATGCCACCCAGACACACGAAATCTGAGTTCGCATCTACGTTGCTTCCTGCTTGGATGATAGGCAAGAACCCTAAACTAAAGATAATTCAAACCACTCACACAGGAGAACTTGCAGTTCGTTTTGGTCGTAAAGCCAAAACACTTATTGATAGTCCAGAATATCAGAATGTATTTAAGACGAGACTAAGAGAAGACAGTCAAGCCGCTGGTCGCTGGGAAACTGCTCAAGGTGGCGAGTATTTTGCGGCAGGTGTCGGGGGAGCTATTACAGGTAGAGGTGCAGACTTATTAATCATAGATGACCCGCACTCGGAACAAGACGCACTCAACATGGGTGCATTAGAAAAAGCATACGAATGGTATACATCAGGACCACGACAGCGTTTACAACCAGGTGGAAAAATTGTTTGTGTTATGACACGATGGAATGTAAAAGACTTAACTGGAATTCTCATAAAGAACCAAACGGAACCCAAATCTGATCAATGGGACCTGGTAGAGTTTCCGGCGATTATGCCGAGTGGTAAACCTGTATGGCCGGAATATTGGAAGCTAGATGAACTGGAATCAGTTAAAGCATCCTTATCACTCGGCAAGTGGAATGCACAATGGATGCAGAACCCAACGTCTGAAGAAGGTGCAATCCTAAAACGTGAATGGTGGCAAGACTGGGATAAAGATCACATTCCAACTCTAGACCATGTTATACAAAGTTACGATACTGCATTCATGAAAAAAGAATCTGCAGACTACAGTGCTATAACCACGTGGGGTGTGTTTCGGCAAGACGAAGACAGTCCACCACAATTAATTTTGCTAGATGCAGTTAAAGATAGATTAGAGTTTCCAGAACTTCGTAGAGTTGCAAAAGAGCAATACGATTACTGGGAACCAGAGACTGTATTGATTGAGGCGAAAGCATCGGGTCTGCCACTGACATACGAACTTCGTAACATGGGTATACCTGTTGTCAGCTACACACCATCGAAAGGTAACGACAAGCATACACGTGTTAATTCTGTTGCACCACTGTTTGAAAGTGGTATGATATGGGCACCTTTGGATAAACAGTTCGCACAAGAGGTTGTAGAAGAATGCGCTGCTTTTCCATATGGTGATCATGATGACTTAGTGGATAGTACAACACAAGCTATTATGAGATTTAGACAAGGTGGTCTAATTAATCACCCTGAAGATTATAGGGATGAAAGATTGCCTAGAAGAAAATATAAATATTATTGGTAGTATGTCAGAATTAACAGATTCAGTTTCAAAAAATTTTAGCCCTGAAAAAAAGAAGGAGTTTGAAAAACGTATTCGTGAACTCTCAGGTCTCATGTCAGAGGAGTCTGCAGTTGATCTTGTTCTAAGTGAATTGTTTAAAGAGGGCTATGCGGATGGTGGACGTATTAACTTCGACATGGGAGGTATTTTTTCTATCAATCCCGATGAAGCTGTTAAGTTTAATTTAGATGGTGAAACAATAAATTTAAATCCAAAATTTTTTGAAATGTTTATGGGACCTTTTATGAATGACCCAGAAATGTTAAAAAGAAGAATTGATGATTTGAAACAAGAAATTAGAAGAAATCAAAAAGTGCTTAAAGCAGCTGACGGCGGCATAGCAGACTTATTAAAGATATGACATTCTCATTTAAACACCCTAGTAAATATAAGAAACTATCGACAGGAGCACCTCCTAAATCTGGCCCTACACCACAAGGCTTGAATATTGATTATAATACTGTTAAGACCGTAGAACTGGAGAAAACAAATGGCAGAAATAGACAAGTCTTTACCAAACGTAAAGCAAACAATAAACGTACCTAGTCCCGAAGAAATAGAAGTAGATATATTAGATCAACAAAAAGAACAGGCTGAAGATCCAGCTTTAAACATAAAACCAAATGAAGATGGTAGTGTTGATATAGAATTTGATCCTTCTGTTGGTAGCGAGGAACAAGGACAAGACCACTTTGCAAATCTTGCAGAGTTATTACCAGACAATGTCTTAGGCCCTATCGGCAGTGAACTATATTCTAACTATCAAGACTACAAAGCATCAAGAAAAGATTGGGAGCATGCATACACAAATGGTTTAGATCTTTTAGGATTTAAGTACGAAGAAAAATCAGAGCCATTCAAAGGTGCATCAGGCGCAACACACCCAGTATTAGCAGAAGCTGTTACACAGTTTCAAGCATTAGCATACAAAGAATTATTACCATCACAAGGACCAGTTAGAACACAGATCATCGGTATGCCAACTCCAGATAAAGAAGCACAAGCACTACGTGTTAAAGAATTTATGAATTATCAAATCATGTCAGAGATGAAAGAGTATGAGCCAGAGTTTGATCAAATGTTATTTTATTTACCACTGACAGGTTCAACATTTAAAAAAATTTATTACGATGAAATTATGCAGAGAACAGTTTCTAAATTTGTTTCTGCAGATGATTTAATTGTTCCGTATTCAGCTACCTCATTAGATGATGCGGAAACAATTATTCATGTTGTTAAAATATCTGAAAACGAATTAAGAAAGCAACAAGTCGCCGGATTCTACAGAGATGTCGAGTTGACACCTGGTCAAGGTGAAGAAACAGAGTCAGAGAAAAAAGAACGAGAACTAGATGGCATGAGTAAAAGCAGAGACCAACAAATGTTTACGTTGTTAGAGTGTCATGTAAATTTAGACATAGAAGGTTTTGAAGATACAAATACACAGGGACAGGCGACAGGTATCAAGTTGCCTTACATAGTTACACTTGAAGAAGGATCTCGTGAAGTATTATCTGTTAGAAGAAATTATGAAGTAGGTGATGCAGCAAAAGAAAAGATACAATATTTTGTTCATTTTAAATTTTTACCAGGTTTAGGTTTTTATGGTTTTGGTTTAATTCACATGATTGGTGGATTATCTAGAACTGCAACTGCAGCGCTAAGATCGCTTCTTGACGCTGGAACCTTTTCTAATCAGCCATCAGGATTCAAGATGCGTGGCATCAAGATGAGAGATGAAGCACAACCCATTCAACCAGGTGAGTTTAGAGATGTAGACGCACCAGGCGGTAATTTAAGAGACGCATTCATGCCTTTACCATTCAAAGAACCATCAGGTACATTGTTACAATTGATGGGTATCGTGGTTCAGGCGGGACAAAGATTTGCCTCTATCGCTGACTTACAAGTCGGTGAAGGTAATCAACAAGCAGCTGTTGGTACAACTGTTGCCATGTTGGAAAGAGGATCCAGAACAATGTCAGCAATCCACAAAAGGTTATATGCTTCGATGAGAAGAGAGTTTAGTTTAATGGCTAGAGTCTTTAAACTTTACTTACCTCCAGTTTACCCGTATGATGTTGTTGGCGGTCAAAGACAAATCAAGCAATCTGATTTTGACGACCGCATAGATATACTGCCAGTTGCAGATCCCAATATCTTTAGCCAAACGCAAAGGATATCTTTAGCTCAAACTGAGATGCAATTGGCAGCATCTAATCCTGCTATTCACAACCAGTACGAAGTTTACAGAAACATGTACGAAGCATTAGGTGTGAAAGACATAGACTTAATTTTAAAAAGACCAGAGCAACCAATGCCAAAAGATCCAGCACTAGAGCATATCGATGCATTAGCTGGTAAACCTTTTCAAGCGTTTCCAGGTCAAGACCACCAAGCACACATTACTGCACACTTAAACTTCATGGAAACAAACATGGTAAAGAATTCACCTGCAATCGGTGCTGCAATACAAAAAAATATACTAGACAAGACCATCAAGCGCACATTACTGCACACTTAAACTTCATGGAAACAAACATGGTGAAGAACTCACCTGCAATCGGTGCTGCAATACAAAAAAATATACTAGAACATATTAGTTTAATGGCACAAGAACAGATTGAAATAGAGTTTAAACAAGAATTACCACAACTTGCACAGGCACAACAGATGGCCATGCAAAATCCACAGCTACAAATGCAGGTTAGAATGTTAACAGAGAAGATTGAAGCTAGAAAAGCTGTGTTGATATCAGAGATGATGAAAGATTTTGCTGAAGAAGAGAACAAAATTACGTCACAGTTTGGTAATGACCCTATCGCTGCACTAAGATCTAGAGAAATAGACCTACAAGCAAGAGAAAATCAGAGAAAAGAACGTGAAGGTAAGGAAAGATTAGACCTAGATCGTATGAAAGCGATGATGAATGATCAAAACCAAGACGAAAAGCTAGAACAGAACGAACAATTGTCTAAATTAAGAGCCGACACGTCTATTCAGAAGACTATTTTAAGTAAAACTATACCATCAACAGATAAAATACCTGATCAAGTATCAATTGTTAGAGGAGGAGAGTAAAATATATGGCATTTCCAATATTAGGTGCATTAAAACTTGCAGTAAACGCTGGTTCGCACATTTATAAGAAGAAAAAAGAAACACAAATGATGATGGCTAACGCACAAGCCAAACATGCAGAGAAAATGGCCTCTGGTGAACTAGAATATTCTGGTAAATTACTTGAGGCAAGACAATCGGACTGGAAAGACGAATTCGTATTGGTCGTTCTTACGCTCCCGATACTAGTGATTGCGTACGGGGTCTTCTCGGACGATCCGTCAGCGTCTGCAAAGATAAAAGAGTTCTTTGAACAGTTCCAACAGCTGCCAAGTTGGTTTACAAATTTATGGATCCTTGTCGTAGCGAGTATTTATGGTATAAAGGGAACGCAAATATTTAAAGGAGGAAAAAAATAATGCCAAATAGACTATACAACAAACAAGTTTCACCTAAAGGATACAAGATGGGTGGAAGAGTTAAAAAAATGGGTGGCGGAATGATGAAAAGAAAACCCATGATGAAAGGATCTAAACCTGATTTTTTAGATTTAGATAAAGACAACAATAAAACTGAGTCCATGAAATCTGCAGCAGCATCAGCTAAAAAAATGATGAAAGGTGGCAGAGTTAAAAAAATGGGTGGCGGAATGTCTAAGTTAAACCCAGGCCTTAGAAAATTTATGATGGCCAAGAAAAAAGGTAAGTAATGGCTGGTAAAGGTTTGTACGCAAACATTGCAGCTAAAAAAGCTAGAATCAAAGCTGGCTCTGGAGAGAAGATGAGAAAACGAGGAGCCAAAGGTTCACCAACTGCAGCTAACTTTAGAAGAGCTGCACAAACAGCGAGGAAAAGATAATGACTAAATTATGTCCTAGAGGTAAAGCAGCGGCGAAGCGAAAATTTAAAGTGTACCCGTCAGCGTATGCTAATGCCTATGCTAGTAAAATTTGTGCAGGTAAGATCAAAGATCCATCTGGTGTAAAGAGAAAAGATTTTAAAGGACGTAAACCAGCTGCCATGGGTGGTAGAATATACAGAGCTGGAGGCGGACTTACAGAGGCTACTGAAAGATTAAGAAGACAAGGCCTTGGCATGGGTGGTAGCGCTTGCATACAAATAAAAGGTTTTGGTAAAGCACGAAGACCAAATAAATAATCATGGCAAAGAACGGTCTTGATAAATGGTTCAAACAGAAATGGGTGGACATTGGTAGCAAAAAGAAAGATGGTTCTTTTGCAAAGTGTGGCCGTTCAAAACAGAAAGCAGACGCAAAGAGAAAATATCCTAAATGTGTTCCATTAGCTAAAGCAAGACGAATGTCTGAGGGACAAAGAAAATCTGCGGTAACAAGAAAAAGAGCAGTTGCTCAAGGTGTTGGTGGTAAACCAACTAATGTAAAAACTTTTACAAAAAGAAGTAAAGCTGCCGATGGTGGTTACATGGGGACTTTTATAAAATTAAATGTAGATGGAAAAGTATCTGGAAATCCAAGTTACAGAAAATATTATAAAGGCATGATCTAGTGAGAAGACAAGACAGACAACCACCTAAAACTAAAAAGTATTTTAGGTCAACTAAGTCTGGTGCAGGCATGACCAAGGCTGGAGTTGCTAGATACAGGAGAGAGAATCCTGGATCTAAATTAAAAACAGCGGTCACTGGCAAAGTCAAACCAGGATCTAAAGCTGCTAAGAGACGTAAATCCTTCTGCGCAAGAAGCGCAGGTCAAATGAAGAAGTTTCCTAAAGCTGCAAAAGATCCTAATTCTAGACTACGTCAGGCTAGAAGAAGATGGAAATGTTAATAAATTTTTTTAAAAAAATATTTGGTCTTGATAAATTAGATTATAGAATTAGAAGACTAGAGAGAGCAAAATATTGGAAGGAGAAATATGAAAAAAGCAAAGATGAAAATTAAGAAAGTTATGAAAGGTTTGCAGAAAGCGTCTAAGACACATGCTGCTCAAGCAAAAACTTTGAAAGGAGTTCTACATGGCGGATCCAAAAGTAGGAACGGGAAAAAAGCCTAAAGGAAGTGATAGACGACTTTATACTGATGAAAACCCGCGTGACACTGTTAAGATCAAGTTTGCAACGCCAACAGATGCGAGAAAGACGGTTGCGAAGGTTAAAAAAATATCTAAACCGTTTGCTAGAAAAATTCAAATTTTAACCGTTGGAGAACAACGAGCAAAGGTTATGGGTAAAAGAGAAGTCGCCTCTATATTTAAAAAAGGAAAGGATGCTATTAGAAGAACACAGAAAGCTTAAAAGAAAGTCATGTATCAATTCCCAACAACTTGTATAGATAATTTTTTTAAATACCCAGATGAAATTAGAAAATTTGGTATGGCCTTAAATTATGATGCAGAACCACAAGGACTGTGGCCTGGAACTAGATCGAAAGAGCTTAGTTCTATCTCTGATCATTTTAAAGATACAGTGTGTAGAAAATATCTTAAATGTTTTTTATCTTCACCTGCTGTTCAGTATAAATGCGCTGCTTATTTTCAAAAAGTAGATGGTGAATTTAACAAAGGTTGGGTGCATAATGATACTCCACACTTACATACAACTATCATGTATTTAAGTCCAGATGCAGATTTAAGTTCTGGAACTTCAATATACAAACCTAAAACAGGTGTTGGTCCTATGATTACTACTAGAAACAATGTTAAAAAAAGAGAATTTAATTTAGGTAAATTAAATAAAGAAGAAGCAGAAAAATTTAGAGTTGAAAGCAATAACGATTTTGAAGAAACAATTCGTTTTTCAAATGTATATAATCGTTGTATTGGCTTTGACTCTTCTTATTGGCACTGCGCTAATGATTTTTCTATTAACAAAGAACCAAGGTTAACACTAATAATTTTTTGGTATGAGATATTTAGTGGTCAATCTGGCATACAAAGAAAGGACATGATGATAATATGAGAAGAGCTATACTAGAAGCACTTCGTGCGAAGTACGAAGCCGAGATTGCAGAAGCTGATGCGACTGCAAATATATATCTAGAAAACAGTGTTGGTATAGGAGAACATCCTCAACACATAGAAGAGGTAGATAAACAAATAAATAAAATAGCTAATGCAAAAGAAAAACTAGATGTATTAGATGAGTTTGAACCAGAGAAAGGAACAACGCTATAATGGAAGATGGATTAGTAATCGTTGCAAAACTACAAAAACTTATGAGAGATAACCTACAAAAAGTTGGAGACATCTTAATAAGTGGTGGGGTTGACAACATGGAGAAATACAAGTATCTATTAGGACAAGCGAATACATATCAAATTATGTTACAGGAAATCTCTAACCTGCTAGACAATAAGGAGCAAAAGGATGAAAAAGGAACAGTTATCGACCTCAACCAACGAGGAACCAAAAATTAAACTTGCATTGCAAGAAAAGTACAAAGAACAAGATCAAGAAGAAGTTAAGAAACAAACAGATCTTTCAAAAAAAGAATCATCAAAATTACCTGAACCTACTGGTTGGAGACTTTTAGTTTTACCTTTTAAAATGAAAGAGAAAACTAAAGGTGGACTTTATTTAGGACAAGAAACAATTGAGAGACAACAAGTTGGATCTAATTGTGGAATGGTTTTAAAAATGGGTGCACATTGTTACGACAAAGAAAGATACCCAGAAGGTCCATGGTGTAAAAAAGGTGATTGGATTATCTTTGCAAGATATGCTGGATCAAGAATACAGATCGATGGTGGGGAAGTAAGACTGCTAAATGATGATGAAGTTTTAGCAACCATTGAAAACCCTGAAGATATATTTCATCAATACTAAACATAGAAGGAGAAACTATGCCAGAAACAGAAGAGAAAAAAATAGAACCCATGGTTGACATAGATACCTCTGGACCAGAGGTTGAAGTTAATGTTGAAGAGGACAAAAGAACCTATGATAACAAAAAAGATCATGGAACAGATATCTCATATGAAAATGAGAGAGAAACAAAAACAGAAGAAAAAGAAGAAATAAAAGTTGAAGAAGTAAAAGAAGAAACAAAACCAAAAGAAGAAACAGAAGAAAAGAAAAAAGAATTAGAAGATTATAGTGATGGTGTTCAAAAAAGAATTGCAAAGCTAACTAAAAAATGGCGTGAAGCGGAACGACAAAAAGAAGCTGCCATAGAATATGCTAAAGGAGTTCAAAAAGAACAAGAAACTTTAAAAACTAAATTATCAACTATTGAACCAAATTATGTAAATGCCATGGAAGGCAGAGTTGTGTCTGGCCTACAAGCAGCACAGTCTAAACTTGCTAGTGCAAGGGAGACTGGTGATATCGCAGCTGAGGTAGAAGCACAAAAGATGATCGCAAGATTGGGTGTAGAGGAAGCAAGAGTAGCTAATTTAAAAAAACAAGCTGCTGTTAAACCTGAAGAGAGAAAAGCTCCTACATTAGATCAAGCAATAGCACCTCAAAAAGCACAACCTGATCCAAAAGCTGAAGCATGGGCTGAAAGAAACTCATGGTTTGGAACAGATAATGCCATGACTTACACTGTATTTGATTTACATAAAAAACTAACCGAAGAAGAAGGGTTTGATGCTCAATCTGACGAATACTATAATGAGATAGATAAGCGTATGAGACTTGACTTCCCGCATAAATTTGGTACAAATGAAGACACGGTAACGACTAAACCGACACAAACAGTAGCTTCAGCAAAGCGAAGTGTAAACAATAAGTCGCAGAAAACGGTGAGACTCACGCCATCTCAAGTAACAATTGCTAAAAAATTAGGTGTGCCACTAGAAGAATATGCGAAACAATTAAAAATCACGAAAGGGGCTTAGGCATATGGAAAATAAAAAAATAGACTCTCGTGCGAGCCAAACAAAAGTTAAACAACAGAAAAAAGTTTGGACTCCACCATCATCTTTAGATGCACCACCTGCACCGGATGGTTTTAAACATAGGTGGATAAGAGCTGAATCGATGGGATTTGACGATACATCGAACATGTCAGCTAAGTTAAGATCAGGATTTGAGTTAGTGAGAGCTGACGAGTATTCAGAGATTGACTATCCAACTATTCAAGACGGTAAATACAAGGGGGTGATCGGAGTTGGCGGCCTTTTGCTGGCAAGGATACCTGACGAAATTGTTGAAGCGCGCAGAGAGTATTTTGAACAACAAACTCAAGACCGAAACGACGCGATTGATAATGATTTAATGAAGGAGCAGCATCCAAGTATGCCGATCAATAATGATCGACAGACTCGTGTAACCTTCGGTGGTACAAAGAAAAGTTAATTTTTTAACAATTCTTAGCCAACGAATAAATTAAATCGTCTACCTCGGTAGACAAAAGGAGATAAACATGGCTAATCAAGACGCAGCGTTCGGTTTTAAACCTACAAGACATCTTACAGGTGGACAAATCAGAACGGAAGAGTACGCTATAGCAGCAAACCACGGGACATCAATTTTCAATGGTCAAGTGGTTGAAGCAGTAGCAGCGGGCGGTATTGAACAAGCAGCAGCTGGAGACACTCAAATAGCGGGTGTATTTGGTGGTTGTTTCTTTACTGATCCGTCAACGAGTAAACCGACATTTAAAGCTTTTTATCCTGCAAGCACAAACGCTTCGGATATTGTAGCTTCAGTGTTCGCGGATCCTTTTATCGTGTTTGAAGCACAACATGATGGAACAGGTACAGCAGCAATGAATAACTCAGCGATTGACTTTACTGGAACGAGTGGAAGCACTCTTTCTGGACAATCGACTTCAGAGTTAGACACTTCTGAATCTGGAACTTCTGGTAACTTTAAACAAATCGGTATTTCTAAAGATCCGGAAAATAGTGATACGTCATCAGCAAACGCTAACGCATATTGCGTTATCAATACTGGTGAGCATATCTTTAAATTAACAACAGGCGTATAATAGAATAGGAGATTAAATTATGGCTATATCACGATCACAACTAGTTAAAGAACTAGAGCCAGGTTTGAATGCACTATTCGGCCTGGAATATCAAAACTATGCAGATGAGCACACTCAGATTTACGACATCGAAAATTCTGATAGAGCTTTTGAAGAAGAAGTGATGTTATCTGGTTTCGCTAATGCTTCAGTAAAACCTGAAGGATCAAGTGTAAACTTTGATACAGCACAAGAAACTTTCACTGCTAGATACACTCACGAGACACTTGCTTTAGCATTTTCAATTACTGAAGAAGCTATTGAAGATAACTTGTATGACAGACTTGCGTCTAGATATACAAAAGCATTAGCTAGATCCATGGCTAATTCTAAGCAAGTAAAAGCAGCTAACGTATTAAACAACGCGTTTAGTTCGTCTTTCACAGGTGGAGATGGTAAGGAGCTTTGCGCTACTGACCACCCAATTGTTGCTGGAACATTCAGAAATGAATTGTCAACTGCAGCTGACTTAAACGAAACTTCGTTAGAGCAGTCGTTAATTGACATCGCAGCACTTACTGATGAAAGAGGTCTTAAAATTGCAGCTAAAGGGACTAAGTTAATTATTCCTTCTGCGCTACAATTTACTGCTGAAAGACTTATGAAGTCTCAAGGTAGAACTGGAACTGCAGATAATGATATCAACGCAGTTGGCAGCATGGGTATGATTCCACAGGGATACACTGTGAACCATTACCTAACTGACACAGATGCGTTTTTCATTAAGACTGATGTTCCTAATGGACTAAAAATGTTCGTTAGAGCACCAATCAAAACTGCAATGGAAGGTGACTTTGAAACTGGTAACGTAAGATACAAAGCTAGAGAGAGATATTCTTTTGGATTCTCAGACCCTAGAGGTATCTTCGGATCACCAGGAGCGTAATCTAAATAATTTAAGGCGGGACACAATCCCGCCTTAATCAAATATTAGAAAGAAAAAATGCACCCCAAACAATTCAGAGTACAAATTTCTGCATATAGATATCATGCAGATTTTGTTATAACATCTTTGGATGGCCCACTAGATATTGAAAATGCCATAGTTGACAAACTAGGAAAAAAAGATATAAAGTGGGAGTATCTTGGAGAAATGATGGATCCCAAGATAAACAGAATAACCTATGAGGAGGTTATAAATGGAGGAGATGATGCAACATCTACAAGACCTTTATCAGAAGAAGAGAGGTCTAGATCTCAGTTGGGAACAGGAACATCTCAAGGAGGGTAGGTATACCCTTAATATGGTTAAGATTGACAGGCAGGTCAGAGAAGTGCTTACCCATATAAGAGCAGCGGAAGCAAAAAAAGCTCACTTAGAGAATAAAGTTGAAGAAGCAGTCCCACAAGTTTCAGTAGCTACTTAATAAAAAGCTACATCGTTGGAAAAACCAATCCACATTACAGGCTCTCTTGCGCTCTATATAAAAGTATTATATAAAAAACGCACTATACATTAATAAAATATATTAAATGTAGACGCGTATAGTCGACATCCCTAGGGACTACATTTAAAATATCTAGGAGGATATTAATATGGC
>VTLG01010761.1_pt1 | contig 12213 bp, 13 predicted proteins | sample 4694571 | NCBI WGS metagenome assembly VTLG01 (sample SAMN12604809, study PRJNA352737) | marine metagenome | biome: ENVO:00000447; feature: ENVO:00000209|ENVO:00000569|ENVO:01000036; material: ENVO:00002151; isolation source: viral sequences binned using virsorter ... | reverse complement strand
TTGTTTAATTTTTTTTTAGTGTTGTCCATATGATATATTTTTTATTTCTTTATTCCAGCAATTTCTACAATTTTTGCACTGATTGCCCTGCTTAGGTGCCGGGCATGTTGCGCCAGCTGTTACAACTGTTGAAGTGTGAGCCCAGCTTCCAGGTGCCGCCTGGTCAATCATCGGTGTGCTAAATCTTATAATTAAATTATCAGGCGCTCTTGAGACATGATCCTTGATCCATGCTTCACGTGTTGGGAGCCAGTGACGCCTTGAAGGCGTTAACCTGCAGACTTCAAAAATTTTGTTGAGATGATCAAGATCTTGGACATCTCCTGAATCGTGCCATCTAAAAACATCGGGCTTTTTAGAATTAATTAAATGCGCCATAGCCTGAACCCATTGCGGGCTGCTTATAGCTGCCAGTCTCCGGTATTGTGCATCCTGAACTACTTTGAACACGTAACAATTTTTTAACGCATAACAGTCATAGCAGGTTGAGCCCTTAATTTTTCTGAGCTTGCTTCCAGTCTTGCATTCTTTGGCAGGTATACCAATTGACCATCCAGGCATTTTACCTGGTTTACTTAAGCCTCCGACCAGTGTCCATGCTTCAGTTGTTTTCATAATTTCTCCTTTATTATCCTACTATAGCTTGCGGCTTGCCGCTTGTCAATTGCTTGTTGCTTGATGCTTTTAAAAAACTTCTCACAGCTGGCAAGATAAGCCGGCGGAAGCGTTGAATGCTCCCGCAGGAAATAGTGTGTTAAGTCGTTGTGTTTAATTCTTTTCATCTGCTTTAATATCTTTTAATATTTGATCATGATTCATGGCTGGCACATCATCTTCACCAGTTCCAACATCAGAGCGTGAGTTGTGTATCTTACAAACAGCCTCCAGGACTTCCAGTGCATCGCCATAGTTAAGGCGTTGCACCAGCTCGCATACTGTATCTTTAGTTTTTTTAAATATTGGATTTGGTTTTATTTTATCTGCATCAATCGTTATCATCTTTTATCTTTCTCATCTTCTCCTGATCTTCCTTCACTAGTCGAAGGATCTCCTCCAGGGCATCTGCTATTCTTTTTAATTGTGTTGTGTCCATATTTTTTCCTTTCTATTTTTATCCTACTATATCCTTCAGGCAATGTCAAGCATTGCTTGCTGCTTGCCGCTTGTTAGTTTTTTTCCTTTCTTTCTTTTGCACATTAGAATCATTCTAAAGTGACCAATCAACGCCAGACTGTCTGTGTTCTAGCGGCGGCGGCGCGTTGACTGATCCCAGGTCACACTCCATAAAGACCCTTTTTGCTAGCAAAGGTTGTGTGACCAGGGATCAGTCTCAAGTAACAAAGGATGATCTGTCCAATAGCCTTGAGTCCTGATCCCAGATCCGATGCTCTAGATTGTTGCAGAGTTCTACATCGGATCAGGGATCAGTCCGGCGCGGTTCCAAGTATTTCTACCATCGCTACTTATCCGGTTTCCTTTATCGCTCTGATCCCAGATCCATTAGCCCTGTTCCGCCGTTATCTAGTATCGGTACGTGGCGGCGAACTAGAATTGCAACCATCCACGAAAAGTTAGGCACGCTAACTAATGGATCAGGGATCAGATCCCAACCACTTCAGGCAATACATAAATGTTTGCTAATCATGGCGGGGAATGTTTAATCTAATCCCAGGTAAAATTAAATCCTATTTAATACTTGATGAAAGATTTATCAAGAACTTTATTTAAATAAACTTCTTGACATTAGTAGGATTATCCATTACACTTGGACGGTGGCTGGGGATGGTGGTTAGTAGTATAAACAACACAACCACAGGTTGTGCGGATTCCGGCCGGAATCTGCCTTAATTTTGCCTTATTTTTTTAGTAGGATTATCCCATGCAAAATAAAAAGAAAGGAAAAACAAATGAGTAAAATAAGAATGAATACTGAATTCAGAAATAAAATTCTGAATAGGTATATTGAAAGTGCAGAAAACGAAATAACACAAGAGAGTGATAACTTCAATGACGCAAGAGAAAAAGTGGATAGTCTATATCCAAAAGCTTTTGAACTTGCAACAGCAGTTGTTAAGAGAGCATATCCAGAAGAAGATGTTCAAACTTGCAAAAGTTTAAAACAAAAGTATGGAGAACCTCTTGATGTTGTAGCAAAAGATAAATGCTTTTATTTTTCTTACGCAAAAGAAAACTTAGAAGAAGATGAAGATGAAAGTGACAGAAATGTATCTGAACATTTTGATTTTGGTCTTTATGGGAGTTTATCTGATAGTGATTATGGTGGAAGTGAAACAGGAAAACAATTTGCTTATGCTTATAAAAGAGAAGAACTAAAAGCAAAAGACTGTAATCCTGATATCTTGGCTCAACAAAATGGTAAAGATGATAACCCACATAAAACTAAACACATTGACGCAAATGACAAGGCTTTAGGATATGCAAGATACTCTAATTATAATTCTGATGATGATAATTCAAATGGAATTACAAGAGATTTTGATAGTCAATGGTATTTAGATATTATTGGAACAGCACATTGTAGAAAGAGAACTATTGCTTGTACTAGAGAGGAATTTCAAGTTTTCCAAATGTTGAAACAAGCAAAAGCAAATGTCATTACTTGTCATCAAAAATGGATTGATAGCATTGAAAAACAAAAACAAGCTATGAAAACAGGATTGAAAGCTTATAGATATTTAAGCGAGGGTGTTGAGTTGATGAAAGAACTTGATATTACTATTGATGAGGCAGAACTTGTTAGATGTAATTCAACAGGCTTGACAATCTACAACCCACAAAATCTTGCGAGTATGATTAAAGGAATGAAAAATACTCATGTAACAAGAGAGCAAAAAATAGCCATTAGAAAGGAATATGAAAGACAAAATAAATTAAATTAAGCTATTGACATTAGGGATAATTTATGGGATTATCCCTAATTAACAGAAAGATATAAAATGATAACAGACAAACAATTTAAAATAACATACTACGCAGACAAACATAAAAAACACATTACTAGATTAGGTAAATGGGTGGACGGGTGCAGATATTGGACAGATAAAAGCGGTAAAGCAATTTGCACTTACTTTGATATTGAGGCAGATAACTTTAGAAATGCAACTGTATCATGGACAATGAAAGGAGATAAATAATGGATTATAATTTAATCTTTTATTTGGGAACTGCTTTAATAATTTTCGGCATTGCTTTATTTCTATATGCAGACATGAAAGAGCGAGAACTTGATATTAAGATATTTGAACTTGAACATAAAATTAGAAAGGAATTAAAAAATGCCAAATAAACATTTTTGCCAAGGAACACATTGCCATACAATCCCAACAACAGATAGATTTCTAAAATCTAAAGGCATAATTCGTGGAAGATATGCAAGATTAAATGTAGACTATGATTTATCTAATAGTTATTATTATACTTGGGATAAGTATTTTTGTAGTCAACGCTGTGCTAATAGTTGGTTAGAAAAGAATATGGAGTGTGTGGAACGAAGAACATTGCCACCATTTATTGAACATAGAAGAATAAGTGAGGGATATCAGAAAGTAATTAGTGATAATGGATATAGGACATCATCTATTCAAAAAATAGGTGTTGACAATAATGCTCAATAATGGTAGGATTATCCTATTAACAAATACAGGAGAAATAACATGACTAAAACAATGAAAAAAGAATATCAACCAGGCGGTTCTAAAAGACAATACATTTTAGATAAAGCGGTTGAATATTTAACAAGTCCAAAGTATGGCACTCAAAATTATAAGCACGATTACTTATTAAATGTAATTGGTTTATCTGAAACAGAATATTTGGAGTGTTTAAACAAAGCAACAAATGGAGGAATTGAGTTATGGGCAAACTAATTAAATACAATAACAAGGAATACAAACTTCCTTTTGATGTTGCGTTACCAGATGACCCAACAGCAACAGACACAGTAAAGAATAGATTTGGTGGCGAGTCATGCACATTGCCAGCATTTGCAATTGCTGTCTATGATGTAATCATAGGCGCTGAGATGTTAGGAGATTATAAATCAGTAAGACAAGGTCTTGACTGGTTCTCTCGAAACTTCACAAAAGAATACATGGTTCTGTTAGACTAGTCAACATGGGCGCGCTTCGCGCGCCCATGTATCACGGTTCATTAATCTCATTCAATAGAGGTACCAAACCCAACTCGAATAAACTTCAATTGATTAAAGTCGATCCCCCTTTATATAAAAAGGGGTCCCACTACTCTAGGTTGTATTGCTTGATTTAGAGAGTTAATGGTGGTAAAAAACTTTTTAAACACTTAAAAGGTGCAAAAAATTTTATAAAAATTTTTTATGAATTTAAATAATATAGATATAAGTAAATTACCCGCTGACGTTAGAAAAGAACTTCTTAAGTTACAAGTGATGGTAGCTGAGAAAAAAATTAAAAACCGTGCACGAACGGACTTCATGTCCTTTGTCAAAGCTGTGTGGCCCGAGTTCATTGAAGGCTCTCACCATAGGGTGGTTGCAAAAAAATTTAATGATCTTGCAGAAGGAAAAATTACAAGACTAATTGTTAACATGCCACCAAGACATACAAAATCAGAATTTGCATCTTTTTTATTGCCAGCATGGATGGTGGGCCGTCATCCAAATTTAAAAATCATTCAAGCAACGCACACAGGAGAATTAGCAATAAGATTTGGTCGTAAAGCTAAGAACTTAATTGATTCTCCAGATTATAGAAAAATTTTTGATACAACTCTAAGAGAAGATTCACAGGCCGCAGGACGTTGGGAGACAGCACAGGGCGGTGAGTACTTTGCAGCTGGTGTTGGTGGAGCAATTACAGGTCGTGGTGCTGATTTATTAATCATTGATGACCCACATTCTGAGCAAGATGCCTTATCTCCTACAGCGATGGAAAATGCGTACGAGTGGTACACATCAGGACCACGTCAAAGGCTTCAACCGGGAGCCAAGATCGTTTTAGTCATGACCAGATGGAGCAAAAAAGATTTAACCGGTATTTTACTAAATAATCAAAAAGATGTTAAGGGTGATCAGTGGGAAGTGGTCGAATTTCCAGCGATCATGGACCATGGATCTAAGAAACGTGCGGTTTGGCCTCAATATTGGAAATTAGAAGAATTAGAAAAGGTTAAAGCAACGCTTCCAGTGGGAAAATGGAATGCACAGTGGATGCAGAACCCAACTTCTGAAGAAGGAGCCCTAATTAAGCGGGAATGGTGGAAAAGTTGGACCAAAGACTGGTTACCGACATGTAATTACATCATTCAAAGCTATGATACCGCATTTATGAAAAAAGAGACTGCGGATTTTAGTGCAATCACAACTTGGGGTGTATTTCATCCAAATGAAGATGCAAAACCGAATTTAATTTTACTCGATGCCGTAAAAGACCGTTTTGAGTTTCCAGAATTGCGTAGAGTAGCTTTAGAGCAGTACAAATACTGGAATCCTGACATGGTTATCGTTGAACAGAAGGCATCAGGTACTCCTTTGACTCATGAGTTGCGTCAGATGGATATTCCAGTTATGACCTTTACACCAAGCAGAGGAAATGATAAACATGTTAGAGTCAATTCTTGCGCACCACTATTTGAGTCTGGGTTAATCTGGGCCCCTGATAGAAAGTTCGCAGAAGAGGTAATCGAGGAATGTGCATCGTTTCCTTTTGGCGATCATGACGATTTAGTCGATTCTATGACTATGGCTGTTATGCGATTCAGGCAGGGAGGCTTCCTACCCCATCCAGAAGACTATGAAGACGAAAAAACAGTACCTAGGAAGTTGGAGTATTACTAATGGCAGCAAATATCGTAACTAAAATTATTGAAATGCTTAAAATGGCAGGAATCGATTACAGCAAGATCGCTGGAAAGATTAATCCTGACAAAGTTAAGCAATTAGTTACTAAAACTCAAAAAACAGCTACTAGACCAAAATTGATAGATGCTTTGAACAAAGATAAAGCAACGTATGGTGATGCGTTAAAAATATTCGAAGATGAAGCTCAATATATTTCTCAAATGAATGAAATGGAGCTAACAAACTTTGCTAACAACCTAAGTGATTATTTTACAGTTGGTGGAAAGAAAAAAAACATACCATCTAATGTGGTGACTACAGAAGGAACTCCAATTGTTGGAAAAAAATTAGAAACATTAGCAGCAAGAAAAGGTGCTGATGTAACAACAGATAGCTCTCTTCAAGGCGGCTTAAAAGGTTTAATGAGTTTAATTGATGAAATAGAAGGCATATCTCCAAAAATGAGAAACAAAATGGACCGTGATAAGTTGGCCGAGTTTATTCAAAAGATGAGAGGTAAAAAATTTACTAATGAAGAAATTAAGTGGGTTAGAGAATATATGGATGACATGAGCATTGGCTATGCTAAAGAAAAAGCTACTGGAATGCAATTTGCTAAAAAATTAGGAGCAAAAGACAAAGACGAATTTGAATTTATTACTGAGTATGTAGATAACGTTAACTCGTACTCTCCAAAAGAATTTAAAGCAAATTATGGCAGTGTAAAAAATGTTAACATGGATATTTCAAACATTATTGATAAAAAATTAGAAAAGCATTTTAAGAAAAAATATAAATGGGATGACACTAAAAAAGATGGTGGTTTAGATGATGCAACTTATGAAAAATATGATGATGAGTTGTGGGATGCACAAAAAGAATTTGGAGATTTTCACACTGTATATGACTCAGGTCCTACCAACATGTTTGGTATGAGAAAAGGCAAGAGTTGGGCAAATCATCCAAATAATTATTTAGATGAAGCCAGTGAAAAATTTGAAAGGATTACTGGTAAAGGATTAAACGTAGATTTTTTTAAAAAATACACAGATGATGTTTTAAGTAAATATCCGGAACCTGAAAAATTCCAGTACGGTGGTCCGGTAATCAAGGGCCCTGATATGGGGTCCACGGCCCATGGATCTGCAGAACTTGCAGCAAGACAGAGAATATTACAACCGGGTGGACAAACGACAACGTCAACAGGATTAAATTATTTATTAGGTGAAGATGACAACAATAGAATTCCTTTTAACGAAGGTAAAGAAGTAAAAAGAAGTTGGATAAAATTTCCATCTGCATATGATGAAAAAGGTAATATAGTTCCAACTTTTAGTAAAACAGGTAAACAACAAATTGAAGGTGCTCCAGAAGGTATAACTTCTGACAAAGAAAATATAAATTTTATTATGAGCTTAGATATTCCCCTAACAAAAAAAATTAATCTTTTAGGGGATCTTGGTTATGGTAAATATAGAGATAAAATTGAATATGGCGATGATGAGCTTTTTTTACAGGAAGGTGGTGGTAAATCTAGAAAAGTGGGTATTGGTTATAATCAAGAAGGAGAGGGTTTTGGTGGTCACATAAAATATGACATGGGTACTGGAAAACCAGAAATTTATGCCAAATGGTCTAAAGAATTTAATGAAGGCGGAAGAGTGCCATTAAGAAAAGGTAAAACACCTAAATATAAAAAAGATCCAATTGATTGGTGGGAACTTCTAGGTCCCGAAGATGATGATCCTGATGTATGGTTTGATATATTAAAATCAGTAGGACTAAGAGAAGGTGGAATAGCAAGACTAGGTTTTGGTGGTGGTAAATTAGTAGACCTGAGTCGTAGAGGATTTTTAAAATTTGTAGGTGGTACAGCGGCTAGTATTGCTGCATTAAAATCAGGTTTGGTAAAATTAATGGGTGGTAAAAATGCAGATGAAGTTAAAAAAGTAATTGATGAAGTTGTAATTGCTAAGGAAACAGGTGCACCTGAATGGTTTCAACCTTTAGTTAATAAAATTTTAAAAGAAGGAAAGACAGTAGAAAATATAACTTATGGTGAAAGACAAATTGGAAAAGTAATGGATACACCATCTGGTAAAGTAGATGTAGTTTATAAATTAGATACAGGCGAAGTAGAACTTTCATTTATTGGAGATAAAACTGCATTAGGGGAACAAGTAGATTTAGTTTACAAACCAGGTCTGGTTGATGAAACGACAAAAGGAAAAAAACCACCAGATCAGTTTATAGCATCTGAATCTGTTCCTGAAAGTCATGTAACTGGACCTGATGATTGGTCAATAGACATGGGTGTTAATCAAACAGAGAATGTTGGAGACCTTACATCAGATTTAACAGAACTTAAAACTTTTGCGACAGGTGAAAAAGCAACTATTAAAGAAATTGTTGAAGGAATTAAAAAGAAAAAAGTTAGAGAAACAATGGACAAAGATCCTGGTCAATACTTAACAGACGTTCATGGTGATTATGATCCTTATGCATCCGGTGGTCTTGCAGGAATGTTAGGTGAATAATGAGAGTAGACAAATACACAATGGCTCAGTCATGGATGCGACAAGACGATGCCACACCAGAAGAAGCTCAAGCAACTTGGGATACTTTAGAAACAGAATTTGAAGACAAAAGAAAAGCACAGTTAATGGCAAGTGCCGAGACTGATGAAATTATTAAAACTATAAACGATAAGTTTGGTCCGGGAACCATGTTCCCTGCATCTGAGGCACCTATACCAGAAATGACGGATCAACAAGCTATATTCGAGTTTGGTCAACGTAATCCAAAAGCAGGTGGTGGACGGATCGGGTTTGCTACTGGTAGTCCAGGCACAGATCAAAAAGAATTTTCAAAAGCATGGAAAGATTATAATAAGAGCTATAGATTCAGCGGACCTAAAGGCGTTAAGCATAGATTAAGTCCATCACAGTTCTTTCAGATCTGGGCTAAGGAGAACATGGCTGAAGGTGGTAGAGCTGGATATAACGATGGCCAACTAGTAACACCATCGGGTGACGGATCGAGACCGGGGTATCAAGGACCTAAAGGAGGAAAAATAGGTGATTATGGTAAAGAGACAGGAAGATTTGATACTAAACAATTACAAACAGCTAAATATGCAAAACCATATTTTAAAGAAGCATTAAAAACAAAAGATTTTACTAAAATTAAAGTATCCACTAGACCCGACAGACTTAAAGCAGGGTATAAACACACAGGTGGAGTTTTTAATAGTGCTCAAATAAAAAAATTTAGAGATGTTTTAGATAATCCTTATTTACTTAAATTATTTACAAAAGAAATGGGAATTACAGAAAAACAATTTAGAACAGTTGTTGAAGGTGGAATAAGTGGGGCAGTAGAAACTAAATCTGTAGCATCTTCTGCAAAAATGATAGGAACTCCAAGTGTAAAACTTCAAGGGCAATTATTTGATGAAATATCAAATAATCCTGATGCCACTGTTAAATCAATGGCTAAAAAATTTAAAAAAACAGAAAAAGAAATAACTAAAATGTCTAGTAGACTATTAAAAAATGTTTACACACAAAATGTTGCAATTTTAAAAGGCCCTGAATTTGCATTAGACAATAGAGGTTATTCAACTTTAAAAAAATGGTTGCCTAGTGAGTATGGTACAACTAAAAATTTTTTAAATGCATTTTCTAGAATTGATGGATTAAAAAAAGTTCAAACTGAAAATATAGGTTTGTTACTTCAAAGTGCTTATAAAGATAAACCAGCATTATATAGTCAAGCGTTAGATAATTTAGCAGCTTATAATAAATTTAGAGATAATCTTCCTAAAGAGTTTAAAGTAGATTTAGATCATCCACTATCAAAAGCTTTTTTAAAAGGATCTGGAGTTTCACCAGATAAACTTTTATATGTTACACCAATTGATAGATCTTTTAATAGAGGCTTTAAAGAACAATTAGATAAAAAGTTTAATAGGGCAATGTTTGGTTATACAAAACCCGATGGAACTTTTGTAAAGCCTGATAAACAAGCAGTTAAAAATGTTAGATTGTTGGCAAATAAGACAGGCGTTAATATAGGAAAAGTTGATGGTAAAAGACTTGTTTATGGTGCTAAACACCTTTTAGAAAAAAGAAATTGGGAGAAAGAATATATAAGTAATTTAAAATCACAAATGAAGTCAGCAGAAAAATTAAAAACACTTCAAAGCACTGAAAAAGGACAAAAAATTATAAAAGATGTTTTTAAAGGAGGAAAAGTTAAAGGAATAGGAGATGTAGATAAAATTATTAACCAACTAACAGGCGGTGATCCTAAACTAAATAAATTTGTTTCACAGAATTTTATGCCATCAGGTTTATCCGGTGCGTATGAAATGTTAAGTGATGATTTAAAAAAGATTGTTAACTCTGAAGGATTTAAAACTTGGAAAGCAAAAATAGCAAATCCTACATTAACAGCAGCTGGTAAAGCAGCCAGACTTCCAACTAAATTTTTTGGTGTAGCAGATTTAGCTTTAGGCTATTTAGATTATTCTAATAATAGGCAAAAAGGATGGAGTGTTAAAGATTCCAAAGCTCACATGATTGATACTCTGTTATTTGGAATAACTAATAAAGGTGAAAAAGCAGACGTGGCCGGAGTTAAAAAAGTTGCTATGGAAAAATATAACATTAGCTCTGAAGTGTTTGATCAATTAGTAGCTGCTAACGAAAATCAAAACGAAGTAAAACAAATAATAACTGACTTTGCTGCACAAGTAAAACAAGCTAAGAATATAGTGGAACAATACAGGAGTATTGTTCCACTGGATCCAATACTTTTAAAAAATCAAAAAGATTCTCAAAAACGTCTTAAAGTTTTAATGGCCCAAGCTATTGAAAGAGAACCTTCGCTTAAAACTAACTTACAAGTCCAAGAAGCGGGAGCCCCTATTGATATTAACGTAGATAAAGGAAAAGCTTTGGGAGATTTAAGTAAATCTTCTTATGATTTTGTTCAAAAAAGAATTGAGGATTCTGATTTAGAAAAGATCGCCATGTATGATGATACTACTATGGGTGGAATTGGAGCCGCTACTAAAATGACAATTGGAGATCCAGAGTTTTGGGTAAATTGGAGTTTGAACCAACCTTGGAAAAAAACTGCTGCTATGACAAGATTTGAAGGGATGCATCAACTTAAAAAAGAAGATCCTCAGTTGTATTATAAAATGTTATTGAGTGAAGGAGTTGATCCACATAGAAATATGAATATACCTGTTCATTTAGAATGGGAACAAAAATATGGACATAAATTTGGTAGCCCAATAAGTGATGAAATAAAAAAATCACAATCATATTTCGATGGTGGTATAGCAAGTTTAAGGAGGAAGAAATGATAAAAAATAAACCTAAAAAGAAAAACCCAACTTTGGTTAGTCAGAACCCGGGTTTTAAATGGTGGGCAGTTCCACCTAAAAAAGGGCCATTATCACAAGGCTTGAAAGTTAAGCCAAAACAAGTTAAGAAGGTATAGGAGAATTTAAATGGCAGAAATCGATAAAAGTCTCCCAAATATCAAAGAACCTGAAGATGTAGTTCAGGAACAAGAAGTCGGTATATTTGAGGAAACAACAAAAGGACCTGTAGAAATAACTGAGGATGACGAAGGAGCGACAATCGACTTCGATCCTAATGCTATGAAGATGCCTGAACAAGGTGATCATCATGCAAACTTAAACGATCTTCTTCCTGAAGATGTTACAGATCCAATTGGTGGTCAATTACAAAACGATTATCAAGAATACAAATTTTCAAGAGCTGAATGGGAAAAAGCTTATATTACTGGTTTAGATCTTTTAGGATTTAAATATACAAACAGAACAGAGCCTTTCCAAGGAGCAAGTGGTGCAACTCACCCAGTTCTTGCCGAAGCTGTTACACAGTTTCAAGCACTAGCTTATAAAGAATTATTACCAGCTGATGGGCCGGTAAGAACTCAAGTAATGGGCGCGAGTAATCCTGCAAAGGAACAACAAGCCCAAAGAGTTAAAAACTTTATGAACTATCAACTGATGGATCAAATGAAAGAGTACGAACCCGAATTTGACCAGATGTTATTTTATCTCCCTCTCTCAGGTTCTACATTTAAAAAAGTTTATTTTGACGATTTAGTAGGAAGAGCTGTTTCTAAGTTTATTCCTGCAGATGATTTGGTCGTTCCGTATACAGCTACCTCATTAGATGATGCGGAAGCGGTCATTCATGTTATCAAAATGTCTGAAAACGAATTGCGTAAGCAACAAGTTACAGGTTTTTATTCTGATATAGAATTAACAAAACCAACAGGCACAGTTACAAATAAACTTGAAGAAAAAGAGAGAGAGTTAGAAGGAATCA
>VTLG01006629.1_pt1 | contig 12214 bp, 20 predicted proteins | sample 4694571 | NCBI WGS metagenome assembly VTLG01 (sample SAMN12604809, study PRJNA352737) | marine metagenome | biome: ENVO:00000447; feature: ENVO:00000209|ENVO:00000569|ENVO:01000036; material: ENVO:00002151; isolation source: viral sequences binned using virsorter ... | reverse complement strand
TACCTAAAGTTAAGTCACCATTATTAAGTAATACTGTTCCACTAGATACTGCTGCATTTTCTGCATCAGTTGCTGTAGCACCACATACTAAATTAATATCTGGGTCTCCACCTGTTGGTACTTCTAAACATGCAAATTCTATTTCAAATGGAATACCATTAACTCCAGTTGTTAGTTCTGCGATGTAAGCATTAGCTGCTCCACCATCAGTACCAATAATATCATTTGCAGCACCACCAGAAGCTAATCCACCATGTAGATCGATTAGAATAGTAGTGTAGATAAGACCACCAACTTTATTAACAAAAGTGCTAATTGCATCATCAGCAATTCCTGTGCCATGATCATTAGGTGTAACTTTGAAAATAGTAGCTGCTGTACCTAAACTTGCATTGTTAGTACCTGTTGAAGTACCTGCTGCTACAATGTTGTTTCCAGTGCTTGCAACTTTTTCTATTTCCATACCACCCGCTGCTTTTATAACAGCATAATCTACAAATGCTCCTGTAGTAGTGTTCTTAGTTGTTGCCTTAATATCACCGTCCGAACGGACTGTTCCATTAAATGTTGTTGTTGCCATAATTAAATCCTCCTAGTTTCTGAACATAGTCTCTAGGCCGTCGACTATACGCGTCTATGTTCTAATTAATTGTATAGTGATTAATCTATAGCTCTTTTTTTAAAAAAGCGCAAGGTATCCTGTAGTAAAAAATTGATTTTTAATAGCGCTTAAGTGGCTATCGAAACTTCGGCCTTAGAATCATTTACTCTGTTTTCTCTAAAAGCAGCTTCTTCTTCTTGAGCAATTATTTCCTTAATAATTCCCTGAATTTTTTTGTCGATATATCCCATATTTATATTATATCTGCCTTCCTTCAGGTGCTCTTGATGCCACTCGAGTTCCAAGGACCTCTTCATATTGTATAGGTCTTGAGTCATTTATAACCTCCTCATAGGTTATCCATTTACTCCTTAATGAATCACTAAATCCATCTTTTTCCCATTTTACAGTATTTTGTCCTAGCTTGTCAAGGATTGATTGTTCTATAGATTGAGGGCTATCTTCAGCTAAAACTTCAAATTTAGCATAATATCCATAAGCTCGTATCTGTATTAAAAATTTTTTCATGGGAATTTAGTCTTTAAACGCAAAAAGGGGCGGAATTGTGGCACCGCCCCTTTTAATTAATTATTTATTACGCACCTGGTGATCCGAAGATACCACGCCAGTCAGACCAGCCGAAGCTGTATCTTTCTCTAGCTTTGTATCTAACGTTACCAGTTTCAAAATCGCCTTCCATAGCGGTTTTGATTGGTGCTCTAACAAAGTGTTTTAGTCCATTAGGAACATCTGTTTTAACGAACCATGCGTCAGTATCTGTTAAATAGTGATTAACCACATAACCTTGTGGAATCACATTCATAGATACAACAGCACTGATATCATTATCAGCTGTTCCAGTTCTACCGACAGATTTTAATAATCTTTCAGCAGTAAATTGAAGCGCCGAAGGAACAATCATTTTTCTTCCTTGAGCTGCAATTTTTAAACCTCTTTCATCAGTTAGCGCTGCAATGTCAATCATTGCTTGCTCTAATGAAGTTTCGTTTAAGTCTGCTGCAGTTGATAGTTCGTTTTGCTCAGTACCAGCAACAATTATGTGTGCTGTTGAACAAAGTTCTAAACCATCTCCACCAGTATATGAACTGTTAAACGCTCTATTAAGAACGTTTGCCGCTTTAACTTGTTTCGCGTTAGCCATAGATCTAGCTAATGCTTTTGTATATCTAGACGCAAGTCTATCATACAAATTGTCTTCAATCGCTTCTTCAGTAATTGAAAACGCTAAAGCAAGCGTTTCGTGCGTATAACGAGCTGTGAAAGTTTCTTGAGCAGCGTCATAATTAACTGCTGAACCTTCAGGTTTAACTCCCGCATTCGCGAATCCTGATAACATTACTTCTTCTTCAAAAGCTCTGTCTGAATTTTCAGTATCGAAAATTTGTGAGTGCTCGTTAGCGTAGTTTTTGTACTCCAGGCCAAATAGTGCATTTAAACCTGGCTCTAGTTCTTTAACTAGTTGTGCTCTTGATATAGCCATAATTTATACTCCTATAGTCCTGTTATTAGTTTGTATGCATGCTCCCCAGTATTCGCAACTACATAAGCATTTGAATTTGCCGCTGTTAAGTCTGAATTATCTGGATCTTTAGAAACTCCAATTTGAGTCCACGTACCAGAAGCAGTAGTTGTATAAGTAGAGGTATCAATTTCTGCACTTGATTGTCCATTAATTGTACTTCCGCCTGTACCTACGTGATCATGGTTTGCATTGTTGTTATTCGCAACAGTAGCCGTTTCATCATGTTGGCCTTCAAAGATAATTTGAGGATCTGCATAAACATTAGCAACTATGTCAGAAGCTGTAATGCTTCCTGGATAGTATGCTTTCCACGTTGGTTTACTTGTAGTTGGGTCTGTATAGAAACAACCGTTAAACACTCCATTCATTTGGACTGCACCGACTGCACCTAATTCAACTCCACCACCAGCAACCAATGCGCTAGGGGAACCGGTGTAAATTACACCTGTATAGCCAGAAGCAATTACATATTCTTCTGTTCTAGGCGTTCCACCTGATAAATGCCTTACAGCTCTAAAGCCGAAGGCAGCATCTTGATTTGCCATGTTTGTCTCCTTAGTTAATAAAATTTCGTTGGATAAGAATTGCTAATAAATTAGTTTTTCTTAGTACCACCGAAGGTTACACGGGATTGCCTCTCAGCATTGATCGGCATTCCTGGATGCTGTTCCTTCATAAGATCGCTTTCAACCGCGTCGTCTCTGTCTTGAGTAATTTTTCTAAAATACTCATCGCGCGCTTTAACAATCTCTTCTGGTATCCTTGCCAGCAACAGGCCACCAACTCCGATTACTCCCTTGTATTTTCCCTCATTCATTACTGGATATTCCGATCCTGGATATTCATCTCCTCTTACGAGTTCATATCCTGATCTTAATCTGCCGGCCATGTTCTTTGTATCATCAAAGCCCATAGTTTCGGCTCTTATCCACCTGTGATGAAATCCATCGGGTGCAGGGGGTGCATCTAAAGATGATGGTGGAGTCCAAACAACTTTTTGAGCAGTTTTTGCTCGGGTCTGGCTCGCACGGGAAGTTTTTATTTTTTCGTTTGTCATATGCTTATGCCTCCTTCGTGATTTTTAATTGTTTCGCATATTCTTCAAGTGGCACACCTAATTTTTTAGCAATTGCTACCTGAGAGGATGTGAGTCTCACAGTTGAGCGACCAGGTTTAACACTTCGCGTAGCTGAAGCTACTGTTTGTGTAGGTTTAGTCGATTCCTGTATTTTAGTACTACCAAATTTATGAGGAAAGTCAAGTCTCATTCTTTTATCAACTTCATCATAATATTCATCTGATTTAGGATCAAAACCTTCTTGCTCAGTTAGTTTTTTATGCAAATCAAAAGCTGTATAAGTCATAGCATTGTCTTTTCCGAACCATTCGTTCTTCTCTGCCCATGCTTCTGCTTTTGGATCTACTGGCGGTTGCTGTAGTGCCTGATCTAAAGTAGGTGTTTTTACTTCTTTTTCCTTGGTTTCTTCAACTCTAGTCTTGAAAGCTGCAACTCTAGATTCTTCAACACCTAGTCTAGCAATTTCTTTTTGTGCTTCAACTTCAGCATTAATATCACTCGCTTCCCTTGCTGCTGCAAGTTTAGCTTTAGCTGCTTCTAAACCTGATGTAACTCTATTTTCCATAGCAGTTACATAACTAGGCTCTAGCTTCGCCATTCGTGTTTTTATATGAAGATGTTCAGCCTGAACGCCTTTAGCATAATCTAAAGCGGCTTCTTTTTGTCTTTCCGCTTCGCGCCATTTTTTCGTTAACTTGGAAATTCTCTTTTGAACACCTTCACTATATTGCTCTAATTCTTTCTTTTTTTCAGTCTCTTGTTTCTCGTCACTCGTTTCTTGTTTCTCTTTTACTTCTTCTTTTACTTCTTCCTTTTTTTCTGGTTCTTTATCGTCCTTGCTATCTCGAACATCCACATGCTCATCCAGTTTCTCAGATGTGTCATCGGGCTTAGGACTGTCTTGAGTAGTTTCATTTTCTAACTCCTTTTCTTTGTCTTCTTTGATTTCAACTTCAGCGCCTGGGCCGGTTGTATCAATATCAACTGTTTTTTCTTCTGGCATAGTTTCCTCCTATGATTAATTATGACTTAGTACGGATTCAGGATCTTCAATTGTTCCTAAAACTTCGTCATCATTTAAGATGCGCACTTCGCCGCCTTCAATGGGTAGTCTTGATCCTGCGTAGCGTGCAAAAACAACCCACTGTCCTATTTTACACCACGGTCCCGTTGGAAATTTTTCTTTATCATGATAGGCCAACGGACCCATCGATAATACATAACCACAGTTTGTGGCAATTCTTAATTTGTCTAAAGATTCTTGTGCTATTAAAATTCCACCTTTGGTCTTTTCTCTAGGTGTAAAGGGTAAAACTAAAAGTCGCCAGCCGCTAGGAACGGGTAGCTGGGATTCTTGGTTTTTAATATTTTTTGGATTTAAAGGTTCTTGTTCTTTATATTTTTCTTGTAGGGCTTCCCTATGTTTTGGGACTTCCTTTTCCGATGTCGATAACGTTTCCTTGTTCATCTTTTTGCTCCTTCTGTTTTAGCAGGTTAGAGATTTCCTGAAGCATGTACTGATAAGTACGTGCCTGTCCTAACATATACTGATATTTCTCCATATTGTCAACACCACCACTGATCATACTGTCTCCAATACGCTGAAGATTTTCGTGTAAAATTTTTTGTAGTTTAGCTACGATTACGAGTGGGTCCATTAAGTATGTCTTTATAGTATTTCTTATAGCTTGGATTAGATACTTTTACTCCAGCCAAATCACCTTTTATATAGGTTCCGATATAGGGCTGTGGTTTAGGCAACACATATTCAAATTTATATTTTGAATTAATAGGTTTTTTAGCCACTAGCTAGCTTTTCCGCCCTTTTTATAAACACTGTTTTTTACAACACTTTTACCTTGTTTATAAACGCCTCGAGCTTGAGCCAATGGTCTAGTAAGCATACCACCTAGTTGTTTACCAACTCTTTGTACCCCTTTTTTCCATGACTTATAGTCGTTTCTCATTTTTTCTCCTTGGTTGATTGTTAATATAACTTATTTAAAATGGCAAGTCTATTTCTTCTTACCACCACCATTTCTAAATATTTGTGTTCCCTTTATACCAAATACGCTCGCGACTACTAAAATCCACAAATTGGTAAACCATTTCGGCAGGTTCGAGAAATGCTCAAAAAAGATATTTATCTTCTCCATAGCGCTCGGATCGTTCGACCACACTCCATATGCGAGCACTAAAATGGGCACCGTAAGAATCGCTAAAACAATTTCGTCCTTATAATCATTTTGCCGTGCTTCTAACAATTTACCCTGGTAAGCTTCTTCGCCTTTTGACATTCGAACAGCATGCATATGCTGTGCATCAGCCATAGCCATTTTAGTTTCCTGACGTTTTTTATAAATGTGGCTTCCTGCTTGAAGCGCCATTTTTGCTAATCCAAACCAAGCCATATTAACTCCAAGTTACATTCTTTTGAGGTCTAGCAGCACGAGTTCCTGTAACAGAGTTTCTATCTTTTTTATCTCCGCTTGTTTTCACCGGCTTATTATTTCTATTTGCGTCCGGCGTAGGAATCACTTTTGATTTTCCTAAAGGTGCATATCCTTTTCCTGTTGTCATTTTTCCTCCTATATTTTTCTAGCTAATTTAGGAAATCCACTTAGTAGACCTCCCTTATTTGCTTTTGTTCGTTTTTCAATACCTGTTATAGTACCTTTATTAGCAGAAGCATAGAAAACACTTTCTCCTTTTTTAGGACCGTACTGTTTTACCATAGCGCCTTTAATTTTTTGACCTTTATCGGTTAGAGGCACCGTTTCCTCCTCTAAATTTCATTCTAGCTAATTTTTCTCTAGCTTCATTAGCCATTTCCTGTTTTTCAAGAGAAGTTTCAGCTCTTAATTCAGCAAGATCTTCATTTTGGTCTAATTTATCTTCAACATTTCCTTGATTCATCATAGCTCTCATACGATCTAGATTTATCTTTTGATCTGTTGCTTTTCGTTTAGCTTCATTATCCATAGCTCTAATATCAAGCTCTCTTGCTCTTAATTTAGCGATTGGATCATGATCAAATTGAGAAGTTACTTTTTTCTCTTCTTTCATGAATTCTTCCATCATTTCAGCTACTAAAACAGCTTTTCTTGACTCAATTTTCTGTTGTAATTGCATTGCTTGCTGTTGTAATTGTGGATTTTGTTGTGCCATTTGTTGCATTTGAGCTAATTGTTGTAATTCTTCTCTAAATTCAAGTTCAATTTGTTCCTGGGCCATTAAAGAAATGTGTTCTAAACAGTTTTTTTCAACTGCGGCCGCTACCATAGGTGCATTTCTAATCATATTAGTCGCTATAAAATTTAAATGCGCTGTAATATGCGCTCTATGGTCTTGTCCTGGAAATGCCTGAAAAGGTAAAGACGCCAAAGCGTCAATATGCTCTAATGCAGGATCTTTTGGCATTGGTTTTGGTGGTCTTTTTAATATTAAATCAATATCCTTGACACCCAGCGCCTCATACATGTTTCTATAAACTTCATATTGATTATGAATCTGTGGATTTGAAGTCGCCAACTGCAGTTCCGTTTGAGCAAGTGATATTCGTTGCGTTTGAGAGAAAATATTTGGATCTGCAACTGGCAATATGTCAATTCTGTCGTCAAAGTCCGTTTGCATAATCTGCCTTTGGCCTCCAACAACATCGTATGGATAAACCGGTGGTAAATATAATTTAAATACTCTTGCCATTAGAGTAAATTCTCTTTTCATTGCAGCATAAAGTCTTTTGTGAATGGCCGACATCGTTCGGCTTCCTCTTTCTAACAAAGCCACGGTCGTTCCCACTGCTGCCTGTTGGTTCCCATCGCCTACTTGTAGATCTGCAATAGATGCAAATCTTTGTCCTGCTTGGACTACGACCCCCATGAGCTGTAGTAATGTTGCAGAAGGTTCTTTAAAAGGAAGCGTCATGAATGCGTCTCTTAAGTTTCCTCCTGGAGCATCTACATCTCTGAATTCGCCTGGCTGAATGGATTGCGCTTCATCTCTCATTTTAATACCACGCATTTTAAATCCTGCGGGTAAATTCGACAAGGTGCCAGCATCAAGTAGCTGTCGTAAAGCTGCTGTTGCTGTTCTTGATAATCCACCAATCATATGAATTAAGCCAAAACCATAAAAACCTAAACCGGGTAAAAATTTAAAATGAACAAAATATTGAATTTTATTTTTCTTTTGATCACCTACTTCATAATTTCTTCGAACAGATAATACTTTTCTTGTACCTTCTTCTAAAGTTATAATGTAAGGTAATTTAATTCCTGTAGGTTCACCATCTTCTCCTGTATCTTCAAATCCTCCAAGGTCTAGATTCACGTGACATTCTAAAATTGTATATACTTTTTCATCTCTACCTTTAGAAACTCCTTCGAGAGTTCTTTCTTTTTTTTCAGACTCGGATTCATTCATGTAAGAAGGATTTAATTCAATATCTCTATAAAATCCTCCCACCTGTTGTTTTCTTAATTCGTTTTCTGACATACGAACCATATGGATGACGGTTTCCGCATCGTCTAATGAGGTAGCCGTATACGGAACAACCAAGTCATCTGCTGGAACGAATTTTGATACTGTTCGTCCCATTAATTCATCGTAGTAAACTTTTTTAAATGCCGATCCTGCAAGTGGCAGGTAAAATAACATCTGATCAAATTCTGCTTCATATTCTTTCATCTGATCCATGATTTGATAATTCATGAACTCTTTAACTCGAATTGCCTGCTGTTCTTTATCAGGAGACTGAAGACCTACAATCTGAGTTCTAACAGGACCTCCTGCTGGTAATAATTCTTTATAAGCTAGCGCCTGAAACTGTGTTACCGCTTCAGCTAAAACAGGATGCGTTGCACCGGATGCTCCCTTAAAAGGCTCGGTTCTATCATCATATTTAAAACCTAATAAATCTAAACCATTGGTATAAGATCTTTCCCAGTCTTTTCGGGATGTTTTGTAATCGCTATAATTTGTATGAAGTTCGTTGCCTAATGGATCTAAAATATTATCAGGAATAAGTTCCGCAAGGTTTGCAAAATGGCCCTCGTCTTCTCCTGGATTAACAGCGGAAGGATCAAAATTAACATCGACACTTCCATCTTCGTTTTCTGTTGTTTCAACCGGTTCGCCTGCTTCTTGTTGCTCGACTAATTTTTCTTGTTCAGCGATGTCTATTTCTTCAGGACCAGGAACATGTACGGTTTGCTTTACGTTAGGTAAAGCTTTGTCTACTGTTGCCATTTATTTTCTCCGGTATTGTTTTAACGGTTTTATTATCACTATACAAGGAATACTCCTAGTAGTAAACATGCTTCGTTTTGAGTATTTTCTCTTGTTTATAATCTTCAGGGTGAGGAATCAACCCTCCCTGTCTAAATCTCATAACAGCTTGTGTCATACTGTCCACCAAGTCATCGTGTTCGCCGTATGGAAACGCCGCGCATTCCTCTATAACTTCTTGGGCAAAGGGTTTATGCGTTGGAGCCCATATGGTGCCGCTTTCAAAAAGAGGCGCTACCGAGTTCACTCGAGTATGCTTATCATTTCCTTTGGAAGGTGTAAAGTTAACAACGGGTATTCCCATGTTTCGAAGCTCATAAGTTAGAGGCAGTCCTGAAGCTTTCGCTTCAATAAGTACCGTTTCCGGCTCCCAGTATTTATATTGTTCTAGTGCTTTACGTCTTAATTCAGGAAACTCCAGCCGACCTTTAAAAGCATCTACTAAAATCAAATGAGCGGGTGAATCTTCTGTTTCACGGAAAACACCCCAAGTGGTAATCGCCGAATAATCGGCTGTTTCCTTTTTCATAAAAGCGGTATCATAGGACTGAATGACGTGTTCTAGTTTAGGAATATAGTCTTTGTCCCATTTCTTCCACCATTCTCTTTTGATGATGGCGCCTTCTTCAGAAGTAGGATTTTGCATCCATTGTGCATTCCATTTGCCAAGCGATAACGAAGCCTTGACGGTTTCTAACTCGTCTAGCTTCCAATACTCCGGCCATACTGGGTCACCGCTCGGCATAATCGCCGGAAACTCCACTAATTCCCATTGGTCGGCTTTTACCTCTTTCTGTGATTGCATTAACATTCCTGTTAGGTCTTTTGTATTCCACCTCGTCATAACGCAAACGATTCTTCCACCCGGCTGCAAACGTTGTCTTGGTCCTGATGTATACCATTCGTAAGCTCGCTCTAAAGCGGTTAAATTCAAAGCGTCCTGCTCCGAGTGAGGATCATCAATAATTAATAAATCAGCACCCCGTCCAGTAATCGCTCCACCGACACCAGCAGCGAAGTACTCGCCGCCCTGTGCTGTTTCCCATCTTCCAGCCGCCTTTGAATCTTCTTGTAATCTTGTGTCAAAAATTTCCTGATACTCGGGACTATCGATGAGATGTTTAGATTTACGACCGAATCTTACCGCCAGTTCTCCGGTGTGAGTGGTCATGATAATTTTAAGTTTAGGATTACGCCCGATCATCCAGGCGGGCAACAAGGAGCTAGCGAACTCTGACTTAGTATGCCTTGGTGGCATATTAACAATCAAACGCTTAAGCTTACCCTCTGCTAAACTATTAAACTTTTTAGCTATGATCTTGTGATGGGACCCTTGTATGAAATCAGGCCAAATGTACTTTACAAAGCTTAGAAAATCCCTCTTAATAAGAGACTCCTTTTTCTTTTCTCCATACTTCACGTACATCTTCATGAAGTCTTTTCTTATATCAGGGGGTAATTTTTTAATTTTTTCTATGTCTACTTGCATTTGAAAAATTTTTTTTAAAATTTTTTTTCAGTCTCAATGTGAATTTTTTTAATTTATTCCATATTACGCCAATAATCAAGGGCACGCCCCATAATGGTTTTCAAGGCTTTAACCGTCCAAAATCGACTATATAGACTAATAATAATAATTCTTTTATACATATATGAATTAAGAATATAAGGATCTTCGAACTCTAATCTTCTGTTGGTACCTCTATCGAGGTACCAACGGGCAAGCGGCACGGCACACGCATAGGTTGTATGAATAGATATAAAAAAACCTGGGCCAAGTAACTTGGCCCAGGTTGAGGGTTGTTCGTTTAATTGCTTTGTTTATCTAGGTAACTTATTCGATTTGTTATGGCTTGTTGTATTCTTTTAACAAAGCTATTCCATCTAGTTTGTTTAGGACTATCAATACTAAATAACCAAGTACAACTATCCATGCCATTGTCTGCTATAACTTTGGTTGTATTAGCTATGCCATTAACTTTAATTTCATAGCCTTTATATTTAAAGTTTATCATTTTAATAAACTTCCTAACAAGTTCTCTAAACTTGTTACAACATCTTTACTGATATGCTGTTCTTTACTTTCATAATGATACACCTTTAATATTTCTCTTAACTCTTTTATTATTTCTTGTTTATTCATAGTTTTGCTCTCTTTCTATTTTCTGCATAAACATTTGCTTTTTGTTTTGCTTCTTTTAAAGTTTTTGCAAAGCCCATAATAAAATCTGAAAATGGCGCATGAAAATCGGACAATGCAATTTTATATATTACATATTGTCCATTTTCTTTTTGGATATCAAATCCCTTATATGCATTAATCATGTGGTTTCCAATCTTGCAACTTGTCTTTTTTATTTCGGCTTTTAAAAAAGTAAAAGCCGAAACAAATTATTGTTGCCAAAATAATAATAGTTATCTCCATTATTTTAAACTTTCTAATTCACTTTCAAGGTCAGTCATACTCTCTCCTCTCGTTTATAGCTTTGTTGTTCCGCCCACTTTTTATTAAAAGCTATCATATATTTATTATGGTCGCTTATATATTTTTGATATGCTTTTACACCATACTCCATAGCTTTATCTCTTATCTTACAAACTTCTTTATATGTGTAAGATTTTTTAACTTTTATTTTTACTTTCATATTTTCCCCCATTGTTTATATAGGATATTCTGCATATTCAATAAGATTTGTCAATACTCATTTTGAGCATCTAGCCCCTTGTTACAAGGGGCTAGAAAAAAGCGACTATGCTTTTTGAAATATACCTATTTTAACTTGAAATTGCCCTGTTTCAACTATGCCAAAACCTAGCTTTTTATTATTAGGAACATTAGGATTATTCCACAACTGACTTAAACTATTTATAAACTGCTTAATAGTCATAGCGGGTTCATTTTCAGAACCCATGCCTTGATCAACAAAAAATGCACCAAAACCATTGGCATCATCTTTATATATTTTATAGCTGTATCTAAATTGGTCTTTTATTTTACCAAGATTAAACCGCTTCCAACCACTTGGAACACTATCCCCTAAATCAGGCATAGTTCTTATAGGTTCTATATTACTTTCACTTAAACTATTCATATCAACTGAATTAAATACTAAAGGTTTTATATTATTTTCTTTTGCATTTTCTCCAGCTTCTTTATTTACTTGTTTAATGGTTTCAAGATCCATCATAACATTTTCTCCTTTACTTTTTAAATTAACTATCCTATAAAATAACATAAATAATAAAGAAAGGTCAATAAAAATGAATATTAAAAATACAAGTATATATTGGTATAATAAAAAATCAGAAAAAACGGTAAAAACTACATTAGAAAAGTTATTATTGTCGCTTGAAAAATCAAACATATACCCCTTTACAAGTGGCTTAAAATTTTTCTTTTCTGATAAAGAAGCAAAAACATATAAGAAAAAATACGAAAAATGGCTAAATAATTTAAACAAATAGCCACTTGCAACTTGTACGATCATCATGCAACGGGTTGAAATATATATCTATATCTATCTAGCAAGGCACAGGCGACAAGGCACAAGCGAAAAGCACAGGCGAAAATTTCCATAAAAAAGGCACAGGCGAAAGCACAGGCGAGTAGCAAGGCACAAGCGACTTGTATCTCGTTAAGTTTAGCGAGAGGCAAGGGACTGGGATTTTGCTTGAAATAACTTTGTATTACTTTAGTTTATAA